>Ga0335085_10004066_pt1 | contig 24582 bp, 19 predicted proteins | sample Lox_Sample_45_FD_206712 | JGI IMG/M metagenome (GOLD analysis project Ga0335085, IMG submission 206712) | Soil microbial communities from Loxahatchee National Wildlife Refuge, Florida, United States - Lox_Sample_4.5 | ecosystem: Environmental > Terrestrial > Soil > Wetlands | place: USA...
CTCCAGGGCGGCGCGGTCGCCGGAGGCCATCGCCTCGTCGAGCTCGGCGAGCTCCTCGCCCACCTTCGTGCGAGCCCCGGCGGCGTCCGGCCAGTCGAACCCGACCCGGCTCGCCTTCTCGGTGAGCCGGTCCGCCCGGGCGAGCGCCGGCATCTCGCGCGGGACGCCCTCGAGGGCGCTCTTCCCGCCCCCGCGGGCCTTCTTCTCCTCCCGCTTCAGGGCGGCCCACTGGCGGAGGACCCCCTCGGCGTCGCGCACGTCGGCGTCGCCGAACACGTGCGGGTGACGCGAGACGAGCTTGCTCGAGATCGCCTCGGCCACGTCGGCGAACTCGAAGCGGCCCGCCTCGCTGGCGAGCTGGGCCTGGAACACGATCTGGAGCAGGAGGTCGCCGAGCTCCTCGCAGTGCTCGCGCGGGTCGCCGGCGTCGATGGCCTCGAGCACCTCGTAGGTCTCCTCGAGCACGTAGGGCCGGAGCGAGGCGAGCGTCTGCTCGCGGTCCCACGGGCAGCCGTCGGGGCCCCGCAGGCGCTCCATGATCCCGAGGAGCCGCTCCATGGCGGCCTGGGCGCGTGACATGGGGCTCATGTATAGCGCGAGGCCACCACGCCGGGCGCCCGGGCGCGAAGGAGGGCGGAGCGTGCTAGCATCCGGGCCTCCGGTGCCTCTCCGCGGTACAGCCCTCCTCGCCGTCGCCATCGCCGCCCTCGCGCTTCCCGCGCGCGCCCAGGTGTCCGCTCCGAAGCTCGTGGACGAGGGCGAGGAGCAGACCGAGGAGAAGGAGCCGCAGAAGGAGCCGCCGCGCGTGCCGCCCTCCCGCGCGGCCCCGGCCGTCCCGGTCCCCGCCGCCCCGGCTCCCGCGGCGCCTTCGGCCCAGAGCCTCCCGGCGACCTCGTCCTCCGGCACGCTCGCGCTCCCACCGCCGCCTCCGCCTCCCGCGCCCACCGCCGATCTCGCCCGCAGGATCCTGCCGGTGCAGACCACCCAGGCCCAGCTCATGGCGCTCTGGGTCGAGCGCCGCGCCGCCGTACGCGAGGCTGACCCCGCCCGCGCCGAGCGCGCCGCCGCTGCGCTCCTCGCGGCGAGGCGCGAGCTGGGCATCGAGAACCTCCTCGGCATGGCCGCCGTCGAGCTGCGCGAGTCCCGGCGTGCCCTCGCGGCGAACGGCTCGGCCCGGGCGGTGGCGCACGCCGAGCTGGCCGAGCAGCTCGCGCCAGACCTGGTGGACGCGCACCTCGGGCTGGCGCGCGCCCGCTTCTCCCATTCGCCCGGCAACCTGGGCCCGGTGGTGTCCGCGCTTCGCGACGCGCTCGCCGCGGCGATGCGCGACCCGCAGACCTCGCGCGCGTTCGTCGCCGACGTCCTGGGTGCGGCGCTGGCCGCGGTCTTCGCCGCCTCGATCGCGGTGATCGTCGTGCTCACGCTCCGCCACCTGCGGCGGTTCCTCCACGACCTCCAGCACGTGCCGCTCGTCGGCGCCGCCGGGGTCCAGGCGTCGTTCCTCGCGCTCGTCCTGCTCGCGTCGCCCATCCTGTTCGGGGCGGGAGCGTTCGCCGTGGCCGCCCTGGGGGCGCTCGTGTCGTTCGCCTATCAGTCCCGGCGGGAGCGCATGGTCACGGCGGTGGCCGTCGCCGCGCTCGCCGCGCTGCCCTGGGCGGCCGGGCAGGGCGCCCGGACCACCTGGTGGACCGGGACGCTGGCCGAGGAGGTGGACCGCCTGGAGCGCGGGTCGCCGGACGACGCCGAGGTGGACGCGCTCGCCGCGAAGGCGGCCTCGGCGCCCGACCCCGCCCCGCTCTACGCGGCGCTGGGGCGGCACTTCAAGCGCCGCGGCATGCTGCCCGAGGCGCGCCGCTGGTACACCGCCGCCACCGAGGCCGACCCACGCGCGCCCGACCTGCTCGTGAACGAGGGCAACGTGCTCCTCCTCCAGGGCGACCTCGAGGGCGCCAAGGCGGCCTACCTCGCAGCCTCCGACCGCGCTGCGGGCGACCTCACGGTGCTCGCCGCCGCGCACTACAACCTGTCGAAGCTCTACCTGCGCAGCTCCGACATGGAGAAGAGCGCGGCCTCGCGCGAGAAGGCGGAGCGCGAGGGCGAGGCCTTCCTCCGGAAGTACGGCTCCGACGACGACTTCTCGGCGAACCGCTACGTGGTGGACGTGCCGGTCAAGGCCGCTCGCCTGGACGCGATGGCGCGTGCCGCCGCGGACGGCGACGCGGTGCGGGTCTGGGCCGAGTCCCGGGTGGCCGGCGCGCTCCCCGGACGCCTGCTCCTGCCGATCACCGGCCTCGTGCTGGGGCTGCTCGGGATCCTCGCCCTCGTGGCCCGGCGGCTGAGGCCGTCGCGCGCGTGCGAGCGCTGCGGGGGCGCCGCCTGCCGCCGCTGCGACCGGAACGCCGCCGCGATGTGCGGAGCCTGCATCAACGTGTTCACCCGCCGTGGCGTGGTGGACGCCCGCGACCGGCTCAGGAAGGAATCGGAGGTGCGTCGCCACGAGCGGCTGTCGCGGTTCTCGACGCGCGCGCTGGCGCTGGTGGGCGGTGGCGTGGGCCAGGTCTGGAGCGGCCGGCCGGTGCTGGGCGCGTTGCTCATCGCCGGCATCGCGTTCCTCGTGGCCGTGACGGCGTTCTGGCGGGGCCTCTTGCCTCCGCCGCTGCCCACGCCCTACGTGCTGGCGCTGAAGCTGGCCCTGGTCGTGCCGCTCGGCGCGGCGCTCTGGTTCGTGGCGGTGCGGGACGCCTTCCGGAGGACCGAGTAATGGCGCTCAAGGGCACGCTGCGCGACTTCGGGATCGCCGAGATCCTCCAGCTCATCGGCCAGCAGGCCAAGAGCGGGATCCTCCACCTCATGGCGCGCGACGACGAGATCCACATCACCATCGGCGACGGCAACGTGGTGGGCGCCGAGTCCGCCCGCCGACAGGCGCGCGACCGCCTCGGCAACATGCTGGTGCGCGCCGAGATCATCACCAACGAGGAGCTGGAGCATGCCCTCGACCTGCAGAAGAAGACGCTGCGGCGCCTCGGCGACGTCCTGCTCGAGCTCAGCTACCTCTCCATGGCCGAGCTGAAGGAGATGACGGCGCTCCAGACCACCGAGACCGTCTACCGGCTCTTCTCCTGGAAGAGCGGCGACTACCAGTTCGAGGCGCAGCAGGTGGAGTGGGACGAGCACACCGTCACCCCGCTGCGCGCCGAGTCGGTGCTGATGGAGGGGTTCCGGCAGGTGGACGAGTGGCCCATGATCCGCAAGCGCATCAGCTCGCGGGCCATGACCTTCGAGCCGCTCAAGGTGCTCGAGAGCGACAAGACCGAGAAGAGGCTCATCCCCGGCGGCGACGACGTGGACTCGGCCTTCGACTCGCTGGGCGAGGCGCCCCGGGAGAAGAAGGGTGAGTTCGCCACGCTGGGGCGGAACGAGCGCAGGGTGTACGAGCTGGCCGGGCCGGGACGGACGGTCGAGCAGATCGTGGACCTCTCCCGCCTGGGCGAGTTCGAGACCTGCAAGGCGCTCCTCAACCTCGTGAACCTCGGCTACCTGAGGGCCATCGGTCCCTCCGGCCGCTCGGTGGTCGCCGACGCGGCGCGGGTGAGCGCCGTCGCGTCGCGCGTGGTCGCCACCATGGCGATGGCCGCAGCCCTCGCGGCGCTCGTCTACTGGCTCGACCAGCACGCGCTCGCCGCGCAAGGGGAGACCGCCGTCCGCGACAACGCGGCCCAGCGCATGCTGGCGCGCTACCAGCAGGCCAGGCTCGGGGCTGCGCTCGAGGTGTATCGGCTGGAGCGGGGGGAGTTCCCCCAGGGGCTGGGGGATCTCGTCGAGGCGGGCATCGTGGACGGAGCCGACCTCCGTCACCCCTTCACCCAGCCGTACTACTACCGGCGCACCGCGGCGGGCGGATTCGTGCTCTTGCCGCCGGTGGAGTAGCTGCAAGGAGGCCGATTGGCTCAAGGCTCGGCGGCACCCCTCGAGACGACCCGGCTCGAGTTCCCCGACAACGACAAGGTCCGCGCGCTCTGCGGCGCGCACAGCGAGCACCTGAAGCTCGTCGAGAAGCGCCTGGGCGTCCAGCTCGGGCTGCGCGGCACCCAGCTCGTGCTCTCGGCGCCCGACGAGGCGAGGCTGAAGCTCGCCGAGGGCCTCCTGCGAGAGCTCTACGATCTCGTGGTCGAGGGCTACCCGCTCTACCTGGAGGACGTGGACCAGGCGACGAAGCTCGCCGGGCAGGGCGTCTCGCTGAAGGAGATCTTCGGGGACACCGTCTTCGTGTCGGCCCGCCACCGCGTCATCACGCCCAAGGGCCTCGCGCAGAAGCGCTACATCCAGGCGATCCGCGAGCACGACATCGTCTTCGGCATCGGCCCCGCTGGCACGGGCAAGACCTACCTCGCCATGGCCATGGCGGTCGCGTTCCTCGTCGAGCGCAAGGTGAAGCGGATCGTGCTCACGCGGCCCGCGGTGGAGGCCGGCGAACGCCTGGGCTTCCTCCCCGGGGACATCGCCGAGAAGGTGAACCCGTACCTCCGCCCGCTCCACGACGCGCTCTTCGACATGGTGGACTACGAGAAGGCCACCGCGTTCATCGAGCGCGGCACCGTGGAGGTGGCGCCGCTCGCCTTCATGCGCGGCCGGACGCTCAACGACGCGTTCATCATCCTCGACGAGGCGCAGAACACCACCGAGGAGCAGATGAAGATGTTCCTCACGCGCCTCGGCTACGGCTCGAAGGCGGTGGTGACCGGCGACGTCACCCAGGTGGACCTGCCCACGAACCGAGGATCGGGCCTCATCGAGGTGCAGAAGGTGCTGCGCGGCGTGGAGGGCGTCGCCTTCTGCCACTTCAGCGAGGTGGACGTGGTCCGCCACCCGCTGGTCCAGGAGGTCGTTCGCGCCTACGAGCAGTGGGACGTGGAGCGGAAGGCCCGCCCGCCCGAGCCGGGCGGGACCGGCGCGCCCCGGTAGCCGCCGCCCTCGAGGCGGCTGGCCCGATATCGTACCCGCCCGAACCGTTGTGTTCGGCCGATCGCGGTGCGAGGCTGCCTGGCCGTGCCCACCCCCGTACACGGCGCGCCCCGGCCCGTGCCGCCGTCCAGGCGGGCGACCCTCACCGGCGGGGCGTTCCGTGCGCTCCTGGTCGCGCTCGTCGCGGCGCTGGCCGGACTCGTCCTCGCACCTCCCGGCGCCCACCGCCTGCCCGGGCCGGAGGCGCTGGGCACGCCCGCGCCGTTCACGATCAAGGCGGACCGCGACTACGACATCGCCGACGCCGAGGCGACCGCGCGGCGCAGGGCCGAGGCGGCCGCAGCGCAGCCGCCGGTCTACGATCTCGACGCCGGTGCGAGCGACGAGGCGGCCGCCCGCATCCATGCCGCGTTCGAGCTCATGCGCACGGCCGAGCCCGCCGGCTGGCCCGCGCGGCGCAACGCGTTCGTGGCGAGCCTGCAGGTCATCGCCTCGGCGGAGGACCAGGCGGCGCTCGGCACGGCGCGCTTCGGGGAGGGCGAGGAGCATGCCCTCGCCGCCCTCGCGCACGCCGGCCTGGACGGCATGGTCGTGGCCGATCCGCAGCTCCTTCCCGCCGAGCCCGAGCGCGGCCTCACCGTGCGGGTGTTCCGCGACGGCGTCGTCCAGGGCGAGCGCACCATCCTCGACCTCGCCGCGGTGCGGAGCGTGGAGCAGGCCCGCGACGAGGTGGTCCGCCAGGCGGCGGCGTTCCTCGCCCACGAGCCCCAGAAGGTGCGGGGGGCGCTCGTTCGCATCGCCCTCGCCACGGTCCGGCCGACGCTGGTCCACAACCAGGGGGAGAGCGACCGCCGGCGGGCCGACGCCGCGGCCGACGTGAAGCCGGTGGTGCTCGCGGTGAAGCGCGGCGAGAAGATCGTCGAGGACGGCGACCGCATCGAGCGCCATCACCTCGTGATCCTGGACGGCATGCGCGCCCAGCGGCAGGGCGAGGACCCGGGCTGGCTCCGGATGGGCGCGGGCATGCTGGTGGCGCTTCTCGTGGTGCTCTTGTGGGGGTTCGCCTCGCGCCACGTCCCGGGGTTCCGGCCCGGCCAGCGCGACGCCCTGCTCCTCGCCACGCTCCTCGCCGGGACCCTCGCCCTGGGCTTCGCGGGCTTCGCGGCGGCGGACGCCCTCGAGGCGCGCTTCCCGGCGTTCGTCCCGCCCACGCTCCACTACCTCGTCCCGGTCGCCGCCGGCGCGATGGTGGTGGCGCAGGTGCTCTCGGCGCCGGTGGGCCTCCTCTTCGGCGTCGCCGCCGGCCTCTGCGCCGGCCTCATGGCGGACTCCTCGGTCACGTACACGCTCCACGCGATCCTCACCTCCGCCGTCGCGGCGGGCCACGCCGGGCCCGGCAGCGAGCGGGCCACGCCGTTCCGCGCCTCGCTCAGGGTGGGCGTGGTCGGCGCCGGGCTGGCCGTCGCCATCGGGCTCGCCGGGGGCCGCGCACCGCCCGACGTGGCGGTGGCGGGCCTCGCCGCCTGGGTGGGCGGCGCCGTGATGATCCCCGTGGTCGTGCTCGCCGTCCTGCCGATCGTGGAGGCGGTGTTCGGCTACGTCACCGACGCGAAGCTGGCCGGGCTCGCCAGCCTCAACCACCCGGCGCTGAAGGAGCTCATCCTCCAGGCGCCCGGCACGTACCACCACTCCATCCTGATGGGCTCGATGGTCGAAGCGGCCGCGCGCGCCATCGGCGCGAACCCGCTGCTCGCCAAGGTCTGCGCCTACTACCACGACGTCGGCAAGATCCGGAACGCGGGCTACTTCGCCGAGAACCAGCGCGGCGAGAGCCGGCACGCCGGGCTCGCCCCCTCCATGAGCGCGCTCATCGTGAAGCGCCACGTGACCGACGGGCTCGAGCTGGCGCGGCAGTGGAGGCTGCCGCGGCCGGTGACCGACGTCGTCGCCCAGCACCACGGCACGCGCCTCGTCGGCTCGTTCTGGGCGCAGGCGCACGCGGCCGGCGAGGGGACCGCACGCTCGCCCCTCGACGAGTCGCTCTTCCGCTACCCCGGGCCGAAGCCGGCCTCGCGTGAGGCGGCCCTCGTGCTCGTCGCCGACGCCTGCGAGGCCTCGGCGCGCGAGCTCGATCGGGCCGACGAGGCCGCCCTCCTGGCGCTCGTGCGGCGGCGGATCGAGGAGGCCCTCGAGGAGGGTCAGCTCGAGGCGTCCGACCTGGCGTTGCGGGATCTCGACCCGATGGCGCGTGCCATGGTGGGAGCGCTCCTGGCGGTGCGGGCGTCCCAGGCCGAGCCGCCGCCGCGCCCCGGAGCAGCCGATGATTCACCGCCCGTGAAGCTCGTGGGCGAGCCGTGACGGTCCGCGCCGCCTCGGAGCACCCGCGGGGCGCCTCCGCCCTGCGGCGGCTGCGCGCTCGCGCCTCGGCGTACCTGTCGGCGTTCGGCCGCGCCGAGGCCGAGCTGTCGATCCTGCTCGTGGGCGATCGGCGGATCCGCGCGCTCAACCGCACGTGGCGGGGCAAGGACGCCGCCACGGACGTGCTCTCGTTCCCTCAATCCGAGCCACCCGGAAGTGGGCCCTGGCTGGGGGACGTGGTAATCTCGCTCGACACCGCCAGCCGGAGGGCACGCGCCGAGTCGCGGCCGGTCGGGCTGGAGCTGGACCGCTACCTCGCACACGGGCTTCTTCACCTGCTCGGGTTCGACCACGAGGAGGGCGAGGATGCGAGGGCGATGGCGGAGTGGGAAGGTAGGCTGATCCGCGGCGAGGGGCTCGTCGGCGCGGCTCTCCGTGAAGGCCGGCGGAAGAACGGCCCGGGCATGGGATGGATCCGTACGCGGACATCGACCTCGACTCCGAATCGGTCTGGCTCGACGGCGCGTGGTACACGCGCGAGGAGCTCGCGAGGCGGATCCGCGAGATGATCGAGTCCGGCGACTTCCGCGTCTCCAGGCCCAGCCAGGCGCTCGAGCGCCTGGAGGCCGCGCTCGCGCAGGCGCGGGTCATGAACGTCCGCATGCCCATCGACCTCTCCGAGGCGGTCACCGCGACCGCGCATCGGCTCGGCCGGCCGGTGGGGCATCTCGTCCGCGAGGCGGTCGCGTACTACCTGGCGGCCGCCGCCGCCTACGGCGCGGCCGAGGCCGAGGCGGATTCACCGGCGGGCGAGATCCCGACCGAGGGCGCGCCGCCGGTCCGCAGCAAGGCCACCTGACGACGAGAGATGAAGCGCCTCGCCCCATTCCTGGCCGCGGCCGGGTCCGGACTCGCGACGTCGCTCGCGCTGCCGCTCGTCGTCCGCCTCGTGTCGCTCCGGGAGATCGATCCCGCCGGCTGGCTCGAGCTCCTCGCCTGGATCTCGCTCGTGCCGGCCCTGCTGGCGCTCCGCGCTGCACGCGGGGCCGGGGAGGCCGCGCGGCTCGGGCTCCTCTCCGGGTTCGTCTTCTTCGTCGCGTCCATCCACTGGGTGTCGCACGCGATGACCGCCTTCGGCGGCCTGCCGGAGTGGTTCTCGCTCATCGCGCTCGGGCTGCTCGTCCTCTTCATGACCGTCCACTGGTCGGCGACGTTCGCGATCTCGTGGACGCTCCGCGCGCGGCTCGGCTGGCCGCTCTGGACGCACCTGCCGTTCACCTGGGCGGCCCTCGAGCTGTGCCGGAACTACCTCTTCAGCGGCTTTCCCTGGGCCGACCTCGGCTACACGCAGGCCCGCACCCTGTGGGTGGCCCAGCTCGCCTCGCTGGGCGGCGTCTACCTCCTCGCCGCGCTCGTCGCCGGCGTGAACGCCGTGATCGCCGAGGTGGTGGCCGCGCGGCGCGACGGCGCTCCGTTCCCGCGCCTCGCGGCCGCCTCGGCCGCCGCGGCGGTCATCCTCACCCTCGGCTACGGCGCGATCCACCTCCGCACGGTTCGTGCGCGCCTGGTGGCGGCGCCGACGTTCTCGGTCGGGATCGTCCAGCCGAACGTGGACCAGTCGCGGAAGAACCGCGCGCGCGACAACGCGCGCTACATCCTCCCGCGCCTCGTCGAGCCCACGCTGGAGGCCGACCGTGCCGGGGCCGACCTCGTGGCGTGGCCGGAGGCCTCCTATCCCCTCTACGTCCCGACCGGCACGACCTCTCTCGGCGCCCGCTCGAACTCCGGCATCCCCGTGCTCGAGCACGCGCACCTGCTGGCGGGGGTGGCCGTCGTGGACGAGTTTCGCGACGAGAGCGGCCGGCGGCGGAACCGGATCGGCAACGTGAACCTCATGCTCTCGCCGACGCTCGAGGTCCTCGGCTCGTACCGGAAGAACCACCTCGTGCCCTTCGGCGAGTACGTGCCCCTCGGGCGATGGCTGGGCTTCCTGAAGCAGGTCGTGCCGTCCTTCGCGCCGTCCTTCCCCGGCACCGATCTCGCCCAGCTCACGTTCCCGGCGCCGGCCGCCCGGGCGCCCGGCGCCGCTGCGCTCGCCTCCTCCGACCCCTCGGCCGCACCGGCGGCGCTCCCGGCGGCCCCGGACCTCGTCCGCCTCGCCCCGATGATCTGCTTCGACGCGATCTTCCCGGAGATCAACGTCACGTTCGCGCGCCAGGAGCCCGAGCCCGAGGTCCTCGTCAACACCACGAACGACGCCTGGTACGGCCACTCGGCGGGCCCGTACCAGTTCCTCGCCATCGTCCGCCTGCGGGCGATCGAGGTGGGGAAGGCCATGGTGCGCCCAGCCTACGCCGGCGTCTCGGCGGTCATCCTGCCGACCGGCGAGGTCGCGCCCGGAGCGATCGAGGTCGGCCCGGTGGAGCCGCAGGCGCTCCCCAGCGAGGAGCCGCCGCACCTGCTGCTGGCCGACGTGCCGCGCTTGCGCGGCCGCACCGTCTACACGATGATCGGCGACTCGTTCGCCTGGGCCTGCGCCGCGTTCACGGCCGGCGCGCTCGCCCTGGCGGCGTGGCGGCGCAGGCGGCCTGCGCCGGCGATGAGCACGACGGAGCGCTGAACATGCCCGCGGGACCGGCCCACGCCCTGCTGCAGGACCTGAACGGACGCCTCGAGGCGCTCCGGGGGGCGCTTTGACGTAGAGCGGAAGCGCAACCGCGCCGCCGAGATCTCCCGGCTCTCCGAGGACGGCGCGTTCTGGAACGACAACGTGAAGGCGCAGGCCCTCACGAAGGAGAAGGCCGGCCTCGAGACCACCGTCGCCGCGTTCGACAAGGTCCGCCGCGCCCTGGACGACGCCCAGGCCCTGTCGGACCTCGCCGAGGAGGCCGCGGACGAGCCGACCCGGGCGGAGGCGGCGCACGCCGCCGGGGTGGTCGAGGCCGAGGTCGAGAAGCTCGAGTTCCAGCGCATGCTCTCGGGGCCGCACGACGAGGCCGGCGCGATCGTCGAGGTGAAGAGCGGGGCCGGCGGTGTGGAGGCGATGGACTGGGCCGCGATGCTGTACCGGATGTACGTCCGCTACTGCGAGCGGAAGGGCTGGGAGGTCGAGCCCGCCGACCTCGTGGCCGGCGAGGAGGCCGGGATCTCCCAGGCCTCGTTCATCGTGCGCGGCGATCACGCCTACGGGTTCCTCAAGGCCGAGCGCGGCGTGCACCGGCTCGTGCGCATCAGCCCGTTCGACCAGAACGCCCGCCGGCAGACGAGCTTCGCGGCGGTGGACGTGACTCCCGAGATCGAGGACGACATCGTCATCGACATCAAGGAGGCGGACGTCCGGGTGGACACCTACCGCTCGTCGGGAGCGGGCGGCCAGAAGGTGAACAAGACCGACTCGGCCGTGCGCCTCACGCACCTGCCCACCGGGATCGTGGTGGCGGTGCAGAACGAGCGCAGCCAGCAGAAGAACCGCGGCGTCGCCTGGAAGATCCTGCGCGCGAAGCTCTACGATCTCGAGGAGCGGAAGCGCGCCGAGGCCCGCGACGCCGTCGAGGCCCAGAAGAAGGACATCGACTTCGGCTCGCAGATCCGCAGCTACGTCCTGCAGCCGTACCGCATGGTGAAGGACCTCCGCACCGGGGTCGAGACCGGGAAGGTCGACGAGGTGCTCGACGGCGAGCTGGACGGCTTCATCCAGCCGTACCTGATGGGCGTGCGGCGCACCGACCGGGTGGTGGACGAGTAGGCTGCGTGACGCCCGGCCCACGACGGGCATGGGAGTCCCAACCCCTCCCTCTCCCCCGCGCAGAGCGCGGGGGAGAGGGAGGGGAGAGGGGGCTCGCGAGGAGGAGCACATGATCCGCGGCATTCACGGGCTGTTCTACTCGTCCGACCCCGACGCCACCCGCGCGTTCTTCCGCGATAAGGTGCGACTGCCCGGCAACGACATCGGCGAGGGCTGGTGGATCTTCGACCTCGCCGAGGGCGACCTCGGCGTCCACCCGGTCGAGGACCTCTCCGACGCAGGCAACCACGACGTCTCGTTCTACTGCGACGACATCGAGGGCACGGTCGAGGGCATGCGCTCCCGCGGGGTCGTCTTCACGAAGCCGGTCGAGGACCACGGCTACGGGCTCGTGACGTACTTCGAGGTGCCCGGCGGCATCACCGTCCAGCTCTACCAGCCGCGTTACACGAAGGGCCGGTCGCGCCGGCCCGCCAGGGCGTCCCGGCCCGTGCGGAAGGCCGCACGGAAGGCTGCCCGGGCCGGCCGGAAGGCCGGGCGCAAGGCCGCCCGGAAGACACGCCGGGGCGCCCGCCGGTGAGCCCCTCCGGGCCGGTGGCCATCGTCACCGCCGCGAGCGCCGGCATGGGGGCCGCCTTTGCCCGGGAGCTGACCCGCCGCGGCTGGCGCGTCTCCCTGCTCGCGCGGGGCGACGCGGTCGAGAAGCTCGCATCCGAGCTGGGCGGGATCGCCACCCGGGGCGACCTCGCGCGCGACGAGGACCTCGGCCGCCTCGTGGACGCGACGCTCGCGACCTACGGTCGGATCGACGGCGTCGTGAACAACTGCGGCCACCCGGCCAAGGGCGACCTCCTCGCGCTGCCCGACGAGGCGTGGCGCGACGGCCTCGACCTCCTCTTCCTCTCGGTCTTGCGGCTCGCCCGCCGGGTGGTGCCGGTCATGGAGAAGCAGGGCGGCGGCGCGTTCGTGAACGTGAGCTCCTTCACGGCGCGCGAGCCGAGCCTGCCGCGGCCGGTGTCGTCGGCGTTCAGGGCGGCGCTGTCGAGCCTCACGAGGATGTTCGCCGACCGCTACGCCGCGAAGGGCATCCGCATGAACGCCGTGCTCCCGGGCTGGGTCGAGACCGGTCACCCGGTGCCGGCCTCCGAGCTGCCCCGGATCCCCATGGGCCGCGCCGCACGGCCGGAGGAGGTCGCACGGACCGTGGCGTTCCTCCTCTCGGAGGAGGCGAGTTACGTCAGCGGCCAGAACATCGGGGTGGATGGCGGGCTCGCGCGGGGGTTGTGAGGCGAACTGGCGTGCCCGCAAACGTCAGCTGTCGCCGGTCGGAGTCACGCTCGCCGCCTCGACCATGAGGACGATCGCCTTCTCCGGTGCGCGGGTGCGGTGGACGAGCCCCCGCGGCACCGTCCCGTCGGGGACGATGGACGGGGCGGAGAACGGCCCCGGCCCGCCGACCGTCAGTCCTCCCACCCGCTCCGCTTCTCCGCCCTCGCGAGGTCGCTCGCCTTCTGGATGGCGGCGCGGTAGCGGGGATCGCCGCGCAGGTTGTCGAGGTCCTCGTCGGAGCGCATGTGGCCGGCCTCGTGGTAGCCGGCGTCGATGGCCTGGTCGAGGTGGCGGAAGGCGTCGTCGAGGCGCTCGCGCCGCGCCTCCACGCAGGCGAGGTTGTAGAGGCTCGCCGACGGTCGGAAGCCGAGCTCCGCGGCCCGCGAGAAGGCCCGCGCGGCGGGCTCGTAGTCGGCGAGCCCGAGCCGGGCCTGGCCGATGCCGAAGACCGCGCGCCCCGAGCGCGGGTGGCTCGCGAAGTACGGCTCGAGCCGCGACAGCGCCTCCCGGCACTCCCGCTCGAACCGGGACCTCTCCCAGGACGAGGCATCGTTGCCCGGGCCCACACCTGGCAGCTCGAGCGCCTCGGCGTCTCGCACGAGCGCCTCGAAGCGCGGGTCGCGGTGCAGGCTCCGGAGGTCCTCGTCCGTGCGCATGAGCCCCACGTCATCGAAGCCGTTCTCGATCGAGGACTGGAGCGCGTCGAGCGCCTCGCCACTCCTCCCCCCGAGCGCGAGCGCGCAGGAGAGGTTGTAGAGCGAGCTGCCGGGGCGGGTACTGCGCCGGGCGGCCTCGCGGAAGGCGCGCGCGGCGCCGTCGTAGTCGTCCTCCCGGAGGGACTGCTTCCCGGCCTGGTAGAGCGCGTCGGCCGACGCATGCGGATCGGCGAGCAGCTCGTCGAGCGCCACCTCCCGGTGCTTGTTCTTGTCCTTCCAGGCGTGCTCGTGGCCGGCGGCCATCGCGACGATCACGGGCGCCTCGGCCGGAGTGGCCACCTCCGCCGGCGCGGCCGCCTCGGCGGGCGCCGCCACGACGGCCACGACCGTCGACTCGACAGGCTGGGGCACCTCGGCCACCCGGGAGACGGATTCGGCCACCCGGGTGACCGACCGGGTCTCCACCGACGTCCGCCTCGCGGCCCGCGTCGCCCGCGCCGGAGCCGCGGCCTGCGTCGAGGGCGCGAGGTCGGCCTTGATCACGCAGGGTGCGGGCGCCGTCGAGACGGTTGCCCCCGACGCAGCGTGCGACTCCACCCTCGCGGGACGCGCGGCGGCGGCCGCGGACGCCTCGACCGGCCGCACCACCGCGAGGAGCGCAGCCGAGGCCGCCAGCGCGAGCGCGATGGCCCTCCCGCGCCGCGAGGCCGGGCCGCCGGGCGCCGCGCAGAGCAGGGCACGCAGGCGCGCCTCCAGGTCGGACCGCCTCGCCATCGGCATGGCGCCGGCGATGTCGCCCTCTCCTCGAAGCGCGCGCACGATCTCGAGGAGGTGGCCGGCGTAGACGCTGGGCCGGGCTCCGGCGCGGACGACGAGCTCGTCGGTGGCCTTCTCCGCCTCGATGTGGGCTGTGCGCAGCACCAGCCAGGCGAGCGGATGGAGCCACCAGAACGCGACCGCGCCCTCGCAGACGACGAGCGAGAGCCAGTCGAGCCGCTTCACGTGGGCGAGCTCGTGCAGGAGCACGATGCGCCTCCGCTCGGCGCTCCACCCGCGCGAGGACTCGGGGAGGACGACGACCGGGTCGAGCACGCCCGCGGTCATCGGCACCTGGACGCCCCCGCTCCGGAGGAGCCGCACGAACCGGTGCAGGCCGAGCGACTCGCTACAGCTCGCCGCCTCGGCATCCCAGGCGAGCTCCACCGCGTCCCGCTCCAGCCGGGCCAGCCGGCGCAGGCCGAACACCAGCCGCGCGAGCAGCATCAGCGCGACGGTCGCCCAGGCCGCCATCGCCCAGTCGACCGCGAGGAACGACAGCCCGCGCAGCGCCCGCACGGCGGTGACGGCGGCGCCCACCGGCCCGGAGGCCGGCGCGGCACGGACGGTTCCTGCGCCCTCGGCGGTGCGGCCCGGCCCGGAGGCGGACCCGGCGCGCTCCGGAGCGGGCCGCGCTGGCGCGGCCACCGCCAGGTCGGGGATCGCCGCGAGGGTCGGACCGCCTCCCGTCGCACCGGCGGTGACGTGCCGCCGCGCCGTCGCCGGGAGCACGGGGAGGTCGAGGTGGGGCAGGGTACCCGAGAGGAACGGGAGTGCCAGCGCTCCGGCGAGGCCCGCGACCGCGACGAGGTGCCGGGTCGAGGCGGACGAGCGACGCAGCGCGAGGAGCAGCAGCGACGTCAGGCCGAGGAGCGCGGTGACCCGCACGATCGGCTCGAGGACGGAGCTCATCAGCGCCCCTCCTTCCGGGCCTCGTCGATGAGCGCGGACAGCCGCTCGAGCTCCCCGTCCGAGAGGTCGGCGCGGTCGAGGAGCGCGGCCACGACCTTCTCGGCCGAGCCGTCGAAGAACGTCTCCACCACGTCGCGAAGGGCAGACCGCCGGGCGCTCTGCTTGGCCACGACCGGCAGGTACACGTAGCGCGTGCCGTCCTGCTCGTGCCGGAGGTGGCCCTTCTCCTCGAGGATGCGGAGGAGCGTGCGGGCCGCCGAGTAGCTGGGCGGGTCGGGCAGCCGCTCGTTCACCTCTGCGGCGGTCACCCGGCCTCCCCGGTACACGATGTCCATGATCTGGCGCTCGCGGCGGCTGAGGTCGTTCAACGGTCCCTGGCGCTTCCTCATCGCTGCCTCCGGACCTGCGAAGAAATTAGCAGGTGCGAAGAAATTAGCGGCCGGTCCGCCGGTCCGTCAAGGCGACCGCCCGTGCCCTGCCGGGGCGTGCCCGGCGGAAGCGGGCTGGGCGAGGCCTCCAGGGCACCGAGGCGCGGAGCGGGGCGAGGTGACGCGGACCGGAAGGGCCTGCGCTACGGCCCGTACACGATGGGCTGGCGCGCCAGGATGAAGCGGTCGATGGCGTCCACGGCCCAGCCGGGGAGGCCGTGCAGCTTCACCCCGCAGCCGGTGGGCTGGCGGCCGATGGTGGCGCTCTTCTCGCGCACGAATGCGACCTCGCCCTCGAGGTCGATCTTCCGGCCGTCGGCGAGGCCCAGCCGCACCGAGAGGCGCGTTCCGATGGGAGGCGGCATGGCGGTGGCGATGAACACGCCCCCCGAGTCGATGCGCCGGCTCGGCCCCACGTAGAAGTTGTGCTCGGAGACGAGGCTCACGTTCACCTCGACCCGCGTGGCGAGCGGCCTCTGGCGCGGCTCGTCCACCAGCTCCTCGTCGATGAGCGCCATGAGGTCCACGTTCGGTGGAGGCGCGGTTCGGCGGGCGGGGGCCGGGTCGATGGCGGGAGGCTCGGGGAGCGGGGGTGGTGGCCTGGCCGCGACTCCCGGCATGGGAGGCGGGACCACGATGGTGGGGCGGCCTCCCGGCACGCCGGGGCGAGGCGGCATGGTCCCGCGGGGCGGGGGAGCCTCCTGGTACGCCTGCGGGCGCTCCAGCACGACGAGCGGCCGGGCCAGCACCTCCGCGCGGGCGAGGGCGCTCTCCGCGCCGGCGACGGCGGCGAGCGGCTCCACCACCTCGCGCGACGGCGCCACCATCACCACGCGCGTGCCCACCCTGGCCGAGGCCTGGGCGGTGGTCAGCACGGGGCCCCAGCTCCCGTCCGGCGCCGCTGGCATGATCAGCACGATGACGTGCGGCGCGATCACCCGCGTGATCTGCTCCATCTCCGCCGGCCCCGGCAGGCAGAACACCGCGTGCCCCGCACGCTCGAGGTGCAGGTGCAGGGCGATGGAGACGTCGGCGTCCGAACCCACGACCAGGACACGCGACGCCGGAGCGGCGCCGGCCTGGCTCACGCGGGACGGCCTCCCGTCTCCATCATGATGCGCCGCTCGAGATCGGCGCGGTACGTGGCGTTCGCGAGCGCCGTGTCGAGGGAGATCCGCTTCGACTCGTGCAGCCGGTACAGGTACTGGTCGAAGGAGTGCATGCCGAGGTCGGCCCCGGCCGTCTCCATGTAGGTCTTGAGCTCGTTCACCTTGTTGCCGTCGCGGATGAGCTCGCGGACCGTGCTCGTGGCGAGCAGCGCCTCGACGGCCGGGATCATGCCGGTCGCGTCGGCGCGCATGAGCAGGCGCAGGGCGATGACCGCCTGGAGGTTGTCGGCCAGCCGGGAGCGGACGTTCTCGTGCTCCTCCGCCGGGAAGAGCGCCACCAGCCGGTTGATGGCGCGCGGCACGTCGGGGGTGTGGAGCGAGGTGATGACGAGGTGGCCGGTCTCGGCGGCCTTGAGGCAGATGTCGGCGGCCTCGCGGTCCCGGAGCTCGCCCACCATGATGATGTCGGGATCCTGGCGGAGCGCGGCGCGCAGGGCGTCGGTGTAGCTCGCCGTGTCCGACCCCACCTCGCGCTGGATCACGAGGCCCTTGCCGCCGGCGAAGATGAACTCGATCGGATCCTCGACCGTGACGACGTGCAGCCGCTCCTGCACGATGATGAAGTTGATGAGCGCGGCGATGGTGGTGGACTTGCCGTTGCCGGTCGCGCCGGTCACGCAGACGAGGCCGCGTCGGGCCTCGGCGATGGTCCGGATCACCGCCGGCAGGTTCAGCGTCTCGAAGTCCGGGATCTGGAAGGGGATGGTGCGCATCACCGCACCCCACGACCCGCGCTGCTTGAAGATCGAGGCGCGGAAGCGCGAGACGCCGGGGAGCGAGTAGCTGCGGTCCACCTCGCGGAAGTCGAGCGGAGTGAACCCGGCCCCGGGGGCCTGCAGCACGAAGTTGGCGATGGCCTCGGTGTCCGCGTGCGTGAGCGGCGGGTACTTCGCCGCGAGGAGCTCGCCGAACACGCGGTAGGTGGGTGGATAGCCCACCTCGAAGTGCACGTCGCTCGCCTGCCGCTTCACGGCGAGCTGCAGGAACGACTGGAACATCTCCTCGGAGAGCGGGCCCTGGCCTTCCATGGTCCCGCGAGTCTACCGCGCGCCCGCGCCCCCGGCCACGGAACGCCGGCAGCGTCGGGGTTCACGCGAGGTGCGACGGGAGCGCACAAAAGCGAAAGGCCGCCCGGTTTCCCTTGCGGCCTCTCGAGCTCTGGGGCGCTCGCTTCGAGCGCCCGCTACCTGGACTCTCCGCCGCACGCCGACTGCATGACGTTTAACGGCGGTGGGAGGAGTCGAGCGACCGGCCTCGTCTCGACTTGGACGTGATGCGGGAGGTGGGCCCTGCGGATCGAGCGTTGTGAATGGAGCGTCGTCATGCGGGGTCCTGGTCCGGCCTCCGGCGGGACTCGCTGGAATCACCTACAATCGCCGTGCCGGGGTGCCGGCCCGGGGGTGATCGAGTAAAGTCGGCAGGTTAGGATGTCTGCCCGGGGCGACCGGGCGGTAATTCTGCGGGTCGGCGCACACGCTCGGGTATGCATCCACCCACTCAGGCGTGCCGGGGGGCGCAGGGGGTGGCTCCGGGCGGAGTTCGGGTGGTGGCGGGCCCAGGGGAAGGCGGGTTACCAACGCTCATGTTCGCGTCCATCGCCGAGGTCGAGGGGAAGCTCGCGGCGGCCGGCTACCTGGCGTCGAGGGAGATCGCCACGGCGGTGTTCCTCTCCGATCGCCTGGAGAAGCCGGTGCTGGTGGAGGGGCCGGCCGGCGTCGGAAAGACCGAGCTCGCCCGCGCCTACGCCACGGCGAGCGGGCGCGAGCTCGTGAGGCTCCAGTGCTACGAGGGCCTCGACGAGTCGCGGGCGCTCTACGAGTGGGAGTACGCGAAGCAGCTCCTCTACACGCAGCTCCTGCGCGATCGAATCGGCGAGGCGGTGAAGGGTGCGTCCACCCTGGCCGAGGCCGCGGGTCGCATCGCCACCGAGGGAAACGTCTTCTTCAGCGAGCAGTTCCTCTTGCCACGCCCCATCCTCCGGGCCATCACGTCGGAGACCCCGGCGCTGCTTCTCGTGGACGAGATCGACAAGGCAGACCCGGAGCTGGAGGCGTTCCTGCTCGAGGTGCTGCAGGACTGGGCTGTGACGGTCCCGGAGATCGGCACGGTCCGCGCCCGCACCGTCCCGCGCGTGGTGCTCACCTCCAACGCCGCCCGCGACCTCTCCGACGCGCTGAAGCGCCGCTGCCTCCACCTGCACGTGGACTTCCCCACCCGAGAGCGCGAGCTCGCCATCCTGCGGACACGGGTGCCCGAGGCGTCCGAGGCCCTGTCCCGCGCCGTCGTGGCCGCGGTGGCGCGCATCCGGACCCTCGACCTCAAGAAGGCGCCCTCCATCGCCGAGACCCTGGACTGGGTCCGCGCCCTCGCGGTGCTGAACGCCGAAACGCTCACGCCCGAGCTCCTCGACGCGACGCTCAACGTGGTCCTCAAGTACGAGGGCGACGTGGCGAGGGCGAGGGAGCGGCGCGGCGAGATCGCGGCCGCGGCGCAGGTGGGGTGAGGCCCATGGGCAGCCGCGTCACTCGGCCCTGACGGTTGCCTTCAAGAAGACGGGGGCCCTACTCCTCGGGCTCCGGCGTCCGCGCCAGCCGCGTCCGCGACGGCACCTGCAGGAAGCGCCGGGACGGCAGCTCGAGCGCGGTGAGGAATCCGCCGTAGACGCAGCCGGTGTCGATCCCGACGCACTCCACGCCCGGCGCCGGGCTGTCCACGCGTGGGCCGGACAGCGCCTGGGCGTGGTGCCCGTACACCACGCTCTGCGGTCCCCGCCAGGCCTCCGCCCAGCGCCTCACCCCGGGCTCGCCGTTGTCGCCGCGTTCCCGCGTGACGGGCTTGCCGTCGGCGTCCACGTAGCGGAGGCGGATGATCCAGTCCGGTGGCTGCCGCGAGACGGGCACGCCGGGCACGAATCCGGCGTGGACGGCCGTCCAGGCGCCACCGAGCGCGATGGACCGCGGCATGGAGGCGATCCAGGCGAGGTCGTCCCGGCTCAGGTCGGCGTGCTCCGCGGCCCGCTTCGGGTCGAATGGGCGCATGGGGTTCCGGTAGCCGGGGTCGGTCCGGCGGCGGGCCTCGTGGGCGGCCCAGCGCAGGTGCTTCTCCTCGTGGTTGCCCATCACGCACTCGGCGCCGAGCTCGCGTGCGCGGCGCACGACGCCGACGGGATCGGGGCCCCGGTCGAGGAGGTCGCCCAGGAACACGAGCCGGTCGGCCTCCCGCCGGTACTCGGCCACGCGCAGGAGCTCGTCCAGCTCTCCGAGGCAGCCATGGACGTCCCCCACCACCAGCGTTCGCCCCGCATCGACCATGGGGCGAGCTTAACCGGAAGTCGCGCCGCCCGCCCCCGCCGGGCGCTTCCCGAGCCGGTTCCGGGAGCGGTGCTGGATTGAGGGGCGAGGCCGGGGCTAGACTCGAAGACCCGGCCGAACCGTCCCCGTCGCGTCCGAACCGCGTCCATGGATCCCAAGCGCGTCCTCATCGTCGAGCCCGATCACCCGTTTGCGCTCTCGCTCGCGTCGCTGTTCCGCGACGACGGGTGCACCACCGCCGTGGCCGCCAGCGCGGCCGAGGCGGAGATGGAGATCGCGAAACGCCGGCCACACCTCGTGGTGGTGCGCGCCGAGCTGCCCGACCTCTCCGGGTTCTCGCTCTGCGCCCAGCTGCGGCACGACGAGACCACCGCGCACCTCCCGGTGGTCCTCTTCAGCTCCGACACGCCGCCGGAGTCGCTCGCCGAGCACGCGCGGACGCCCTGGGCCGCGAACGGCTACCTCGCCATGCCGCTCGACACCGACGCGCTCCGCATGCTGGCGAGGAGCATCCTCGCCCAGGCCGACGTGGTGGTGAGCGCCGACGACGCCATCCTCGAGGCGGTGGAGCCTCCTCCGCCCGCCCCGCCGGCGCAGGAGCCGGAGGGCGCCGCCGCGGCCGGGGCGCCTGAGGGTGTTCCCCGGACCGCGGGCGAGCCCACCCCGGTGCCGACGCCCGCCCCCGTCTCCGCTCCGCCCCTCCCGCAACGGCAGGAGATCACCGACGACGACCGCCTCTTCCTCGACCGCGTCTTCCAGTCGATCGCCGAGCACCGCGCCGAGCTCGTGCGCGAGGCCATGGGTCGTCGGCCGCCGCCGCGGCGCGACCTCCTCGCCACGCCGGAGGGGCGCCTCGAGGTCGTGCGGGCCGACCTCAAGTGGCGGGAGGCGCAGATCGCGCGCATCGCCGAGATCTGGGAGGTGCGCGAGCGCGAGCTCCGCTCCGTGGACGAGCGCATCCACGACAAGGACGTGGACATGCAGGCGCTCAAGAACCAGGTGGACGACCTCTCGCGCCGGCTGCTCGAGGCGCGCGACGGGTTCGTCGCGAAGGAGCGGGAGTACGGGGCCTCCATGGACGGCCTCCTCCTCGAGAAGTTCAGCCAGGAGAAGCAGCTCATCGAGGTGGTGGCCGCGAACGAGCGGCGCATCCACGAGCTCGAGCGGGACGTGCGCCGCCGCGACGACGACCTCGCCCGGCGCCGGGTCGCGCTCGCCGAGGCGCAGGAGGAGATCGCCCGGCTGGACCGGCAGGTGCGGACCGACCAGGCCCGGCTCGACGCCCGCGAGCGGGAGACCTCGGAGCAGCTCGCCCGCCGCGGGAAGGACGTCGCCGCGGCCGAGGAGGCCCTGGCACACGCCCGGATGGCCGCCGAGGAGGCGGGCCGGGAGGCGGCGGCGCGCCTGGACCAGACGATCTCGGCGCTGCGCGAGCTCGAGGCCGAACGGGAGAAGGCGCGCGCCGAGCGCGACGCGGCGGTGACGGCGCGTGAGGCGGCGGCAGCGCGTGCGGACGCGGTCGAGGCCTCGGCCGCCGAGACGGAGGCCGCGCGGGAGCGCGCCGCCGCGGCGGCGCGGGAGGCCCAGGCCGCCCTCGAGGCCCGCATCGACGAGCGGGAGGGCGCCATCCGCGAGCGCGAGCAGAAGCTGCGCCAGCTCGACGAGGAGCACCGGCGCTTCCGGGAGTCCGCCAAGGCGCGCGAGGACGATCTCTCCCGCGAGGTGCAGGATCACCTCCAGCAGATCGGCTCGCTCGAGGCGGAGATGGAGAGCCTGGAGCGCGAGCTCGCCGACCGTGACGACGCGCCCGAGGGGGCCTCGGGCGAGGCAGTCGAGGGGGGCGAGCCGCCGGCCGGTGAGCGACGCCGCCTCGCCGAGGCCCTCGAGCAGGCGCGGTCCGCCGCCGCGCGGGCGTCCGAGTCGGAGCGGATGCTCGCCGGCGCGGAGCGCGCGCTCGGCGAGGCGCGGGCGAGGATCTCGGCGCTGGAGGCGGCGTCCGCCGAGGCGAGCGCCCGCGCGGCCACCCTCGACGGCGCGGCGCAGGCGGCGCGCGAGGAGTCCGTCCGGGTCGCCGCCCGGATCGCCGAGCTGGAGCGCGCTGCGGCCTCGGGTGACGAGTCGCGCAAGGCGGCCGAGGCGGAGCGGGGCGAGCGTGCGGCGGCGCTCGAGGGCGAGCTCCAGGCCGCGCGGGCGGAGCTCGAGACGCTGCGCGCGCAGGGGGAGCCGCAACGGAGGGATCTCGAGGAGCGCATCGCGGGGCTCGGCGAGCTCCTCGCCTCCGCGAGGAAGGAGCTGGAGCGCCTGCAGGGCGAGCTCTCCGAGGCGCGCCAGGGCGAGATGATCCGCGAGTCCGAGATGCGACAGGAAAGGGATGCGGCCCGGACCCGCGCGGGGGAGGCGGCCGCACAGCTGGAGCAGGTCGCGCGGGAGCGCGCCGCGGCCATGGCCCGCGAGTCGAGCCTGGCGGCCGATCTCGAGACCCGCGACGCGGAGCTGGCCTCGGCCGTCGAGGAGGCGAAGGAGGCCCGGGCGGCGCGCGAGCGGGCCGAGGAGCGGCGTGTGGAGGCGGAGGCGGCGCTCCAGCGCGAGGTCCAGGCGCGCGACGAGGGCCGGGCCGCCTCGAGGGCCGAATCGGAGGCGGTCCTCTCCGAGCACGCGCGCCGCCAGGAGGAGATCCGGGCCGAGCTGGCGCGCAGGACCGAGGCCGGCGCCGAGCTCCAGGCCCGCCTCGACGGGGCCGAGCGGCGCGAGCGGGCGGCGGTCGAGTCCGCCCGCCTTCGCGAGGACGCCCTGGAATCCAGGCTGCACGCGTCCGATGCACGCGTGCGCGAGATCGAATCCACCCTGGCCGCGGCCCACCGCGATCGCCAGCGCGTCGAGACGGAGCTCCAGGCGCGCGTCGCCAGGGTCGAGGCGCGTGCGGCGGCGGCCGAGCAGCGCGCCGACGAGCTGGTGCGCCGCGTGGACGCGCTCCTCGCCGAGCGGCGGGAGGCGGAGTCGAGGGCGGCCAGGCTCGTCCAGGAGGCCGAGTCGCGGGTCCGCGAGGAGCTCCGCCGCCGCGAGGCGCAGGGTCCGGGGGCAGGGGAGTGAGCCCGGCCGGAGGGAAGCCGGCGGAGCCGTCCGTGCTCCGGAGCTCCCTCCTCGACGACTTCCCCCACGGATTCACCACGCGTGGCGGGGGCACCTCCGAGCCGCCCTTCGACTCGCTCAACCTGGGCGGCCGAGTCGGGGACGAGCCCGGCCGGGTGGCCGAGAACTGGCGGCGCCTCGAGGCGGCCACCGGCCTGCGCTTCGCGCGCGTGCGCCAGGTGCACGGCGCGCGGGTGGTCCGCCTCGACGCCGGATGCGAGCCGGCCGAGGAGGCCGACGCGATCGTCTCCGCCTCCGGTGGCGTGGCGGCGACCGTGTCGGTCGCCGACTGCGTGCCGGTCCTCCTCGCCGATCCGGAGTCGGGCGCCGTGGCGGCGGTGCACGCCGGCTGGCGGGGCACGATGGCGCACGCGGCCGCCGAGGGGGCCCGCGCGCTCTCGCGGGAGTGCGGCGCGGCGCCCGCCCGCCTGCTCGCCGTGGTGGGGCCGTCCATCGGCCCGTGCTGCTACGAGATATCGCCCGATCTCGCCGCCATCTTCGCGCGCGTGTTCGGCGCCGGCGTGATCCGGGAGGGAGGTCGCCCTCGGCTCGACCTCTGGGCCGCAACGACGCAGGTGCTCCTCGACGCGGGCCTGAAGCCGGATCGCGTCGAGATCCTGGGCAGGTGCACGTCCTGCGAGCCCGCCGCCTTCTTCTCGCACCGCCGCGACGCCGGGCGGACCGGTCGGCAGGTCGGATTCGTGGCTCCACGGGCCCGCGCTCCGACCACCTGATCCCGCGGGCGGCGATTTGGAGGGAGGGCGCAAGAGGTCTAGACTTTTCGCGTTTTGGACCACGTGCGCCCACCGCTGCACGCCTCTTTCGCGCTCGCCCTCGCCCTCGCGTCGGGCCCGGCGGCCGGCTGCGCCACGGGTGCCGCGTCGAGGCAGGACGTGGACGCCCTGCGCGCCGAGGTCCGCGTCATGCGCGGCGAGAACGAGGCGCTGTCGAGCCGCGTGGACGCCCTGACGGCCGCGGTCGAGGCACTGGCGGCCCGGAACCGGGCGGCCGGGACCACTTCACCCAAGGTGTCGTCCACCTCGCCCGCCGCGCCGGGTGGCGCCGCGGCCGCCGAGGCGCTCGCCGTTCCGCCCGACCTCGCGGTGGTGAAGGTCGTGCCGCCCGCCGCGGCCGGCAAGCGGAAAGCGCCTCCGGTGTCCACGGCCATCCCCATCGCCGAGCCGGACACGGAGCGCCTCTCTGCGCTGGGCCACAAGGGCGAGAGGAGCCTCGCCGCTGCCGCCGAGGCGGAGCTGCGCGCCGCCCGCGCCGAGGACGGCGTGGAGCGCGCCCACGCGCTCGAGGACTTCGCCGCGCGCTACCCGCGTCACCCCTCCGCCGACAACGCGCTGGTGGAGGCGGCCGCCGCCTACGCCGAGGCCGGCCGCGACGAGGCCGCCTGCGGCCTCGCCCGCCGCGCGGTGGACGGCTATCCCGCGGGCGACGCCATGAGCGACGCCCTCGAGCGGCTCGCCTGGTGCGAGTCGCGCCGGGGGTCCACCGACCTCGAGCGCCGGCTCCTCGAGCGCCTCGTCTCCGAATACCCGCGCACGGCCGCCGCACGGCGCGCCGGGCCTCGCCTCGTCGTCCTCGGCGGCGGCTCCTCCCTGGAGTCCGCCCCGGAAAATACAAGGAGCGTCCCATGAAGCGCCACGCCGCCCTCGCCGTCGTCCTCGCCTCCGGCCTCGCCGCCGGGGCTCGCGGAGAGACGCCCGTAGATCGCGCCAAGGACGTCCAGCGCGTCACGGACCAGGGCAACGCCCG
>Ga0335085_10004067_pt1 | contig 24578 bp, 18 predicted proteins | sample Lox_Sample_45_FD_206712 | JGI IMG/M metagenome (GOLD analysis project Ga0335085, IMG submission 206712) | Soil microbial communities from Loxahatchee National Wildlife Refuge, Florida, United States - Lox_Sample_4.5 | ecosystem: Environmental > Terrestrial > Soil > Wetlands | place: USA...
CTTCTGCGGGGCGCTCTGGTGGCCGGACGGTCCTTCAAGGCTGTCATATGTAGCGTTCACCGTGTTGACGAACTGTTGGAGAGGTGCGGCGCTGTCGTCGAAGTCAACGCGGTAGTAGAGCGTGACGAATTTCCCCGCGTCGATCTTCTGCAGAGCGTTGCTATGGGTATACGAGAACTGGATCGTCGCCGGAACGCCGTTCTTCACCACGTCGTCGGTAGTTATCGTACCCTCTCCGCCAGCATCGGCACTGTCGATTGTCCCATCACCGTCATTGTCGAGGCCATCGCTTCCAAACGGGAGGACGTAGGCCAGGTCGCTTGCGTCCTGGGTATCGGTTACGACGATATCGTAGGCCGGAGCGCGCGGGACGCCGTTACTGCTCGCTTCGTTGGCGATCGTTAGCCGGTAGATATAGGAGCTGTAGGCGTCACCGTCATCGGCAAGAGTTACGAAGTGGCTGCAAGCCGGGCCCACGCCGTAGAGCGTCTCGTTACAGACTTCTTTGACGACGGTGAGTTTGGGTTCCTGAACGGTCAGGTCTACCCTACGCACCGCCTCGCGCGGGTAGCCCACGGTATTCGGTCCCAGGTCATACACTTCCTCCAGGTTCGTAATAGGATTGAAGAATACGGCCTGAAAATATGAAACGAGGATGTTGCTACTGATGGCTGCGTGGAGGTTCGGGGCAGCGCTCACGTTTATGGGGTCATTCATGATGCGGTTCGACGTATTGACGCGGAACCACTCATCCTTCTGCGTGATGCGCTCTGCAGGAACAGCCTGGTTGAACGTCCAGTTAAAAAATCCTTCATCTAAAGGCTGAGGCGCTGGCGGAACGAGGCTTACGCCCTTATTAAGGCTTATGCTTTTTACGGCGCTTGTAGTAGCGCCAAAGGGAGCGATATTGGCAAAGGGATCCGTGGACGATATATATCCCTGTCCTGCTGGAGATTGGTCTACGACCTGAATCCTCTGAACCGCAATGTAAGTAAAGCCTGGGGTCCTGAAGCCGAACCAGCCGCCGGTATCGATATGGAATGTGCATTCCTCGCCGATCTCGACAAGGCGGTCTGGAAGCGACGGCAGCGGCACATTGTTTTCCGTGCAGTTGCCGTACTCGGACTTAAGAAGATTAAATCCAATAACACGCGCCCTTATGCCGTCCAATGTGTAGTTGTTCGCGCGGTCGGTAACGCCGTCCTGACGCGGGGTTGGCGTCGGGAACCACAAAGGCGTTCCGTCCCATAGCCTGATCTCTCCGACCGTGTCCGCACGGAACGTCAGGTCGTCTGCCGCATTGGGGTCAAGATTCTTGATGACCTGGAAGGCGTAGTTGACGGTAGCGCCGGGGGCTATCCTCCCGCCAGTGCAGTCATAAACCGTGGCTGTGGCCGGTATGGTCGTCGGGAGCGTCCAGACGGGGCGTGGCGGTGGGTTTGTGGTCTTGGTACAAGCGGCTGGCGCCGTGGAAACCACCATCCCCTGCCCGAAAGTAACGTAGGTATGGTATTGGCTCTTGTCGTTGGCGTTGCTTGCGTCATGCCCGCCGTTGTTTGTTACAGCGACTGTCAAGGGCAACGGTTGGGTCACGTCGTTGGTAAGAATGAAGATAAGTTCCGAGCCTACGATGTCAACGTCGAGATCCTCCGGGAAGGCCGGGGGGTTATCGTTGAAAGTAAGGGTTTCATGGCCTTGCGTGGCGCAGAATGTGTCAAAATCAACGGTCAGCCTGTTCGCTAATGTCATCTGATTGGCAGGGTCTGTTCCCGGCGGGCTGCTGTTCGGGGCTTCGACGCGGACATCGAGATTGGCGACTTTGTCATAATAGGACGATTTTATAAGAACGATGGGGAAAGTCACCGTCAGGACGTCGCCTTCACGCAGCATGTTGACCTGGTCGGCGTATATCGGGTGTACCGTCGAGCTGGTCACTGTGAATATGGGCTGAGTATTCGAGAGCGGAACGGCGGGGTCGGTGGACACCAAGGTGCCCGCGGCCGGATTTGTCCAGGTGATCGTATCGACCATACCCGGGTAGCTGCTGCCGTAAGCGGGGTTGATAGTATTGACGCCAAAAGTGGCTCCCCGTACCTGAAGAGCTTTAGTGAACCCACCTCCCCAGTACGTGGGGTCAATGACATACTCGGCTGGAAGAAGGTCGGTAAGCTGGATATTCTTGACCGTGCCGCCGGAGCCATTGGTGATTGTGATGGTCACCATTCCTTTACTTCCTACCGGCTGCGCTGTGTTGATACCCGTGATGGCACGCTGCACGTTAAGATTTGCTCGCTGACCGTAAAGCGTATACAGGGTTGCAACTGCGGCAGCTGGCGTTCTGCCGGTAGCCGTTGTGGTGATGCCTCCGGCGGGCGGTTGCGCCTGGCAGCCCCACTGGACATTGGAGGCTGTGTTTGTCTTGCTGCTTACGCAGGAGCCGTCAGCCGTGATCTTGCCTACAAGATATAAGGAGGCGGTACCGCCGGCATTGACATCCACTTCAAAGCCGTCCGGGGAGACACCTATATTGCCGAATGGATTTGTAACAACAAAGGCGTTTATAGTATTGCTTGCCGGAACACAGGGAGAGCCGCCCGGCAATACGCCGTTATTCGCAGCGATCGCATTGGCGCTTGCGGCAGTCGGACAGGCATAATTGATAACGAGATTGTTTGCCTGCATGACGTCGTCGAAGCGGAGGTCCTGAAGTCCGGCAAGGCCGGCATTGTTCACGTCTATGCGCCAGACGACATCATCATTATTGTTCCCATATACGGGATTGCTGCGGCTCCCCTCGCGCTGGTTCGCATCGTAATTCCAGCCGGTCTTTGTTACGGCAGGTACGGGCTCGCGGAGCGGGAGGGTGTCCACTACGTTCTGCGGCGAGTCAGCGCAGCCAGAGTCAGTACCGAAGGTCAGGTTCGCCTGGATGGTACGGTTTGCGCTGACCAAGCCTTCGGGATTGTTGACGCGCCTAACTGCAAACGTAACAGCAATGGTCTCTGCGCTTACTCCAGGTCTCGGGTCCGAAGCAAGGCTTGCCAGGGGCGGGATCTCTGCGGGTGTCCAGGTAAGCACGGAACCGCCACCGCTGATCACCGGGGCTGCCCCGGCGACCAATGGCCCGCCGTTAACGCTATATCTGATAGGCGTTGGCGCGGTCGGATCGTAGGTGAGACCCGAGCTTCCCAGGTTCTCCGTAACCGACATGCCTGTCATCGTCGCCCCGGAGTACGGGTTCGCAATGACGACCGTCACATAGCCGTAGCCGCAGAGCTCGCAATAGCTGGCGCTGGTAGCGACGTTACCGGTCAGGTCATGGGCGATGAACGAAGGAGCATTGTTCTTAATGTCACAGGGAGCCCCAATGGCTGCGCTTACCGCCAAAAACAGGATGGTAAGGCTCGTGCCCAATTGAACCAGACGCCTCATAACGGTTGTCAGCAATTTAGGCTTCAACGAATTAACCACTCCATAGTGAAAAGGGACAGACATGTCCGCAATGCCATAACGGTAACAGAATGAGGCAGCTCAATTCTCGGCTTTTTATGACGTGCGTTCGGCTTTTTATGCTTTTTACCTGATAAATTAGCCTCGGAGCAGGCTTCCAGGCAGGCTTCGAGAAAGGTTTCTGTAAGCGGATGGCGTATTGCCGGTCAGCTTCTTGAAAATTCTGCCGAAGCCGGTAGTATCTGCAAAACCCAGATATTCGCCGATTTCGGTTATGCTTCGGGGACTGGTGCGGAGAAGATCCTTGGCCTCCGTGATCCTCTTACTGTTTACATACTCCTGATAGGACATGCCCACCACTTTCCGGAATACTCTCGAAAAATGGGACGGGGACATGCCGGCGAGACCGGAAGCGGCGTCTCGGCTGATATCTGTCCGGTAGTTATCGTTAACGAAACGAACGGCCATCTGTATCTTGTGATACTGACCATGGGTGACGGCGGCAGGCAGCAATATTGGCTCGCTCTCTATCTCGGTTCCCGGAAGGATGTTCTTTCTACAGGGCTTCTTGATGAAATCGCGGTCGCTGCTGCTTACCACCCTGCTACCCATTTCCTCGTCTCCTGCTGATGTGATGCTGGGATCGAGCAGGGGTGGCGTAATCCCTTTGAATTCTTCCATGGCTGATCGTCCTTGGTTCCCTTGATTAATTAAAGATGGAAAAGTCCGTAACGGGATAACGATACCAGAGATTGTCCGCTCATATCTCGGCTTTTTATGACATGCGTTCAGCTTTTTATGCTTTTTTGAAGCGAAAATTAGTTTCGGGGCAGGCTTTCAGGCAGGCTTCTGAAGAAGGATGGCGTATGGCCGGTCAGCTTCTTGAAAATTCTGCCGAAGCCGGTTGGGTCGGCAAAACCGAGGGAGATGGCGATTTCGGTTACGTTCTGAGCGCTGGTGCGGAGAAGATATTTGGCCTTTGTGATTCTTCGGCTATTGAGATAATCCTGATAGGACAAGCCCATCACCTTCTTGAACATTCTGGAAAAGTGGGCGGGGGACATTCCGGCCTCCCGGGCGGCGGCATCGAGGCAGATATCGGTTCGGTAGTTGTCGTTGATAAAACGAACAGCCTGCTGGATCTTATGGTACTGGCTGAGGGTGACGGCGACAGGTGGCGTTCCCGGCTTCGTCGGCGTACTGGACCCGGGAACGATGTTCTTTCTGCGCTGTTGATCTGCAAGCCTGAGGGCGAGATAGAAGTCGATCTTCGTGGATAGTTCGGATATGCTGAAGGGCTTCTTAAGGTAATCGCGGGCGCCGCTCCTGAATGCCTCGACCGCCACCTCCTCGTCACCGTATGCCGTGACGATGATAACGAGAACGGCTGGCGCGATGTCCTTGATCTCCTTCATGACATCGATGCCGGACATGTCGGGAAGCCGGTATTCGATGACCGCGAGATCGATATCGCTCTTCCGCTCTACGCGCTCTACAGCCATACGGCCGCTTTGGTATGTGATGATCCGATAGGAGTCGGAAAGGTTCTCGCCACACTGGCCAAGCAGATCGGCATCGCCATCGACGATCATTATCCGAGAAGATGCCGTGTTTCCCACTGCGGGCTGATATCCGTTGTTTTCACCGCTCCGGCGATGCTTCGTGTCACGGTTTTTCGATGGCCTGTCTATAATTGTGGTCATTCAGCTCACCCATCTGTCCAGACTCCGGTACTGAATGGTCTCGGAGATATATCCCGCATTTTCCGACAGTGCGACTTTTTTTGATTATAAGAAGGGAAAGAAATCAAATGTTCACATGGGAACTATCATTCTTTCCCGCATATTATTTATTCGGCATTTTCTATGGAAATCTTTAGGTAATAAGTGGCTGGTTCAGCTAGATATCAGCGGATTAATAGAGCATTTTACGGCAGATACTAACGGTTACTGAACGAAGTATTACGTCTCGTGTGGAATGTCAACTTTAACATCTTCAGAATGTAATTCCCGTTAATACTGGAGGAGTTATCCAGCAGAATTTTACTCTGGGGCTCGTAACCCTAAGGACTACCTTGGGGTTTTCCATTTTATACAGATACCACATTTACCCTCGTAGCATGTACACCGTCACATCAAGTCTGATTCAGAACGGAATGGACATATTTATGACGGAACATTTCATTGGTATGCTTCTTTCTTGAAGTGATGATCTTCTCACTTTCGAAGTTGGGAGATGCCATCACTCCGTACCTGCCCTTCTAGCACGGTGCGTCATAAAACTTCTTCCCTTTGTGCGTCAATCTGAGCGAAGCGAAGAATCCCGGCTTTTCAAAGGCATGACACCCTACACTTTGTTCAAGGAGACAGCTGCTAAGTTTAAAAAGCATGGTTCGCACTACATTAGCGGGCATTGTGGAAATACCGGTTCAGGTCGAACAGTCCGCCCCGCACAGGCTCATCTTCCTGAAACCGTTTTTGGAACCAGTCATAGGTGTCCCAGAACCGCTCGTCCGCCCTGTTCACGCCGTACCGAGCCAGCCGCTCCCGGTCCTTCGGGCTCTTCTCAAAATGCGCAAGGAGATCGATAAAATCGGGCAGGTCCTTCTCATGGATATCAAAAAAGTAGTTTGGGTAGGAACCGATCATGCCCTTGATAAAATCGGCATCGTCCTTTGACGCATCAAGAGCACCATCCTCGCCGAATAGATAGGTGACATTGTCATGCCAACGATTGATCACTATGGAGAATGCGATATCCTGTCCCCTTTCACGACGGACCCTCACATAGGCAAGATTGGCATTATGATCATTGACCAATGAGAAGAAAGGGGTGCCGGGCTTGGATATGGCGCGAAACGCCTGCAAATAGTCCGCATAGGTCTCATATCTTTCCGGCACACGTGGATAGGCTTCACCTGCATGCATATAGTTCACCGGATCGAAGGAGATGGCTGTCTGGGGCAGAATGTTTTCATTCACGATACGTTCGACAAACTCCCGCTTCGGGTCCTGGGTCACAAAGGCTATTCCGGAAGGCATCATGGAAGGGTAATAATGGACGTTCTTGAGATCGACGTTCTTGTACCAGGACTGCATGATGTCCTGGCGCATTGACTGGGGCAGGAAATCCAGGAAGTAGCTCTCTCCCTCGACGCGAAGCCCGTCCATGTAAAGCCGGATGGCCAACTGATGTCCGGCGGTGCCGTACACATCGAAGCCGGCAACAAGCGCATAATAGATGCGTTCGAAGAGGGGATAGTCGATCACCCACATTGTTTTCGGGAGATTTCCCAGCACCCCTTTATGCACGGACGCGCTGTCAAAATGGCGATATATGGTCAGGACTGGAGCGTCGGATGCATTGTTACCCTTCCAGATATAATCATACCCGAGGCCGGAATAGTTATGAGACATGTAATAGTCCTGCCGGACCTTGTAGAATTCCACTTCTGCCTTGCGATGCTCATCGGTCAGCGCCGAAAAGAGACGCAGGTCGCTTCCCTTCTCTATGGGCATGCGCAGCTTGTCGCTGTACAATTTCAAAAAGCCCGGATACTGCACGCTGAGGTCGTGGCCGGGATCCAGGAACAGGACCCAGAAATGGTCATCGATCACATTGAGTGCGATCTGACCCTTGCAGACCGGTCCGTGAATGAAGGTCATGATCATATAGTGCGCGTTGTCCAAGAGGAATTGGTAACGAGAGCGCGGCGGTATCTGTTCAAATGCCACAAAGGGATTAGCGCTCAGCTTCGTCTCATACCCTACCGGATGGGGGGGCTGTAACCACTCGGGCTGGATGAAGAGCTCGTTCAGACGCTGCAGCTTGGCGTCATCGAGGACGAACACCATGTGGGTCTTGTTGACAATGGTGGAGTGGATCTTCCGGAAACGATAGGAGACCCGTTCGACACCGGGGTCATCATAGGGCCGCACGGTCGCTACAATGTCGATGGGTTGACCCGGAGGGGTCTTCGAGCGGACCAGCTCATAATATTCATTGGTCGGCGTACCGAACTTGATATGGGCCAGGAAGAGATGCTCGTAGAGGTAGCGCGCGGTCATCCCATGCTTGGCATCGTCCTGGTTCAGGAATGTTTCCCATTGCTTGATGGCCGCTGCATCGATCGCTTTGGGGGCCGTAAGCTCCGCCTGCTGGCTGGAGTTAGGCCCTTTCGCTCCTTGGACAAGCCAGCCGGCAATGATCTCGAATTCCTCTTGCTTGAGCGGAGGGAAACCGTAGGGCATGCCTCGGTTCGGATGTTTTTTCAGATACCCTCCAAGCTCCTTCTGGTCCTCGGAGCAGGTCAGTTCATCCGTTTCCGGCCGGTACTCTCCAACGCTCTTCGGGTTCTTCAACTTGTGGGAGAGCAGCTGAACCATGATCGAATCATTCAGCCCGTTCGAAGCCGAGCTGTTGGTGACACTGAAGAAATCCTTCTTGCGCCATTCTTTGGTCGTTTGAGCGTCGATAAAGAGACGCGTGGGGTCCATGGCGCTCAGTCGCGAGGCATTATAGATAGCCTTTTTCGTCGCTCCTCGGTCCACACCCTCGAATTCGCTCAACTTGAGCTGACAGGGGGAATTGTAACAGGAATGGCAGACCACGCAGCGCTTGTCGAGAAGCGGCTTAACCTCAGCAAGGTAATCGATCGTCCGTGTCGGGATTTTGACCACCACCGGCGGAAGTGCTTTCGTAGCGCATCCGGCAACAAGTACGAACAGGGACAGGACAAAAATCAAAGTGCATCGCCTCATCTATTCGCTCTCCTTCAGATAATAGGGTAAGAAATTATTGCCTTATTTGGCCGCGGTCCTTCCCCTCGGGCGAAACATTCATGTAAGCCATTCTCAGATCCTGGCCTTCGATGGTTAGTGGGAGAAGTTCTACCCGATAGGGATAGTCATAATTTTCCATCGTTATCGACAATGGTTTAAGCTCCTCAGCCTTGACAACCGCGGAGGGTAGGAGCAGCATGACGGGTAAATACGATTATCTTCATTGTTGCGCCTTTGCAATTCTTACGCATAACGTTCCTCCCGTCGTCTCGAATCGAAAACGCCTCGTAACAAACAGCTTTGAAACCGCGATCTCTGCCCGAACATGATTTTTTCTTCTCGACTTGGATAAATCTTCATTTCATATCTCGAACTTTGTCCTGATGACGTTTGCCTTTCGTTCGCCTGCCAGACGCATGCTTCCCAGCGCTCCCTTTTTCACCTGTGGTATGCGCTGCACTTCTCGTGGCAAGCCGTCTTGTTGTTTGTAATGCCCGGCCTATGCCGAGCAGGGCAATAAGCGCGCACACCCATCCGATCCAATCACCCAACACAGCATAGACCGTGCGTCCCCGCATCAGCGGTATTCTGCCGGCGAGGGATGCTTTCGTCCACTGGGCAGTGCGGTGATCGATCCGTCCAGCCGGGTCCACGATGGCTGATATGCCGGTATTAGTGGACCGGACGAGAGCACGCCGGTGTTCAATTGACCGGAAGCTCGCGAGAACCAGGTGCTCCATGGGTTCAACCGAGTTGCCGTACCAGGAATCGTTTGTCAGGTTGAACATCGCATCGGGAATCTGGTGGTGCCGTCCTCCCGCCATCAGCATGCGGACATGTCCCGGGAAAATATCCTCATAGCAGATGTTCACGGACAGGGCGTGGCCGTTCAGATAGAGTGGTTCGACATTCTCCCCTCTCCAGAAACGGCCTGAATAAGGTGACCAAGAGTAAAACTGAGGGAAGGTGTCGCCAAAAGGAATGTACTCGCCAAAGGGGACAAGCACCATCTTGTCATAGCTTCCGAGGATGCGACCCGTCCCGTCCACGAGAACAGCGCTGTTGTAAATGCGCCGCTCGCCTTGCTCTACCGTCTGGAGGACAGTGCCGAAGAGCAGAGGGGTGTGCAGATCTCCCAGCAGGCCGGGTGGCACTAGTCCCTCGCGAGACATGAGATTCACTCCCAGTACGCTCTCCGGCCAGACGATGACGTCGAGCGGCTGATCCGCGACGAGTTCCCTTGACATTTCCTGGTGTTCACGGAGAAAAAGGGCCTGATCAACGTACTTGTCACCTGCTCCGCGGTTTGTCTGGACCACGCCGACTGCCAGCAACTCGGCTGAGGATGCGCTCCTATCCACCATGTTGATTCGAACGGCGCCGTAGACCAGCACCGCTGATGCAACGACTGCAAACGCGAAAGCCGGCTGCCCCGGATGCTTCGTTTTGCTGCGAATCCGCTCGATTACCTCATGGATTGTGGAGTTCGCGTATACGACCAGGAAGGTGACGCCCAGAATGCCCGTTAAATCCGCGATCTGTGTCACCAAGAGAAGCTTATACTGGCTTGCGCCAAGATAGTTCGGGAACAGTTGGGGCCAGAATTTTTCAGCCGCGGTCCATATGACCGGTGAGACCCATGCCGCACTCCAGCCCGAATCTCGGCAAATCAACCGGGTAGCCCAGGCCCAGATCGCGAAGACCATACCGTTCGCGGCGGCCAGAAGCAGCAGAACCAGCGCCGCAAGCGGCCATGCCAGGTCAGCAAACTGCTGGAGCATCGTGGCAATCCAGTAAAACCCGCCGCCGTGCCCCACGATGCCTGCTACCCACCCGATGAGGAACGCACGGCCCGGCGTCTGTCCGCTGATTGCCCAGAGTATTGGCACCAGGCATATCCACTCGAGATAGAAATGGTCGAAGCCGACATAGCCTAGGAACGCAAGCACTCCTCCTGCAACAGCGGCGATCCAGGGTAGCAGCGAATGCGCCGGGGCCGAGTCTTGTTTCATCGCATCTCTATATTTCATATTCATATTTTATCCGATTTTTATAAAGCCGTAATCATGCAGGAGGAAGGGACGATTTGTCGGCAGCATTGCCTTCTGCTGGTTTAATCCTACACATAAACACGCGCAGGAGGGTCGCGGTTCGCAACTACCCGCTCGACGGCGTGGTTGGAATCATTGTGTCAGGTTTCGATTTAATCTGCCGACCGATAACTTAGGGATCTTGTTCCCTACTGTGCTTTATTTTGATAACATTAGAGATCTTTCGACCTGTACTGTAGACACGTTACCGCGTCTCAGTAAAGCAATCTCAGAAACAATGTTCCCCTGTGTTCTCATCCTTATCCAGACGGCGAACATCCCTATTAGGGACAATTTCCAATCCTCTTCCCCTTCACCTTCATTGTCATAGGCTTTCCATTGCTCGCATCGGGCTGCATGGTCATGACGGACTCGTAGGAGTCCCCCGAGAACACGGTTTCGCCGCTGAACATGCCGGCATTCTTGCCAGTGCATTTCATCTTCCAACTCACCTTGTTGCCGGACTTCTTAAAATCGGTCACGGTACAGTTCTTATCACGGCTGATCACATTCTTCTGGTCTTTGACGTCTTCCTTCGTATAGCAGTGTTTGACAGTAGTCGGGGGCATCTCCATTGGCATGCCCGGTATCTCCATTTTGGATGTGATCTCCCACATTCCCTCCCGGATGCCGTCGGCAGCCGGAATCGTAGTAGTCAGGAGAACCAAAACGAGAACTGCAATAATATGTTTCATTTTCATAATTACTTCCCTCCTTTTGTTTGTGATAAATGATGTGTAAACAATTCTCAATGTGTAAGGTGACTGTCCTGTTAGGCTTGTTGCCACTGTAGCGTGCCTTTTGTTAGTCCCCCTTCCTTTAAAGAATTATGTAGATCTCATCAATGCCGATGAAGCGTCGGTGTTTACAACAATCGCAACGAAAATCACTCCGAGATGAATTATATACGCAATGGACACTACTGGGAATAAACCATAGAATCAGCTAAGGTATCTGCCCCCGTTGACATTAATCGTCTGGCCGGTAATGTAGCCGTTGCGAACAAGCAGGAGAGCTACAGCGGAGATCTCCTCTGCAGTTCCAAAACGGCCAACCGGTATGAGATCGGGTTTTAGTTGCGGAAGGCCAGCGGCCATTTCCGTGCTGACCGGGCCCGGAGCTATAGCATTGACTGTAATGCCTTCCTTCGCAAGGTAAGCAGCATAATAATGCGTCAAGCCCAGAATGCCAGCTTTCGACGCAGCGTAATGAGGACCGACAACTCCTCCCATCTGAGCTGCGGCCGAAGAGAGGCTTATTATCCGTCCCCACTTAAGGGCACGCATGCCGGGAAGTACTGCCTGAATCATGAGAAAGGCCGATGTGAGATTCACGGCAATTGTATCGTTCCAGTCTTTCTCAGTTATATCATCCATCGAATGCGTCACGCCGATGCCAGCATTGTTCACAAGAATGGATGGCGAGCCGAGTTCATTTTTTACTCTACCGACCATGCGTTCGACATCTGCAGAAACTGAGACGTCTGCTTTGACGGCCACGGCAAGACGACCTGACTTCCTGACCTGCGTAGCTACATCCTCCGCTTCGTTATCACGGCTTCGGTAGTTAATCGCAATATTTACACCTGCGCCAGCAAGTGCAAGAGCGATAGCCCGTCCGATTCCACGGCTCGCTCCTGTTATGATAGCTATCTTACCAATAAGATCGTTCATGGAATAACTCCTCTTTGGAATGGAACCCGTTGGTTGAATGCAAGGGAGAAATATTGTCGGACTCAGATCGTTACTTGCAGGACATTCTGCCGTCTCTCGCATCACAACTTCAGAAAAAATGTTGAAAGTTCCTTAAGATGCAACTGTCGCGGGCTACAGGATGTAACCGATCTTAATCGCGCAGGTTTTTACTGGCCGATACTTCCATCTCTAAGCAACTTGGAGAACCGCGAGTCTACTGAGAGGTCTTTCAGGACCTCCTTTCGCAAATTCCTGAACGTCGTCTTCGGCCAAGCCTTAAGGTAAAAGTTAACGAGCCACTTCGGGATCCACCCTTTCGGATCGCAAAGGAACTCCGCATCGACCCTAGTCCTTTTATCGTTATCGATAGAACTCAGGATAAAGGTCGTGTCGATCAGTTCGCCACGAATGTAGTCGGTATGCGGAGCAGAGGGATCGTCTGATGGCTGATAATGGAAAACCATTTCCTTCTTGGACAGATTGAAGCTCATTTTGCTTATCGATACAAAATCACGATCCTTGATGAGGAATGGCATTCCAATATGGTCGTACTCAATGAAATTGCACTTGTCTCCCCAACGGATGATCCTGGAGTCGATGAGGCCCGCTACCCATTTCCGCCGTCTGCCGGTATCAAAGATGACTGTCGCTACTGAGGGCAACGGTGCGTCAACGACGCCGATACCCCGAAACGCAACCAGCCCGCTGCCTTTTACTTCCTTCCTGAAAATCTGAATCCCATCATTCGTGTTGTCAATAGATTGCCATTCAGACGCATGGCTTAGGTGTGGTAGGAGTGCAAAAAGTGCTACACACAACCCTGCCATCCATCCAAAGCGACAGCAAGAATAGCTCCGAGATAATTCTTTAGGCGCTCTCCATTTTAAATGATTGGGGTCACTCATTTTAATGCATTTTGGTCTATCCTTTATTTTGAATAGATTTTGTTCCGTGTAAAGCAATTTATTAGCGAATCTGTTGGGAAGAGTATCTCAGAATGAATATTTTCAGTCAAGTTTTTTTGGCGCCTTCTGTTCGATTGCCGAGGGGGCCAGCCATAAGAAGAACCCCGCGAGCACGGAACTCATCGCGCCGTCACAGCTCACATACCTGGTAATCGGGTTAATCGATAAAAAAGGCGCCTTTGCGGGCGCCTTTTTTTTGTTAAACTTGAAGCAAACAATGGGCATTGGCCTGTGGATGAATGCGTCCCTCTTGCCGGACACCCCTCGCCGGGGGCAGTGTGGAGGTGTCCTTTTGCGGTTTCAAAGTACCGCGGGCGTAAGCACGTGGGTATCTACTCCGACTCCTGTCCAAAAGAGCGTTTACAATAAGATCCAGTTTGAGCAGTATGGTCGGTGTGAGCAACAGTTAAACCAACGACCGTCATTCATCACATCCGCACTATTCTCACCCGGAGCCATATTGCAAATTGGCTTAATGTCTGAGTCATTGAACATACTGGGAGCTTATCAACGAGTTCCCTTTTAAAGTTTTATCGTCATTACTGCAGTTATAATCAATTAAGTTCTTTTCTCCTCAGGAATCCAATTCCCGCAAGACCAGCAGCGATGAGAAGGAAGGTGGAGGGCTCGGGGACAGCAGTCGGTGGATCTGAAGCGATACCTTCAAACGCAGGATTATACGAATTATGAAAAAAGTCGACTCCGTCATAAGTTCCAAGATGTGCATAAGCAAACCAATTAACCGAGGTCGGGGCAACTATATCCGCAATATCAAGTACACTAAATCCGCTTAAAGTTTGGCCAGCAGAAATTTGATTTGCTTGGTCCAAACTCCCATTTAGCCAAACGTTATTATAAGTAATGTTAGAGCCACCTTCATTATGGTTATTCCATGACTTCCATCCGTAAGGATTCCAACCAGTTGGCGTTCCAGTAATGGCACGCGTTGGGAACTCCACGCCAAAAAGATATATGTAATTTGATCCGCCCAGATTATTTGTTACACTAAAATCCAGGGTCCAATTATTTGGTGAACCATTTACTCTGTATGACACAATCGGCATAGCAAATGAAGTGGACTTTAGAATCGATGTGACAATGAACACGAACAGCATCAAAGTTCGAAGCATCCGTACAGCTCTTTGCTGTAACATAACATTTCTCCTAAATCATAAATTAGCGAAATAGACAATAAAAAATATCAATAGGATATTTTATTGGGGAACAACCATCCGGAACGAGAAACTATGAAACAGTAAGTAATAATAAAGTAATAGATATTTTAAAGATATCAGGCGATAAACGCAAAGTAAAGATTAATTTCAGGGTATTTTTAGGGTATGTCTACAAATTACGGAATGGTATTTTTCGTGTAAATCCATGCTGAATCGATGAGGTGGGAGCACTATGATGAAATAAATATCAAAAAAACGTTAAATACTTGTTTTAATGTTAATTTACAAGCCAAGGTGGGTAATAGCTTGCAAAGTGTCTCCAAAGAAAATCTCTTATGACAGTGCTTCGGCTTATTAGTTTCGAATATAGATCAGAGTGCGAGACTGCATAGTACACTTAAGTACACCTGCAAACGCGCACTCTTGTATAATCCTGATAACTTACAAATACTGGTTGAAACATACGCGACGTCACGCTTCAGCTGTGAGCTTTTAGCGTATCGGCTTCTTAGGTCGCCCCTCGCGATCCAGTCTTCGGTTGAACTGGCTCTGGCTAGGTATAGTAGTATCTACCAAGCTCATACGCTGCAAAGCGGTCGGCGTGGAACGACACGTTATACTTCTTCTTGGGATGTATCTCGGCTATTCTTTGTGTCATAATATATATAGTATGTATATTGAAAAAGGAGCGAATCAGGAAGAATTGGAATTATATTAAGCAATGCCCCGAAGGCTGGGCGAAGGTGGTTCCGCCACCTTAGACTCCGCCCAAGAAAGAGGAGTAACAAAGCCATGAGAATGCGTGAACGAGGAATCGGGATAGTGCTGTTGCTCTTTGTGCTAAGCGGATGCGCTACGGTGCCGACAGGGCCCAGCGTGATGGTATTGCCCCCGGCCGGCAAACCGTTCGAGCAGTTCCAGGCCGAGGACACAAAGTGCAGGCAATGGGCAGGACAGCAGAGTGGTCTTGCATCCTATAATTACGAGAATGAGGCACAGCGAGCGTATGACATTGCATATCAGCAGTGCATGTACGCCTATGGAAATATCATTCCCGGGATGAGGTATACTCGTCCCGTCCAGCAGATGCCACTACCGCCGAATTTAGAATCCGCCCCGCAGGAATATCCAACACCATCAACACCATCAACACCATCAACGGCGCCGTAATGACCGGTGTGGTCCGACCAGATCAAGGACAGTTCCGCCCTGAACCAGATTGTGTACAGTGTATCACTGTTTGGGGTGGGTTATTTTAAGTGGGCTCTTTAACGCTTTGTTTCCAGAATGGACGGCATATCAACGCTCGCAACTTTCACTCGAAACAGAGTATTGGCCCGATTTATGTATGTTGCACTCTCTACCTACAAGCTTGCACAGGACGATTTGTCAACAGGCATGCAGTCTCTTGGTTGTAGCATACGCATGAACATTTAAGATCACCTGTCCGCAACACGTAACAGCGGATCGGGTGCAGTGATTTGTTAGAGGGTTTTTTTGCCTTTATGCTTTTATTTGTTTTTTTAACAACAAACTTTTTAAATATCTGTTATTTGTCAATATCTTATTTCATGCCTCCATGCCCTAATTCCGTCTCAAGTTATTGTTTCTTGCCAATTAGAAAATAAAGCACCATGCCAACAACAGGCAAAACTAGTATCAGGATAATCCATAATACCTTTTTTCCTGTTGCCATTGAACTTTTTAGAACATCAATAATGGCAATAATGTCTAAGACCAAAACGACAAGCCCTAGTAATGTTGTCATAGATCCTCCTTTGACTAACAAGTGATGAGTCGTTTTTTCTATTTTAACACAACTTCATACGGTGAGCTACTTATTACAGTCAATCGGGCTGAGCGACCCATCCTTTACCCAATAGGTCGCGTTTCCGTCGGGAAATTTTATTTTTAACATCTTCCATTCAACTGATCGTTCCAGAACCTGGACTTTGACGCCCTCTTTGAGTTTTACAACGGTCCCGGCCTTCAGGAGATCGGTCAGCTTTGCCTGATTGTCCGCGGTCGCGGCAAGGACATCATTCAATTCTTGCGGAGTCACTGCAGCAAGACCACCTTCCTTCGTAAAATAGAAGTCATCGACCTGACAGGCATAAACTGCTGAAAGCAGGGAAAGGACCAACCACATAGTGCATGTCGCTGTGCAAACAACCATCATCGTCTTCTTGCTCATCGTAGCCCCCGTAATGATACGACCCGTCTATTTCAGGAAGTCTCCGAAAATATACTTCCCGTGCTCCAGCACTTGCTGAAGTTGATACATTTCTCCCGTGCTTGAGGCAGGGTTTTTCTCCCGCCACTTCTCCAGATGTTCCTTGGAGCAGAAGAAGTTCATGAACGGGCAAAAGGTCTTCGCCGTGCATCCGCAGTGGTTCCCGCTGCTGACGAATTCAACCACGCCTTCCGGAGCGCACGAGGCGATCTTGCCGTCCTTCGCTTCAATCTTCATTTCCTCTTCGCACTCGGGGCAGCGTGATCGGATGACGATGTTCTCCCCGAGCATGAAATGAATGCCCAGGGCGTCTGTTGCGCAGAGCGCATATATCTCATGCCCATCCGGGAACGCAACTTTATGACGGGTCTGCTTTGCGGAAAAAGGATAGGCAGATATGATCTCTCCGCCTTCCACCGTCAGGATGTCCGCCTTATGCAGTCTTTCGATGAACCTGCGAATCGATTCAAGTGACGGCAGCTTCATTGCCTCGACTATCGCTTGCTCGGCCGGAGGCTTGCCGGTCTTGGCGAACTCTTTCAGAATATATTTCCGCGTCTCGTTTTCCGATTGACTAAGGTTAGCTTCAGTCAGTCTCCCCCTTACCGTTGCTCCGATCTGATCCATGAGACTCCTCATTGGGATCTTGCCGATAGCAAGCGCATCCCCCATCCCGCTGTTCGGCTCCTTCATAGCCGTGCGCAGCGCATCCACTGACGGCACATTCGCGAGTCTGCCCGACTCGTCCCTGAACATCCTTCAGGAAAATCCGGTGGTGCCGGATGGCTGCAATTCCTTACCGTTTATAAATACGGACGGCGATCCGCTCAGCTTTAATTCAGCCGCCTTTTCATCGCTGATCCGGTGAACGCCGACTTCCGCTTGAATCCCTTCAGCCTCCAGAGCGCGGTAGACATTCTCCTTTAACGCTCCCTCGGAACCACATCCCTGCGAGATATAACAATCAATCTTCACGATTTCCCCCTTGAGGCGTCCTATGGATGAAATACTCAATATCAGCCCTATTATAAACCATGGAGTATAGTCCAGAGTCAAGTATTTTCATTGTGATGGTTTTAACTCTTTTAGTCGTTGAAATAGACCCCACATCACCGCGGATTTACGAGAGTAATCTTCTCGCGTTCCAAGAGGCAATCATATTCCTTAAACTCTTATGAGTTCTTAGGACTGAACCCGAATGTTTTCTCTATCCATTCCCAATAAATTCTATTTCTGCTCACTTCCTCGCTCCCGTAGAGAAAAAGGAGTTTCTTAGTTAGACTCTTTGCCTCGTCGTTATTTCTCGTTAATAACGAAAGATATATTCTGTAATAATACCTCTTCCATTTCTGTTGAATGCTATCAGCAGTACAGGCTTTTTTATTAAATTCAGCTGCGCGTTAATGGTCTTTATCAGTTTCTGATAAGGAAATGATAACAGCACCATTACGGCTTTCCTCTACGAAGGGCATCTCGCGGACCAGTAAAAGTATATTGAAACCTCTCATATCTGGCATGCTGCAGGGATGGATTTGCAGATGGTCGAACTTTGCGGCATGGGGCAGATTTGCACGGCTTCTGGGGTGTACCCCAAGGTCGACTGTCCAGCTTTATTGCCGCGATAAACCTTTACGGGAACAAAATCCCCCCTCCCCTTGTCTAATGATGTAAGCCCTGACAAAACGGGACAACCGATGAGAAAGGAGAAAGACCATGAAACGCACCATATTCGCAGTACTCGCAGTCATCATCACAGCAATTGGGGCAGCGCCCGCATATCCATCCGGCAGGCCGGTACTTCCCGGAGAGGTCGGCATCGAGGTGGTTTCGGACGGGGGAACAATATATCAAGCCATCCCCCACAAGGACTTCTGGACAGGCAGCACGCACGTGAGCAAACGGTATCTCGAGGCGCGCAAAGGAGAGAACTACGGGATTGTCATAACGAACCGAACGCCGGAACGAGTGGGCGTGGTCATAGCTGTGGACGGCAGGAACATCATCACCGGCAAGCGCTCCGATCTTGGAAACGCCGAGTCCATGTACATCGTGAACGCTTATGAGGAGGCCCGTTACGACGGGTGGCGGACCAGCCAGGATGAGGTGCACCGTTTCTATTTCACTGACGCGGCAGATTCGTACAGCGTCAGGACTTTCGCTGACTCGTCGGCAATGGGCGTCATCGCCATGGCGGTCTTTCGTGAGAAGGAACAACCGAGGCCGCTCCAGGAGGAGAAACGGGAAGGTCAGTCGGCACCTGCGGCCCCGTCTGGGGGTCCAGCGCCGAAGAGCGCTGACCGGGCATTGGCCAAAGAGAGCTCTGGCACCGGTTTTGGCGATAGCCGATACTCTCCGGTCGTGACCGTGCAGTTTGAGCCGGAGCGAAACCCGATCCAGAAGACACTCGTCAAATATGAATGGCGTGAGGCTTTATGTAGAAAAGGAATTTTACGGTGCAACCGGGAACTCGGAAACCGGCTTTGGGACGAGGATGGATATGCCCCCTATCCGTCGGGATATCCGAAAAATTAGGAGCGGATGCGAAAGACGAAAGATAAATATGGAAGGGCAGACGGAGTTGCACGCCGTCTGCCCGCTATCTTCTGTGGGTTGTGTTCTGTCCTCCGCACTCGCAAGCATCCTTGAATTTTGAATGAGATATAGCCCCGCTCTCTGCCTTTTGATATAGACATAAACCGACAGCCGATTTTTCAACCGCAGAATAATTAGCGCAGGCCGCTGAGACTGTCAAAAGATCAAGCGGGCTCATAGTCGACCGAATCCAAAATCCCCTGATTAAGGTATTTAGAAAAGCTTTATTTAATTTATTCCTGCATGTTTTACCGGGAATAATATAGTGTCTCGCGTCGACATTTTTTACATAAAACATGTATCCGGGCGTTTTAGTCAGGAACAACAACTTCAGAAAGAACGAGGCGCTGAAAGTTACTGCATAAAATTATTATTCTTCAAGATTATAATATATGAACCTTCAAAATATCCATGTCGGATACTTTTACAAGTTATATCCATAGAGAATTGGCTCTCAAAATAATCCCTCCTAATCAAATAGCTAGAAAACAGGCATTAGTTATGCACGATTTACCCTAGATAGTAAGGTCTCTCATTAACGAGCGTTTAGACATAATAAAAAATAAATTCTGCAAAGAATAGTATGTTTACATTTCTATTCATAACAACCCCCTCAAATAAGGAAAGGAGACAGGAAAATGAGATATGCGATACTGTTAATAGGCTTATTTGTCTGCAATGCTGTCTCCACAGATGCATTTGAAAAAGTAGATTATAAATGCGTCGCGGACTGCACTGCGAAAGGTTTTACATATAGTTATTGCTATTCAAGTTGTTTATATGATGACAATCCTCATCAGCAACAACAGCTGGTCTCAGAACAAAAGAAGCACCAGAAATCTCAAAAATCCCAAATAGACTATAAATGCTTAAATGATTGCAAAGCAAGAGGTTACATGGACCAGTTTTGCAAGCAACAATGTTCTTACTGATGTCTTTTCAGTCGCTTCTCATACCAACGCGCAAATATCAAGATTTTCTCGACCCCTCTTGAAACGATCGAAGGCACGACTTCCTTCTTGTGATCGACGAACCTCTAATCTCCTAGCATCCGGGCCAGAATCGCAAAAAGCCAGCCTTTCTCACCGTATTGTTCGCCCTCTTTCGGAACGGCCAAGAAATTGAGTTCTAACGCATTCTTGATTCTTCGAGTTTTATGTTTCACTGATAAACAAGGTCCTGCCCTTCCGGAAGACAAGAATTTGGAGCGCATAGTGTCAGGGTATCCAGAAGGGATGACCTGGAAGGGAACTTCTATCTCATAATGACTGAATTTTCATCAAGTTCGACATGAAACATACAATTTCGAAGAGATGTCATCTCTTTCTATCGAGCTCCGCCAGGTTACGAATCATTCTTGACGACTTGTTGAATATCCAGCACGAACTGTTGAACATGGTCAATGAAATACTTCTTTATTTTCACCCAAGCCACGCGTTTCCCCAAATACGCCGGGTCAGGATCTGCATCCGCATCCTGAAAAAAGACAAGCGCCTTTCCGATCACTAGGGGATTAACTCGGTTCGCACCATATCGATTCATCATGTTTGCGGCAATCTTCGAGAAGGGAATATCCTGCAGAATCCAATAGAGATCAACATAGTCTCTTTTTGCTCCCCTCTGCATCATTGCCATAAGCTTCATAGATGCAATATCAACAAGTCCGGCGATTTGTATTCCCTGAAGCGTAGATGTGGCTTCTAAGAAAGCATAGGGATAGTGAAAAAATGAGACCTTTACTCCCTCTGCCGATAATGTAAGCGTCCCTGGCTCTTCCTGGAGAACCAAGGTTTCCAAATCCAACCCATTGATGGCTTGATGCAGGCTGTCTGGTCTAAAAGAACGCATAGTGAAGAAATCAAAATCCGCAGACAGCCGATGGCCAAGATGCAGGGCAACCGCTGTGCCTCCGGCCAGTACAAAACCTTTCGCAGTGGCAAGCGGAACAATCACTTTCAACACCTTGCGTGCGGCCGGCGTGAGACATTTAAGATGCATATCCCCTCTCAAACCAAACTTTCCAAAATTGCTTTGATCGCTCTGACAACCTGCGGCTGGTAAGGCTGACCTCAATTAACAATGCAGTCGGATATTGCTTCTGCGCCCACCAAAACGCATTGAGATCGCCTATATCTAGGATCCGCTCGATAATAAATCGACTGTGCCGTCGCACATTCAGTGTTTTGGGATCAACATCCCAAAAAAACTTAAACAATCGCAATGGCACTGATTTATCTTTTTCGATCTCTGCAATTTGAGCGATTACGTCCGGATCATTTACAGGGCCCAGATACCTTTGGACCACCTTTTCGCCGTTCCGATATGCCGTGTATGCGTACTTCCGTCCGCCTATTTTCTTTATAGAAATACTCATATCGCTTTTATTATACAACTTTGTTGTATATTTTACAACAAAAGAATAAAGGTCGCCATAGCCTACAACTTCTAGTCCAGCGCTACGTTATAAAACGTTTAGAGTGTTAACAGGTTCCGGCTGAAAGGGGCCATGTCGGGGATGAGTATTTGCTGTGAACTTCAGAAGAAGTCTTTCTTTAAATAATATATCATAAGATACATAGTACAAAAAGAACTGAGAAGATAACACCAAAACCAATAAAAAAAGGCTACATCCGTCGATGAAACCCCTTGAGTTGATTTATAGGGGGGGGCCTGACCTTCGGGCTTTATGCCCCACGTGCTTTCGTCTACGCGGAGGCTTAGCAGGCAGTTAAAAAACTGACCTTACCCCTAAAAACCGCTAATCGGGGGCACCATAACTCCAATGCGAGGTCCCCTCGGCTTGAGGATAAGGATTCCAGAGCCCGGGCTGGCCCGTAAGAATCGCCGATGGACTTCTGTCCGTATAAGATCCGATCGGCTTCCAAGGATTACTGACGATATCGCCTTCGAAAGGATCGTATCCGTTGTGTCGAATCGCTGCTGAAAGAACCGGCGGATTTCCATGGACGGCAAGTTTGGACGCGGTGCTTGGCCAGGTCTCAAATTCTCCAAACGTATAAAGGAGCGCGCTTACTCCATTGACCCTTTTATATAAGCGAACATAGCTGCGGGCATGTCCCTGGTAATCGTCCCCGGAATACTCAACGGAAAGGTGATACATCGTGTCTGTCTTGGGATCCACCCGCACCGCGGGACCTAATCCTTCCGGATTCATGGTCCCCCCTTCGGTTTCTTCTTCAGACCATTGGTCTGGACTGACCACACTATATGACCAAGCAGCGACTCCCACTGCCGATGCCCCACCGGCCCAATACCATTGGTTCCTCGGCATAACTGGCGTAAACCATGACAGGTTGCCTTTAGTATCGTCAATAACCCACCAATCTGGATTGTCCGGAGGACGCACATTAGAATTATTGTCTCGACGGGATCGATAAAGATAAAGGATTTCCCCGTTATTTGTGAGATGGGCCGCGAGATCGTTCTCCATGAAAATCTGCGAGGCCGTCCAGTTATGGTGTTCAAATGTACAGACAAATTTGCGTGGGAATTTGAGTGGATCTGCCGTTCGAGATGATGCTGTGAACGTTCTATCGTTACTGCTGAACATGCCTCCTGAGTTCTGGGTCACAATCCTGAAGTGATACATTGTCCCGCTGGAAAGACCCGAGATCTTCACCGAAATTGCATGTGTCCCAACGGCAGCATACGTTGTTTTCTTGGTAGCATTGCCATAGGACATGGTAGTCCCGTATTCAAACCAGACAGCGGTAGTATAGCCTGAGGAGTTGCTGAAATATCCACGTAAAGTGGCCGTCGTATCCGTTATGGATGTCGTATCAATTGCCGCCGGGTATGTATACCCAGGGGGCGCTATTAATGTCACAGTCACAGTATACGTGGCTATTGATCCATCGGCAGCCGTTACTGTGTAAGCTATGGCGTTGGTAAAATCATTCGAGACCCGCCCACTGGTCTGAATGGTTGAGCCAACCTTCACGCTTGCACCCGTCGTTGCAAATGTGGCAACCAATGTGGTTACGTTCGTCCCATAAGGTACAGTCACCGATATTGTCTTCGCATTTTCATTGATGACACCTATCGCTACCGGGCTTGTGAATGAAAAAGCGGTGATAGCTTTCCTGGAAGATGCGGGCGAAGGTTTATCGGGTACACCCCCTTCGCCGCTACCGGATGATAATACGGTGACGAAATATAGCAGGAGCGAAAGAACGGCACAAGTTCTCAAGAATCTTATCATCATGCTCCCTACAATCGTGTTGTGGATAATCATCTCAATTTAAGCGCATGATTGTAAAAAAGTAAAGTAACTTAAATGGTATCTTGAGATTGTGCAGTCCCGAATCCCAGGGGCGCGCGGTTTTTTGTCGCGTCCCGCTTATGAATCAGGCCAGGCTCTTTAGTAATACTGCTCAGGATCGATTTCAATCACTTATGACCTAGCCCCAGTTATTGTACAGCTGAAGAGTTGTATTTAGCGTTGCCATACGTCCGACCCTATGGGTTGTACAGTTTTTCTGGGTAAAGTCACCCACAGGGACTCAATCTAATAGAATGGGGTTGCAGCTGATGCCGTAGCCTTTGATACGTTTGGTAGCGGGGCCGGAATTGAACCGACGACCTTCGGGTTATCTGCCCTGCGTTCTTTCGTCTATTCGAGTATTTGGGAAATAGCTTAAAAAAATGACCACATCCCGGAAAAACGTACAACTCTGGGAGTCGGGCATATGGTACAAAGCAGGAGTTCCTCAACTGTCACGGTTTCTTCCGAATCGAGTTTATTTATATGTTACCACCTGTCTGTGCTTATTTACTGCCCTTGGAGAGTTTTCAAAACTGCCTTGAGCAGCGAAGCGCTATGCCCTAACTGGACATAAGCCTCTTCTTTGGTCATATCCCTGTTTTCTGCCTTGATTTTGAATCCAAGCTGGCGTGATATATTCGCTATCCTTGCTATCTCCCTGGCCAGGTCCTCCTCGAAATTATCCTTGTTCAATTTGATCTCATACATGTTCTTTTCGATCTCTTTGATCTTATCCAGGATGTCCTCATCCACGATGCCATCATTTGCCAAGTGGTGCGTTTGATTGAAATGGTCGTAAGGAAGGTTGTGAAGCGGCTGGGAAAGGTCCCCGATATAGTGGACAGCGAAGGCCATGGGGTATTCAGCGTACTTGCCGGAGGTTTTCTTTGTCTGATAATCCCTGAGCGAAGCGATTATTGCACCATATAGATGGCCCTCATCATCGGAAGGACTATTGTACATCTTGGCTTGGACTAGAACCAGCGTGTCTGTGACCGGGACATTCTCGTAATTGTTGTAATAGTGATTTTTCTCTTCTATCGCCCCTGCTTTTGTCTTTGTTATATCAGCGCCGGCGGCGTTGAACCAGTATTGATAGCCCGCAGCCTTGGCTATGGCAATATGCGTCTTATCGTGCCACGCATAACCGGTCGAACTGAGTAGTACTAAGACGATCAGTAATAAAGCATTTAATGGTTTTTTCATTATCTCAAGTACTCTTACAAACATGCATTTTGCATCAGGTTGAAACTCCGTCAAATTCTGCTCGAAACATAATGTCAGATATACAGGTTCTTTTACAAAAATCGATG
>Ga0335085_10004068_pt1 | contig 24577 bp, 19 predicted proteins | sample Lox_Sample_45_FD_206712 | JGI IMG/M metagenome (GOLD analysis project Ga0335085, IMG submission 206712) | Soil microbial communities from Loxahatchee National Wildlife Refuge, Florida, United States - Lox_Sample_4.5 | ecosystem: Environmental > Terrestrial > Soil > Wetlands | place: USA...
GCAATCCGCTGGACGTGACCCTCGACGGAAAATTGTTCGTGGTGGACACGGTCCGCGAAGGAGATACGGTCCCGGTCACGCTGCTCTCGAACTGGGTGGACGCGCTTCCGAAGTGATCCGGCGGATGAGCGAGCGAGGAGGCCCGCGTTGACGCGATCGCGGATCCGGACGGGGAAAAGGGCCACACCCCAGCGTCCCGCGCTCGACAAGCTGAAAAGAAGTGCCAGCCTGCCGCCGCTGGGAAAGCCAGGAAACCTTCAGACAAGCGGTTGAGTATGAGACCGACGAACGGCATTTGAGAACCCTCAACCTGTTGGGAACTGTTCTCCGCAATGGTTTTCGTGTCTGCTGCGTATCTTCGCAAAACGATGTGGGTCAAAAACGTGATGGTTAGCAGACCCTCAGCGCATAGAGCTTGAATTCTAACCGCCAAAAGACATCCTAACGAAGCACCACTTCCCCGGTCTCGTAAGCCCGCTTCAAGGCGCGCAAAAAAAGCCGCCGTGCCCTGGGGGCACGGCGACTGTAAAGCCATCCATTTGTACTTACGCGCGAGCAGCTAGTGAGAGATGGCGAAATTGATCGACGGCAAGGCGATGGGAATGCCAAAGCCCCCGTCGCGATCCGCTCCCACCGCCATATTGTCGAGTGCCGAACCAATCAGCGCCGCTTTCACTTTGGCGGGCGTGTAATCGGGCCGGGCTTGCAGCACCAAGGCGGCCAGCGCGGCGGCATGTGGCGCGGCGGCAGAAGTGCCAAAGAACGGCGAGAAGCCTGGGGTGTGGGTGCTCACGCCATCCGCCGCGGTGATGTCCGGTTTCTGCAGCGTGGTCCCGCCATTCGTGCCGAACAGGAAATTCCCTGGTGTGATGGCTGAGCCGTCGGGGTCGTAGAATATCTTGCGTGGCCCATCGGAGCTGAATGTTTCCGTGCGATTGGCAAAACCGGTGAACAGTTTCGTCCCGGTTTTTGCGCTGTTCCAGTACGTCGCCGCCGTGGACACGGTATTCAATCCGGCGTTGTGCCCAAAGGTGGCTCCGGCGGTCTGGACCGAGAGTTGCCCACGCTCGGTGTCGATGTGCAGAGCGCGCGACTCCCCGTTGAACAACACCACAACAATGCGATCGCCGGCGGCCGGACAGTAGCCACTGGCCGCAACGGTGCCACAATTAGTTCCCTGCTCGACGAATTCAAAGGGATCCTGCGCGCCGGTTTGCGCCCCCGCGGAGAATCCTTTCACGGTCGTTCCCGTGCTGTTGAGGATGAAGAGGTCGTAATCGTTGGAGCTGCCGCCAAGCCGATCGGACCATTTCAGGGAGATGAAGCTGGTCGCCACCGTCAGAGAATCGTAGTTCTGCGGGCTAGCCGTGGTTCCAAAATTATGAAAGAAGCCGGTTTCGCCGCCGACGCCGATAGGGCCGGTGACCACTCCGCCATTCAAGAAGTCGCCCTCCCAGGTTCCGGAGGTGCCGTCGGTGAGATTGCCGCTGTTGGCAGCGGACGAGAAGTAGGTTACGCCCAGGCCAGTGACTTCGTTGACGGCCTGCGCGATCGGTCCATCCTGAAACACGCCTTCATCGAAATACGTGACGTCGTCTACGATGACGCTGCAGCCGGCCGCTTGGAGCGCCAGGATGTTGTTGGCGAAGCTAGCTACGCCGTTATAGGCGGTTGCGAAATAGAGTTTGGCTCCCGGCGCGAGGTCATGCACGATTTCCATCATGGCTGCGCCCTCGTCCGTGCCGGGCGCTCCGTCTTGCCCAGGCAGCACGACTACGTCGGGGGGAAGGTCGCCGGAGGCGATCAGCACCGCCACGCGCGCTGCTGAAGCGCTATCCGACAAAACGCCGACCTTTACGCCTGTGCCATCGTAGCCCGACGCTTTGGCGGTGTTGGCGCCATGGGAAACAACTCCTTGGCTGGTGACCGCTCCGATGTTGGTGCGCGCGCGCGACGGCAGCTTGATGCTGGCCACCGCGTCTGCCGCAGCCACTTCCTCCACGGCCTTCAAAGGCAACGAGGCGCGAACCTGGCCCCAGCGGTCGGACTGGAAAAGCACCTGGCCCCCGAGGTGCTCGATTTGTCGAACCAACGATTCCGGCACCGCACCCTTGACCGCTATTTCCACCACGACATGGCCGCGCTCATCCGTGGCGACGGGGGACACAGCGCCCGCGAACGACGTGCGCGCCAGCTCAAATCGCGCAGCTTTCGCGGCAAACACGAGTCGCGAACTCATCTTCTTCTGGGCTGGGGTGAACTGCGCTTTCTCCGCGAGAATATCCCGCACTTGCATGCGCGCCTCGCCGCTCATGGTGACTTCACGAGGCGTCTGGCTGTCGGGTAGACTCCTCTCTTGCGCTTGTAATGTTACCGCGGCCACGGCCAAAAACGCCAGGGCGCCGGTGATGCGGAACTGCCTTACCAGAATCTCCCTCAGATTCATGGCTTCCCCCGTTAGTCATTCGTACAGTCGAGCCTGCCTACTATCCCCAATCTGAAATCTTGCTACCGCTGCTTCGCATCACTGCACCAACTTGCTCTTTTGGTATGCTGCGAAGACGCCTCCCAAAGCTGTGCCGAGCAACACCAAGCTGGCGGGCTCCGGCACATTTGCGGGTGGATCATCAAACTCCGTGTCAATGAAACCTTCCACCGTCACCGTAAAAGGATCTCCGATGCCCGCATTGAGGGCACCCGTATTGTTCACCAGAATCAGCAGATCGCCGGACCCTGCAGTGACCTGGAAAAAGATCGGATCGATTCCAAAGTAATTTCCACTGGAGCCAGCATCGCCCAGCCAGTTGGCCGCCTCGTTGGTGGGGTCGTAGCTCCCGTCATACACGGAGAAGAAGGTGTTGGTGGAAACCGAGTCGACGGAAATTTGAATGTACGGCGTCAGCGCAATTTCGGCCGCCGGAATATCAAAGATTTCGTAGTGGTAGGTCACCCCTGGGTTGATCTCACCGGGATACGGCTCCGTACCCGTCCAATCCTGAGGGATGCCGTTGCGGCTCAGGCGCCCCAATTGTGTCGGATCGGTGAGGCTCAGCGCCCCGGAGAAAACGTCGATGGTTAAGGCAGAGCATGGCGAAGCCAGCGCTAAGGCCACGAGTGCAATACTGAACAAAAGTAACATCCGAGATTTCATGACCCCCCCCTCTAGAGCCGAAGTTACGAAACTTCGACCTGTACCTCATGTAGCCACTGGAAAGGCGTTTAAGAAAAAGGTGTGGGATGCGCCCCGTTCAAAAATCCGCCTTAGGCTGAGCGTCCGACCGACTGCTCTCAACCACTTGCCGACCTGGCGGCGGACTACTTCCAAAGCAAGTTACTAGCACTAAATTGGCTTGCACGTCGGCTGCCACCAAACTCCTAACGAACTCCTCGTATATTGAATAACTTCCCGGATCACGCCTCGGCCATATCGCAACTCTTTGCACACTTAGACCAATCCACTGTTTTCTCGGATTCTCTTTCACTGAAGATTGGGGTCGGGGTACTCAGTTCATCGTGAGCGCCGGAACCGCGGCACCTTGGGTTGCCAAGCCGATGGCGCAACCCCGTTCACGCCCTGCTTCGTAACCGGACAAGTCCCCCTAGCTCCCCATGAGTCCCGTTGTGGAAGGTTACGGCTGGCGACCTGAGCGGTGGGTGTAACCTCCCACAGTCCCGTTTGTGGGCAGTTTCCGAGTAGCCTACCATGCGGAACTAGTCTTTGGTCCGACCGGATCGGACCCGTAATCCCGAGCGGCGGGCGCAGAAAGTGTTGGGTAAGTGTGCAGGCGCAAAATACTGGCCTAAAATCCAACACTACAGGGAGGAGGGAAGAGAGGAATAGAATGTCCCGGAAGAAATAGGAGATATCGATGCCGACGATTGAGGGGAAACAAGCGAGGGGTTGGATTGCTGGGTATGTGAAGAAGGCGGGCAAGCTTGACGGCGTGGCGAATGCGGTGCGGGCTCTGGTGAAAAAGACTGTAAAGGGCGGTGAGGAGTACGTGAATCCGTGGAAGATCCCCTCGTTTGACTCGAACGGACCCCTGTGCTGCTTTATGGTGGGAAAGGAGCATGTGACGTTTGCGTTCCTGCGCGGGGCGGCTCTGCCGGATCCGGAGAAGCTGTTACAGGGCACGGGGAAGGGCGTGCGACACGTGAAACTGCGAAGCGTGGCCGATGTGAACAGGCCGGGAGTGAAGCGATTGATTGCGGCGGCGGCGAAGCTGAATAAGAAGGATCCACCGTCGGGATTGATGGTGGGAATGGAAAAGAGGAAAGGTAAAACGAAAAGGCGGTAGCGAAGTCCGGAACGAAATGGGCCAGAAGTCCCTTTGTGGGGAGTTACAGCCAGTCTGCCCGAGGCCCAGCCGTAACTTCCCATCACGCCGCTTGTTGACTGCGAGGGACACCGTCGGGTGATTCGGCGAATGGGGAATCAAGTGCGGGTGTAGAGTGAAGCCAGCGAGGTTGCCCGGCGGTGGGGATGATCAAGAAACAATGGGTGGTGGCGCTGGTGCTGCTCCTGTTGATTCCCGTGGTCACGGTGCTGGGGGGAGTGCTGTTCAGCCTGATCAATCCCGAGATTGCGGCACATCATCCGAACTATGTGCAGAACTACCACCGGCTCCATCTGCTGAAGATGATGATGATGTGGGGCTCGATGGCCTGTGTGGGCGTTTTATGGGTGCTGGTGTGCTTTCAGGTGATCCGCTCAAAGGGGCGATCCCTCCTCTGGCTGCTTCTGGCGGCCCTGGGGCCCTTCGGGTTCGCCGTCCTGACGATGCTGAACGACCAGGCGCCCGCGGAGACAGACTGGCATGCCCGGTTCGTGCGCAGGCTGAACCTGTTTGTGCGCGCCGGCTACGAAATCTGCATCTTCGTGACCGTGTGGGTGCTCGCCTACCAGGGCATGGTTCTGAAGCGCACACTGATGATCCAGTATCAGGCCGCCACCACGGGAATGTCGGTCGCGCAGATCATTGACCTCCAGAATGCTTCGGGGGGAATGTGGGCGTTTGCCGAGGGCAATGAGGTGATGTACCTGGTGGTACTTCTCTACCTGCTTTGGCCGATCGCCTTTAACATCGCGGGTCGAGTGGCAGCGCCGATGGCATTGCCCAAGGCGCGCTGAGTCTCGATTTCAAATCGCCTGCGCCTCGATTCCGTGTCCCGGGCGCGCGTTGACACCGCTCCCTCCAGTGACTAAGATTTCGCGCGCATGTCCTCTCCCTCGCTTATCGGCCAGACCGTCGGCCACTATCGCATTCAGGAAAAACTCGGCGGCGGGGGGATGGGCGTGGTGTTCAAGGCGGAGGACACACGCCTGGGGCGCAGTGTGGCCCTGAAATTCCTGCCGGAAGAAACCGCCCAGGATTCTGCCGCCATCGAGCGCTTCCAGCGCGAAGCGCGCGCCGCCTCGGCGCTCAATCACCCCAATATCTGCACGATCTACGATATCGGTGAGCACCAGGGCCACCACTTCATGGCCATGGAGTTTCTCGAAGGCCAGACGCTCAAGCACCGCATTGAGGGCCGCCCGCTGGAAATGGATACGATCCTGGACCTGGGCATCCAGATTGCCGACGCGCTGGACGCGGCGCACGCCAAAGGCATCGTGCATCGCGACATCAAGCCCGCCAACATTTTCATTACCCCGCGCGGACAGGCCAAGGTGCTGGATTTCGGGCTGGCCAAACTCTCCCACCGCGCACTCGGGGAATCCGCCGGCGCAACGTTTTCCGCGGGGGCCGCCGGGGCCGTGGACAACCTCACCAGCCCGGGGACCGCGCTGGGGACCGCGGCCTACATGTCCCCGGAGCAGGCCCGCGGCGAAGAATTGGATGCGCGTACCGACATTTTTTCCCTCGGCGTGGTGCTTTACGAGATGGCCACCGGGCGCCAGCCGTTTGCCGGCAATACCTCGGCGCTGGTGTTTGAAGCCATCCTGAACCGCGCTCCCGCGGCGCCCGTTCGTCTGAACCCGAAGCTGTCTCCCGAACTGGCTCAGATCATCGAGACGGCCATGGAGAAGACGCGCAAGGCGCGCTACCAGTCCGCCGCCAAGCTGCGGGAAGACCTGAAGCGCCTCAAGCACGATTCAGAAACCGGCCGCGCGGCCGCGGAAAAGGGCGCGGAGAAGTCGCTGGCCGTGCTCTATTTTGAAAACCCCGGCGGCGAGAAGGAAGACGAATACTTCCGCGACGGCATTACCGAGGACATCATCACCGAGCTATCGCGGATCAAGGAACTGTGGGTGCTGACGCGTTCCGCGGTGCAGGCATACCGGGACAAGCCCGCCAGCGCCCCCGACGTGGGCCGGGAATTGGGTGCGGCCTATGTGCTGGAGGGCGGCCTGCGCCGCTCCGGCAACCGCCTGCGCATCACCGCGCGGCTGGTGGAAACGGCCACGGCGCGCTCGGTGTGGGCGGAACGCTACGACCGCCAGATGGAAGATGTGTTTGCTATCCAGGACGAAATCGCCCAGAGCATCGCCAAGGCGCTGAAGCTGATGCTCACGGAGCAGGAAAAGCGCGCCATCGAGAAGGCGCCCACCACGGACGTGCAGGCCTACGATTACTATCTCCGCGGGCGCCAGTTTTTCTACCAGTTCCGCAGCAAGGGCTTTGAGTTTGCGCGGCAGATGTTCGCCCGCGCGATTGTGATTGACCCGAAGTACGCGCGTGCTTACTGCGGGGTGGCCGATTGCTGTTCCTTTCTCTTCATGTATTTCGAGCGCAGCGACGCCAATCTCCGCGAAGCCGACGCCGCCAGCCGCCGGGCCCTGGACCTGGATCCGGACCTGGCGGAAGCGCACGCCGCACGCGGGCTTGCGGTGCTGCTGAGCAAGAAATACGAGGAAGCGGAAAAGGAATTCCAGACCGCCATCCAGCTGAACCCCAAGCTCTTCGAGCCCTACTATTTTTATGCCCGTGCCTGCTTCGGCCAGGGCAAACTCGAAGAAGCCGGCCGGCTTTTCGAAAAAGCCTCGGTGGTCAACCCGGACGATTTCCAATGTCTGATTATGCTGGGCCAGACCTACACCAGCCTGGGGCGCAAGGTGGAAGCGGTGACCGTGCGGCAACGCGCGCTGAAAATCATCGAGAAGCATCTCGAATTCCATCCCGACGACGCCCGCGCCCTGTACATGGGCTCCAGCGCCCTGGCCGACCTGGGGCAACGCGAGCGCGGACTGGAATGGGCGGACATGGCGCTGGCGATTGATCCCGAAGACCCTTCGATTCTCTACAACGTGGCCTGCTCGTTTGCCCTGCTGGGTTACGCGGAAAGAGCCATCGAGTGTCTGGAGAAATCCACCAAGCGGAATGAATTTTTGAAAGGCTGGATGGAACACGATTCCGATCTGGACTCCCTGCGCACCCATCCCCGCTTTCAGGCCCTGCTCAAGTCCATCTAGCAACGGCGATGAGGCCCGATGCGGCCCACGGCGGAGAAGCCGAAAAGCAAGGCGCCGGAGCCCTGACGGAGACCGGCGCCCAGAGCTGAAGTGCAATGGCAGCATAATCTAGCGCGAGCCCGCGCGGGGAAGGATGGCCCTCACCATCCCGCCTCGTATCCGCCGCTGACTCCACTGCTACTCATAGCGCAACGCGACGAGGGGATCCACGTGCGTGGCGCGGCGCGCGGGACCGTAGCTGGCGCCGAATGCAACCAGAAGCAGCAGCGCGGAAACGGCGGCAAGAGTGAGCGGGTCACCGGGCTTGACCCCAAAGAGCATGCTGCCCAGATAACGGGTCAGTCCCAGCGCGCCGGCGATCCCCAGGGCGACGCCGGCAACGGTAATGGCAATTCCGCGAACGACGATCTGGCGGTGCACATCCGCGGCGCGCGCTCCCAGGGCCATGCGGATTCCGATTTCGCGGGTGCGCCCGGCCACCTCAAACGACAGGAGGCCGTAGAGCCCGATGCACGCCAGCAGGAGCGCGAGCACTCCGAACAAACTGGAGAGGCTCGCCAGCAACCGTTCCTGGAAAAGCTGGTCTTCAATCTGTTGTAACTGTGTTTTGATTTCGTAAATGGGCAGGTCAAACCCGGTGCGTTTGATCACGTCCCGCACAGAGGCGATGACCGCGCGCGGGTCGCTTGCCGTGCGCAATTCGAATGAGCCGCCTTCTCCGCTCGGTTCGTAAATCGTAGGATGAATTTCTTCATGCAAGCTTCGATAACGGGCGTCGTGTACGACCCCGACAATCTCCCAGCCAGCATCGGGGCAAGCATCAGGGCCGGCGTCGGGATCTTCCCCTCCGCCAAAGCGCTGTCCCATCGGGTTTTGTCCGGGAAAGTAGGCGCGCACAAACGATTCATTCACGATGGCCGCCACCGGCGCGCGGGCGTCTGAGGCGCGCGAACAGCGTGAGCCCGGCTTGGAGCCGGTGGCCTCGAACTCTGCCGGTCTGAAATCCCGGCCGGCCACCATCGGCATGCGCATGGTGTCGAAGAAGCCCGGCCCCACGGGGAGAGAATCAGCGTCCGATTCTTTCTCCGTTGAAAGACCATGCAAACGGAATCCCGTGCTTCTCAGGATGCCGCTGAGCAGCGGCACCATCGAATAGCTGGCCGATGTTACGCCGGGGACCGCGCCAAACCGCTCCCTCAATTCGCGGAAAAGAGCGCCGATTTGCTCTCCCTTGTAGCCCGTCAATGTGGGGTCCACACGAAAGGTGAGCACATTGCCGGTTTCAAACCCCGGGTCGACCCGCTTCAAGCTTTCCAGGGTGCGGACGAGCAGCCCAGCCCCGACCAGCATGACCACGGTCAACGCAACCTGAGCCACCACCAGCACGCTCCCGGAGTTGAACCATCCGCGCGGCCGGTCTCCCCGCGGGGTCCGCTTCGCACCATCCTTCAACGCCGGCGTCAGGTCCAGGCGCAGCGAACTGATCGCGGGAACCAGGCCGAACAGGATTCCTGTGACGATCGACGCCGCCAGCGTGAATGCAAGCACGCGCGGATCGAGGTTGGCGGAGAATCCTGTCGGCCGATCCATGATGGTGGCAAGGAGCTGCAGCAGCCCTCGGGCGCTCCAGATGGCCATCGCGATTCCGAGCGCGCCTCCCGCCGTGGAAATGGCCAGACTTTCCGTGAGCAATTGCCGGACAATGCGCCCGCGGCTCGCTCCTAGCGCCAGCCGCACGGCGATTTCCTTCTGCCGGCCGGCGGCTCGAGCCAGCATCAATCCCGCGACATTCGCGCAGGCGATGAGCAAAACGATGCCTACCGCCAGCATGAGCACATACAGCGGGGCGGAGAGCTTCCGTCGTACCCCAGTCAATCCCGTATTTGCGGGCAGCAGTTGGAGGGCCGGCGCGTCCCGCGCCTCGAAAAGTGGCTTATCACCGTGCAGCATCTGGTTGTAGAACACCCGGCGGACGGCAGCCTCTGCCTGGCTGCGGGAGACTCCGGTTTTTAGCCGCGCCAATGCCACCACCCACCACGAGCCCGCATTCTCGCTTGCGGGTGTCCAGCCTTTCTCAAGCTTCGGTCGGACGGCCATCGGGACCCAGAGATCGAATGAGTTTCCCGGCGTAAGATTGGAAAACGAAGCCTCCGCGACGCCCACGACCGTGAACGGAAAACCCTGGAGGTGGATGGACCTCCCGATGACCCCAGGTTCTCCGCCAAACTCGCTCTGCCAGTAACCATAGCTCAGCACCGCCACCTCGGGAGCACTGGGCGAATCGTCGGAAGGCGCGAGCAACCTTCCGGCAGCAGGCCGCAAACCCAGCGCCGGAAAGTAATCCCCGGAGACGTATTGTCCCCGTGCCAGCCGCGCAGGCCCGCTGCCGCTGAGATTGAGCTGCCCGGCGGAAGCGAAGGCGGCCACTCCCGAGAACACGGCTGTCTGGGCGCGCACCTGCTCGATGAACGGCTTCGAAAAATTGCAACCATGCGCCTCGAGGCCGGTGAAGCGAATTTCGCAATCGCCGTAACCCGACGAGTTGTAAGTCCTGGGCTCCTTGCGCGCGCTCCAGTGCAAAAGCACCAGTTCTTGTGAATTTCGCACCGGCAGGCTCCGCAGCAGCACCGCATCAATCAGGCTGAAGATTGCCGTATTCGCGCCGATCCCGAGGGCCATGGTCAGAACGGCCGCGGCGGTGAAGCCCGGACTCTTGCTCAGAATGCGCACGGCGTACAGGAGGTCCTGGCCCAGAGTGGTCCAGAAAAAGAAACGGCCGCGGCGGGCGACATCGCGGTCTTCGGCCCGGTGCTGAATCCCAGCGAGCGCGGATTCGCGTCCACGTTCGGAGCGCGACACTTCGGCGGCAAACGAAGCCCAATCCGAGATGTGCCGCCGCGCGGCAGCCTCAGCCTGTTCCGAGGTCAGACCGCGGCCCAGCGCTTCGGCGTAAGCCTGCTCGAGCTGGCCGGCCAACTCCTCGACGATTTCGGCTTCGCGCTCCGGCTGAAGGCGCGAAAGCGGCAGGCGCTCGCGGACGTAGCGGGCCCAGTCGGGCGTGGCCGGGGGCAGCATCAGGCATTGCCCGAGCGGACGATGCGGTTGATGGTGAGCACGAATTCGCCCCAGGTGGTGCGCTGGGAGGCCAAGAATTTGCGGCCCGCGGGGGTCAGCCGGTAGTAGCGCCGGCGGCGTTCCCCGGCGCGCTCCACCCAGCGGCCGGCAATCAGACCGCGGTCTTCGAGGCGGCAGAGGATGGGATAGAGCGAACCGATGCGGAACTGGATGCGTCCCTTGGAGCGCGCCTCAATCAGCTTGCCCAGGTCGTAGCCGTGGCGGGGCCGGGCCTCCAGCAGGGAGAGCACCAGAAACTCCGCGCTGCCCTTCTTCATCTCGCGGTTAAACATACTTCGCGACGATATACTTCTGTGAAGAGTATTGTCAAGAGAAAACGCGGCAACGGGCGCACGGGGAGAAAAGGCGGACCAGGCGTGCGGGCAACGGTGCCTAAGCGGAGGGGGGAGCCGAATGGCAGACCACCAGGCGCAAGAGGCCGCCGGCGGAGAGCCGGGGCGACCCGAGTGAGAGAACTGCGCGTAAAGGGAGCGAGATCAGAGCGAGCCGCGGCGCGGGGTGCGGTCGATGGTGCGCTCGGCAGCGCGTTCACTGGCGCGTTCGCTGGCGCGCGGGCCGGCCGCAGGCGCCGGGGCGGGCATGGCTACGGGGCGAATCTCGGTGGGACGCGCGGCGGCGTCCGTGGGCTTCTTTGCGGCGATCGCATCCGCAGCGCGTCCGCCTGCGCCGGGAGCCTGGGCTACTTGCGCAAAGGCACCGAGCGCGGGACCGTTCGCCGGGACCAGCGCGCCGCCGGATTCGCGGAAGAAGCGCAGGGCATGCTTCCCGGCGTCCAAACTGATGGTCAGCACGTCGCCGAACTGAATTTGCCCGGTGGCCAGCAGGTTGGCCAGCGGGTACACCAGATATTTCTCGATGGCGCGCTTCAGGTGCCGCGCGCCGTATTTGAGGTCCGTGCCCTCGCCCAGCAGGAACTCGCGGGCGTCCGTCTCGATGTGGAAGACGAACTGGCTGCGCGCGGTCTCGAGCACGCGCTGCTGCACCATGTCCAGCTCGATATCCAGCACCCTTTCCAGCTGCTCGCGGCGCAGCGGGTGGAACACCACGGTCTTGTCAATGCGGTTCATGAATTCCGGCGAGAACTTTTTTCGCGCGGACTGCGTGGCGGTGCGGTTGATTTTCTCGTCCAGGCGCTCTTCGGTCTTGTCCTGCGGCTGCACAAAGCCCAGGCTGCCGGACATCATCTCGCTGATTTCCGCGCCGCCCAGATTCGAAGTCATGAAGATGACGCACTGGGAGAGGTCCACGCGGCGGTTGTCGCCCAGGGTGAGCGTGGCCTTGTCCAGGATGCCGAGCAGCAACTGCCACAGGGCGTCCGAAGCCTTCTCGATTTCATCGAAGAGCACGAAGCTCAGCTTCAGGTCTTCGGTATGGTGCTTGGCCAGCTCTTCCTGGGTGATCAGAGGATGGGTTTCGCGGTGGCCCAGGTATCCCGGAGGCGAGCCGACCAGCTTGGCGATTTCGTGGGAGTGCTGGAACTCGGCGCAATCCACCTTGATGAACGCGCGCGGATCGCCGAACAGGGTCTGCGCGGCCACCTCCACGATGCGCGTCTTGCCGGATCCGGTGGGGCCCAGGAACAGGAGGTTGGCCACCGGGCGGCCGGTGGAATTGAGGCCGGCGCGGAACACCTGATAGGCGTCCACCACGGCGGAGAGGCCCTCTTCCTGGCCGACGATGCGGCTGCGCAGCGCAGCTTCAAAATTCTGGGTCTCCGGGCTGCGCCGGCTGGGATCGAGTTCTTGTGGATACGCACGCATGTGTGGTCTCTCCGACTACCCGCCCGCGGCGGGCCTTCTTACCGGGGAAATCTGCCGGGGCACGATTTGCGGCCTCCGTTCAAACTGGTGGAGTTTGGATTCCGCGGCGCTGCGCAGCGTACGCAGCAGCGCCATCAATTCGCGCATCAGGGCCGGCGGATGGGCCATCTGCAGCAGGGTGGGGGAAAGCTCCGCCAGGTCCGCGACCATGGCGTGAATCTGGTTCATCAGCCGCTCCAGGCTGCCGGAATCCGGCTGGTAGAGCTCCATGACGTGGGCGGTGCGCTCCTGCAACCGCGGCCAGTCCAGGTCCAGGAAGGGATGCTGCCGGGAAACGTCCCGCACCACGTCTTCAGTGATGCGCGGCCGGGGACCCAGGCGGGCCAGGTGAATCTGGCGCACTTTGCCCCGGTGGCGCACGTTGTGCACCAGGTAGTAGGCATTGCCTTTGCGCCGTACGAAAGCCACGTTCGCTTCTCCCTGCCGTGCAATCCCGTTTCGGTCTGGCTTGGGGATTGCTGCTTTCAAGGCGTAGTGTGCGGCCGTTCCACTACTCCCACAATGGCCCGAGAGTACCACCCGAAATCCAACCAACGGCTAAAGGGTCAGGTTCGTACTGGTAGCACGGCGCGAGTGGAAAACTGCCCCTGCGATTCCAAGGGGACGCCGGTTCCTGGGGCACTCGGAGCTCGCTGCCCCTCTGCGGTATTCTTTCCTCGCTTTTGGTGTGAAGGGGAATCGTGTCCTGGGCGCCGGTGTATCGCTGGGTGAAGCGCATCCCACGCGGCCGCGTGGTCACTTACGGCCAGGTGGCGCGCGCGCTGCGCCTTTCCGGCGGAGGCCGCACCACGGGCCGGGCCATGGCAGCCTGCCCGCCGGGAGTGCCCTGGCACCGCGTGCTGGGCGCCGGCGGCCGCCTGCTTACTCCCGAGCCGTACTGCACCTACCAGAGGCAACTGCTCGCGCGCGAGGGGGTGGAATTCCTGGGCCCGCGAGTAAATTTGGCGCGACACCAATGGCGGCCCGGGCGCGTCTCAACTACGAAGCGCAGGCCGCAGGCGGAGCATTAGAGATGGGCAACGAGCGCTGTAGCGATCATCCCGTGTGAACGGTGGGATCTGGTACCGGGGGGAACGCGAAACGCAAAGCGGGTTCCCCGGCCGGGCCAACAGCGCCGGGCTTCGGAAAGACGGCACCGAGGGGGCGGCGATGAGAAATGCGGGGGGCGATGCAGGCCAGCACCCGGACCTGCCAGGGCGGTCCTACCCACTGGAAAGCCTGCTGCACGACGTGCGCTTCGGCGCGCGACTGCTTCGGAAGAGCCCTGGCTTCACCGTCGTAGCCGTGCTCACGCTGGCGCTGGGCATCGGGGCCAACACCGCAGTGTTCAGCGTGGTGGAGCGCGTGTTGCTTCGCCCGCTTCCCTACCCGCATCCCGAAGAGCTGGTCCGGATTTCGAACTCCTATCAGCCGAACTTTACCGAACTGGGATTGTCTCCGGGCGATTACCAGGATTGGAAGCGCGAAGCGCGCAGCTTCAGCCAGATGGGCGCCTACGCGGAGATTCCGCAGGGATTCAACCTGACCGGCGCGGGAGATCCGCAACGTGTGGTGGCGGCGTATGCCACTTCTTCCCTGTTCCCCACGCTGGGCATACAGGCCTTTGCCGGGCGCACATTCCGTGAAGAAGAGGACAAGCCCTCGGGGCCAACCTCGGTGCTGCTCACGGAGAGATTCTGGCGCAGCCGGTTCGGCGGCGATCCCGGGGTGGTGGGGCGCGGGGTAACGCTCGACGGGCGCGGTTTTACGGTGATTGGCATCCTCCCCTCACACTCCCCGGTGCTCGGCTGGCCGGACGTGTGGCTGCCCATCGGCCAGTACGCGGACGACCTGAATGAACACGTTCACCACGGCTTCGCCACGGTGGCCCGGCTGAGGCCAGGCGCCACGCTGGCCGCGGCGCGGGCGGAAATCGAAAACCTGAATCACCAGGAGGAACTGGCCTATCCCGACTCGCACGTCCACTGGACGGTGGAAACCGAGCCATTGCAGGACTCCTCCGCGCGGAAGCTGCGGCGCGCTTTGCTTGTCCTGTTCGGCGCGGTGGGACTGGTGCTGCTCATCGCCACCGCCAACATCACCTTTCTGTTGCTGGCGCGCAACGCGGCACGCGAAAAGGAAATGGCCCTGCGCACGGCGCTTGGCGCCGCGCCCGGCAGGCTGGTGCGCCAATTGTTGACGGAGAGCGTGCTGCTCGCCGCGTGCGGCGGCGCGGCCGGTCTGCTGCTGGCGGTAGCCGCCAGCCGCTTCCTGGTGGAGCTGGCGCCGGCCAACCTGGCGGTGGTGCGCGAAGCTTCACTCAACCCCTCCATCCTGGGATTTACCGCCGCCGTCTGCCTGGCGGCGGGAATCATCTGCGGGCTCCTGCCGGCGCTGCAGGCGCGCACCACGCGCCTGGCCGCGTTTCTGAATCCCGGCTCCAAAGGCGGCGCCACGTTTGGCCGCCACCGCATCCACCACGTTTTGGTGGTCGCGGAAATCGCCCTGGCGCTGGTCCCGCTGGCCGGCGCGGGACTCCTGCTGCGCAGCCTGCATGAGGTGCTGCAGGTGGACCCCGGATTCCGTGTCGAACACTTATTGACCATGGAAGCGGCGCAGGCGGCCTTGCCGTTCGCGGAGCAGTTGAAACTCACTCCGGCGCAGCAGGTGGAACTGGCCAAAAAGCAGTCGGTTGAATTCGAGGAGATTTCCGCGCGCATCGCGGAATTGCCGGGAGTGACCGCGGCCGGGGGAATCAGCACCTTGCCGCTCGAGTCGGAGCTGCGCCAGGCCTCCCGGTTCGTCATCGAAGGCCAGCGCATCCCGGATTCCGGGGTCCGGCCCGTGGCCCAACTGCGGAACGTCAGCCTCCGGTACTTCGCCGCCGCCGGCATTCCCGTGTTGCGCGGGCGCGCGTTCCGGCAGGACGATTGGTCTTTCCAGAACATCGTGATCAGTGAGCGGATGGCCACGCGGTTCTGGCCGGGCGGGGATCCGCTGAACCAGCGCGTCAATTTTTGCTCGCTGGACCCCAAGCCATGCTGGTATTCCATCGTGGGCGTGGTGGGCAACGTGCGCCAACTGGGACTGGATGCTCCGGCGACATTCGATGCTTACTTTGCGGGCGGCTGGACGGATCATCTGGTGATTCGCACGGCCGGGGACGCGCACGCCGTGGCCGCGGCGGCCGCAGAGGTGATTCGCAAGGCCGATGCCACGCTGCCGGTGGCGCGCGTTGTGAGCATGGAGGAACTGCTGTCGGATTCCGTGGCCGCGCGGCGCTTCTCCGCGGTGCTCATCGCCATTTTCGCCGCATTGGCCCTGCTGCTCGCCGCCGTGGGCACCTACGGCGTGATGAACACCGCGGTGCGCCACCGCACGAGCGAAATCGCCATCCGCATGGCGCTGGGGGCGCAGCCGGCGAGCGTGCTGCGGTCGATTGTGGGCCAGGGCGCGCGGCTGGCCTTTGCAGGAGTGGCCGCGGGGACCGCGGCCGCGCTGGCCCTGGCGCCTTTGATCTCCGCGCTGCTCTTTGGCATTGCCCCGCGGGATCCGCTCACCTATTGCGGGGTGGCCGTGCTGCTGGTGGCCGTGGCGCTGGTGGCGTGCTACATCCCCGCGCGCCGCGCCATGCGCGTGGATCCCATGGTTGCGCTGCGCAACGAGTAGCCGGCGGCAGGTTCCGCTCGAATCGCTCCCGCTGTGCCCCCTGTGATATAAAAACAGGACCGCCGTGAGCGACGCCATCGTTCAGGTCCGTGACCTCACCAAGAGCTACGGCGACGTGGTCGCCCTGCGCGGGGTGAGCTTCGAGATTACCCAGGGCGAAATCTTCGGCCTGCTGGGGCCCAACGGAGCCGGGAAAACCACCACCATCGAGATCCTGGAAGGTATGCGGCTGGCGGATGGCGGCACGGCCACGGTGTGCGGACTGAATCCGCAGAGCGGCGGCGCGGAGTTCAAGCGCACCATCGGCGCGGTGCTCCAATCCACTTCCCTGCCGGACAAGATGCGCGTGGCGGAGGCGCTGTCGCTCTTTGCCCAGCTCTACGGCCGGCGCGCGGACACCGGGGGATTGCTGGGGCGCTTCGGCCTGGAAGAAAAACGCCATGCGTTTTACGGAAAGCTCTCCGGGGGACAGAAGCAGCGGCTGGCCATCGCCCTGGCGCTGGTCAACGAGCCGCAGGTGGTGTTTCTGGACGAGCCCACTGCCGGCCTGGACCCGCAGGTGCGCCGCGAAATCTACGACATTATCGAGGAGCTGCGCCGGGACAGGAAAACCGTGCTGCTCACCACGCACTACATCGAAGAGGCGGAGCGGCTATGCGACCGCGTGGCCATTGTGGATCACGGCCAGGTGATCGCCCACGGCACGCCCCGCGAGCTGAAGCAGCGCTCGGCGGGCACCACGCGCATTGAGGTTTCCCTGGCGCATGCGGCAGCCGATGGCGACCTGCGCGCGCTCGAAGGGGTGACCGATTGCCGCGCCGTGGACAGCCGCTACGTGCTGCACTCCACGCGCCCGCCGCAGACCATTGTGGCGCTGGTGAAGCATCTGGAAAGCAGCCAGAACGAATTGCAGAGCCTGGAAATGGCCGCGCCCTCACTCGAAGACGTGTTCATCGAGCTGACCGGGCGCCGCCTGCGGGAATAAGGGCCGATGAACCACGCCTGGACGCTTACGCTGTTCCGCCTGCGGCTGGCGATGCGCAACCGGGCATTCCTGATTTTCGGGATCATCATCCCGCTGGCTTTCCTGTTCCTGTTTTCCGCGGTGTTCGCTTCCAAGGGTGGTCCGGCCGTGGCCTACGTGCTCGCCTCCGTGCTGGCCATGAGCGTGATGGGCAGCTTCTGGGGGCTCAGCCAGCAACTGGTGATTTTCCGCGAACAGGGTATCCTGCGCCGTTTCCGCCTTGCGCCGCTCGATGCCGGCACCATGCTGGCCTCCGGAATTTTCTCCAACCTGATCCTGATGGTTCCGGGTATCGCCGTGGAGATTGCCGTGGCCCGCTGGGTGCTGCACATGGACCGGGTCGGAAATCTGCTAAGCGTCTTCGTGCTCTCCGGCCTGGGCGCGGTTACCTTTGCGGCGCTGGGGCTGGTGGTGGCCAGCGTGGCCAATTCCATGATGGAAACCCAGGTGATCAACCAGATCCTGTGGCTGGGGTTTCTGCTGCTTTCCGGCGTGGCCATCCCGCTGCCCAGCCTGCCGGCGTGGCTCCAGCAGGTGGCGCTGTTTCTGCCCGCGACCTACCTGGTCACCGGCCTGCAGCGCGCGCTGATTGAATACGTGCCGCTGCAGCGCCTGGGGGGAGAGGTGGCCTCGCTCGGCGGATGCGCGATCCTGGCTTTTTTCGTGTGCCGGCAGATTTTCCGCTGGGAGCCGGAAGAAAAAGTTCCGCGGCAGGCCAAGTTGTGGGTGGCCGCGGCATTAATTCCCTTCCTGCTGCTAGGCGCCTGGGAGTCGAGCCGCGGCGGACGCCTGGGCGAGGCGCGCACCATCCTGCGCTCTACGTTTGCAGAGCGCCCGGCACAGCAGCGCGACGCGGCTGCGCCGCCGCCTGGGGAGAAGCGGTGAAGGGTGGGACAGGCATTCTTGCCCGTCTCATTTAAGCTCTCTCGCGCCGCATGTTCAGGGCCCACAACCCATGACCATGATGGTGCCGCGACGGAGACTGGCAAGAATGCCTGTCTCACAAAACCGCGGGACACTACATGCGGCCATTTTGTCCTTCTCGCCGCCGGAGGTGCCGTTGACGCGACGCCGCGGGTTGCTATAATCCCATCCAGGTTGAGTCGCATTGACCACAACCTCTCTACCGGCGTTCCTCCGCAGGTGCCGCGCGCATCGTTTTTCTCTTCGAGGCAGGCGAACTGGACCGAGCCGCGCGCGCACCGCGAACCCTTTTGAAGGCGAGGCGTCCCATGGCCCTGAAAAAAACCGAGAAAATCTGGCATAACGGCAAGTTCATTCCCTGGGATGACGCGCAGATTCACGTGCTCTCCCACGTGGTGAACTACGCCTCCGCGGTGTTCGAAGGCATCCGCTGCTACTCGACGCCGCAGGGCCCGGCCATCTTCCGCCTGCGCGAGCACATGCAGCGCCTGATGAATTCCGCGAAGGTCTATCGCATGGACCCGCCGTACACCGCGGAGGATTTCTGCACCGCGGCACTGGAGCTGGTGCGCGCCAACAACATGGACGCCTGCTACCTGCGGCCCATCGTGATGCGCGGCTACGGCGACATCAACGTGAACCCGTTCAACTGCCCGATCGAGGCGTATATGGCGTGCTGGGACTGGGGAAAATATCTGGGCACGGAGGCCATCGAGAAGGGCGTGGACGTGTGCATCAGCACGTGGACGCGCATGGCCCCCAACACGCTGCCGGCCATGGCCAAAGCCATCGGCAATTATCTGAACTCGCAACTGGTGCGCATGGAGGCGGTGGTCAACGGGTTTATCGAGGGCATCGCCCTGGACGTGAACGGACACGTGAGCGAAGGCTCGGGCGAAAACATTTTCCTGTATGCCAACGGCACGCTGATCACCCCGCCGCTGGCCAATTCCGTGCTGCCGGGGATCACCCGCAGCTCGATATTTTCCATCGCGCAGGACCTGGGCATCCCGGTGGTGGAACAACTGGTGCCCCGCGAAGCGCTGTACATCGCGGACGAAGTATTTCTGTGCGGCACGGCCTCTGAAATCACTCCGGTGCGCTCGATTGACCGCATCTCCATCGGTCCGAAGGGCCAGGGCCGCGGCCCGGTAACCCGCCGCCTGCAAGAAGAATTCTTCGCGCTGGTGGAAGGCCGCAAGCCGGACCGTTACGGCTGGCTCACCCTGGTGCAGACTCCCGTCGCCGCGCGTTGAACTTGGACGCCCGCGTGGCGCGGATCCTGTGCTTCACCCCGCCGTGTGATCCTGCCGAGCGCGGGGGACAGGCACGCTTCACTCCCGTCTAAATTCCCCCCGAGCATGAGGTACACTCGGCCGGTTCGCGCTGCGCCCGACGGCGCGATCGCGCAGGGAGGGGGAAATGCACAACCTGGGCCAAAAACTGCTGGCCGAGTTCCTCGGCACGTTTTTCTGGCTCTTTTGGGGATGCGGCAGCATTTGCGCGGCGCAGCAGGCGGGCGCGGGCGGGCCGGGGCTGGTGGGCATCGCGCTGGCCCAAGGACTTGCCGTGGCGTTGATGACCGCCGCGCTGGGACACATCTCGGGCGGCCATTTCAACCCGGCGGTCACCTCCGCGTTCTGGGTCACCCGCCGCATGGGGAGTTTTGAGGCGCTGCTCTATGCCGCGGCGCAGCTCGCCGGCGGCGCCGGCGGGGCTTATGTCATTTCCAAGTTCTATCTCGAGGACGTGTGGCGGCGCGCGGCGCTGGGCACTCCGGTGCTGTCCGCGGATGTTTCCCCGGTGCTGGGCATGGTGGTGGAAGCGGTGCTCACCTTTTTTCTGGTCCTGGTGGTGTTCGGGACCGTGGCGGACAAAGGCAGCGCGCATGGCCGGCTCGCGCCGTTTGCCATCGGCCTGACCATCACCGGCAACATGCTGGCCTGCGGCGCGCTGACCGGAGCGGCAATGAATCCGGCGCGCGCATTTGGCCCCGCGCTGGTGGGCCACTACTGGCTGAACCAGAGCGTGTACTGGATCGGCCCCATCGCCGGCGGGATCGCCGCGGGAAGTCTCTACAGCGCGCTGCTAAGGCGGAAGGCATCGGAATAGCGCCGGGCGGGGGAGCCGCGGCACATTCGGGGGCGCACCCGTCACCAGGCCGCCCCATCTCGCCCGGCCGCCCTTGCGCGGGCCTCACGCGCGTGCTACTTTCGCCGCATCACGCTTACCGCCTGAGGTCGCTGAATGGCGCTATCAATCGAAGATTTGCTGCGCAACGCCATCGAGAACAAGGCTTCCGACTTGCACCTGAAGGTCGGCAACCACCCCTATATCCGCGTGGACGGCATGCTCCAGGCCATGGGCGAATTTTCCCGCATCACGCCGGAAGAGATGCTCTCCATGGCATTCAGCATGATGACCAACCGGCAGAAGCAGAAATTCAAGGAAACCGCGGAGCTGGACATGGCCTACGGCGTGGCCGGCCTGGGGCGCTTCCGCGTGAACGTGTTCCAGCAGCGCGGCAACGTGGGCATGGTCATCCGCGTGATCCCCACGAAAGTGAAGACCGTCGAGGAGCTGATGCTCCCCAAGGTCTGCGAAACGATTTGCGAGGAGCAGCGCGGGCTGATCCTGGTGACCGGCACCACGGGGTCGGGCAAGTCCACCTCGCTGGCCGCGATGATTGACCGCATCAACTCCCAGCGCGCGGACCACATCATCACCATCGAAGACCCCATCGAGTTCCTGCACCGCGACAAGAAGGGGTTCGTCAACCAGCGCGAAGTGGAGGTGGACACCGCCAGTTTCTCGACGGCGCTGCGGGCCGCGCTGCGCCAGGATCCCGACGTAATCCTGGTGGGCGAAATGCGCGACCTGGAAACCATCGGAACCGCGCTGCTGGCCGCGGAAACCGGTCACCTGGTGCTCTCCACGCTGCACACCCTGGACGCCACGGAAACCATCCAGCGCATCATCGCGGTCTTTCCCCCGCCGGAGCAAAAGCAGATCCGCCTGCAGCTGGCCGGCACGCTGAAGGCGGTGGTGAGCCAGCGCCTGGTGCGAAAATCCGACGGCCTGGGGCGCGCCCCCGCCGTGGAGATCATGATTGCCACCGCGTACATCCGCGATTGCATCATCAACCCGGACAAGACCCGGCTGATCCGCGACGCGATTGCCGCGGGCACCAGCCAGTACGGCATGCAGACCTTCGACCAGTCGCTTTACGAACTGCACATGAAAGGCCTGATCACTTACGAGGAAGCCATGATGCGCGCCTCCAACCCCGACGAGTTGAAGTTGCGCATGCAGGGCATCCGCTCCACCGCAGACGCGGCGCGCGAGGAGATGGAGCGCGCGATTACGGAATTCGAGCGGTTTGGCGGAGGGGCCGGGGGCAACCGCTAAGGCCGTGATGTCCAGCAGTGCCGCGATGCCCCGCGCTTCCCGGTTTCTTCTGAGTTGAGAATTGAATCTGCCTGTTACCGGCTGGGGTCCCGTGCCTGATTCCGTTTACGCCTGGGCGGAGCCGTAGAGGCTCTCCCATTTGCCTTGCGCGCGGAGGATCAGTTCCACCACTTCGCGCAGCGCGCCGCAGCCGCCGGCGGCCCGGGTGGTGTAGTGCGCCTGGCGCTTCACTTCGGCCGTAGCGTTGGCGACGGCCACGGCCAAACCCACGCGCGCCAGCACCGGCAGATCCGGCAAATCGTCTCCCACGTAAGCCGTTTCATCGGCCGAAACGCCGGCGCGGGCCAGGATGCCCTCAAATGCGGGAATCTTGTGGTGCGTTTTCTGGGCCACAAATTCCATGCCCAGCTCCCGGGCGCGGTGCGCGTTGGCCGCGGATTCACGCCCGGTAATCATTCCGGTGCGGATGCCCGCGCGGCGCACCAGCTTCAGGGCCACGCCGTCCTGGGAATCGAAGACTTTCATCTCGGTCACCGTTCCATCCGGCCAGGAGAGCAGGCGGATGCCGCCGTCGGTCATGGTGCCGTCCACATCCACGACCAGCAGGCGGATGCGCCGGGCCCGGCGCAGCAATTTGAGGGGAAATCTGGGTGTAGGCATGGGATCAGAAAAGCTGCAGCGTCCACAGGTCGTGCACGTGGACCACGCCGAGCACGCGGCGGTCCGGGCCTGTGACCACTACGGAGGTAATCTTGCGCTGCTCCATCAGATTCAGCGCCACGCTGGCCACTTCTTCCGGGGGGAGGGTGACCGGGTTGCGCGTCATGCAATCGCCCACGGAGAGATCAAAGGCTTCAGCCTTGCGCGTAGCCATCAGGCGCCGCAGGTCGCCATCGGTGAGGATGCCTTCGAGCCTGCCCGCCGCATCCGTCACCGTGGTCATGCCCAGGCCTTTCTTGCTGATTTCGTAGATGGCATCCGGAATTTTCGCGCTCGGCAGCACCCGCGGGCATTGCTCCCCGGAATGCATCACCTGGCTCATGTGCCGCAGCTTGCGGCCCAGATGACCTCCCGGGTGCAGCGCAGCAAAATCCTCGGGGCGAAAGCCGCGCCGCTCCAGCAGCGCCACCGCCAGCGCATCGCCCAGCACCACGCAGGCCGTGGTGCTGGCCGTGGGGGCCAGGTTCAGCGAACAGGCCTCTTCCTGGACTCGCACGTTCAGAACCACTTCACTCGCCCGGCCGATGGTGGAACCCGGATTTCCGGTCATGGTCACCAGAGGGCAACCCAGCCGCTTGATGGTTTCGAGCAGCAGCACCACTTCCTCATTTTCACCGCTATAGGAGATGGCCAGCACGGCATCGCCGCGCAGCAGCATGCCGAGGTCTCCGTGCAGCGCTTCCGCGGGATGCAGGAAGGAGGCCGGAGTACCGGTGGAGGCCAGGGTGGCGGCCACTTTGCGGCCCACCAGGCCGGATTTGCCCATGCCGGTCACCACCACGCGGCCCTTGCAGGCCATCAGCAGCTCGACGGCATCGTGAAAACTGCCGTCCAGGCGCGCGAGCAGGCCTTCGATGGCCTGCGCCTCAATCCGCAAGACTCGCCGCGCGCTCTCCAGTGTGTCGCGGGGAGTCATACCGCACCCATCACGGACGCACCACCGCGGCGATTCTCTGAAGCTGCGCGAGCAGCGCGGGGAGCTGCTCCAGCGGCAGTGCATTGGAACCGTCGGAGAGGGCCCTGGGCGGATCCTCGTGCACTTCCAGGAAGATTCCCTCCACTCCGGCGGCCATGCCCGCGCGCGCCAGCGGAGCGATGAACTCCGGCTGCCCGCCGCTGGCCTTGCCCGCGGCGCCAGGGAGCTGGACGGAATGGGTGACGTCGAAGATTACCGGATAGCCGAAGCGGCGCAACACCCCGAAGGAGCGCATGTCCACGACCAGATTGTTGTAGCCGAACGAGGCGCCGCGCTCCGTCACCAGGATGGAGTGATTGCCGGTCCCGGCCACCTTTTCGATGGCGTTCCCCATGTCCCAGGGCGCCAGGAACTGTCCCTTCTTGATGTTGACGGCGCGCCCGGTGCGTCCGGCAGCCACCAATAAATCGGTCTGGCGGCAGAGGAAGGCGGGGATCTGTAGTACGTCGCAGACCTCGGCGGCGGCCTCCGCCTGAGCCGGCTCGTGGATGTCGGTGAGCACCGGCAGATCCAGTTCGTGGCGAACCGTATCCAGGATGCGCAGCCCCTCCGCCGGCCCCGGGCCGCGGTAGGAGGAGACCGAGGAGCGGTTGGCCTTGTCATAGGAGGCCTTAAAAATGAGGGGAATTCCTGCAGCGGCGGCCATTTCCTTCACCCGCTGGGCGATCATCGTGGCGTGCTCCGCGCTCTCAATCACACATGGGCCGCAGATCAGCACCGGCGGCCGGCTGCCACCTGCGTGCACGGGGCCAATCTCGACTTCTCGTGTTCCTTCCATGGGATGCCGGCAAGAAAGCTCTGTAGCCTAAGCCGCAGTGGGGGGATTTGCAACGGGAGGGGCCGGGTGGCGGGAGGGGTGCCACTATGGGAGTAGTTCTGGGGCTCCGCGGCCTCACAGGTCACTCCCAGGCAATTCCCGCCGGGTTGCCCTTTACGCCAGAACTTGTAAACCTGTAACCTGAGTTGTGCATCGAAGCTAGCGGACCCGAACCAGGGTGCGTGGCGGCTTGGAATAAGGGGAGTTCCGGGCATTCATTCGACATGCGCTTGCTGATGCGGCTGCAATCCAGGTCTGCGGCTGGCGTCGAAGGCGAGTTCGCTTTCGGCCCCGACTGCCGTCTCTTTCCCGGTGCTGTGGCTTCGCAATTCCGCCGGCCTTCCCGCCAACCGGCGGAAAATTTTTCAGGAGCGTGGAATGACCACTTGCGCTGATCCCGTGATAGCGCTCGCCGCTTCGCTCTCGCATGGGTATTGTGCCGCCTGCGCGCGGCAGGCCGCGCCGAAACCCGGAAAGAAGATTGTGCTGGCGGCCAGCCGCTCCGAATCCAGCGAATACATGCGCAGCACCTGGCGCCAGATGCTGCTGGCCACGTTGCCGGCCAAATACGCAAAGGCCATGGGCACGGATGTGTCGCTGGAAACGGAACTGCTTGCCGACGGCCAGGCGCGCTACGTGCCCCACGGCCTGCGCATCGTGGAAGCGCTGCTGCTGGAGAAGTTCAGCGCAG
>Ga0335085_10004069_pt1 | contig 24572 bp, 26 predicted proteins | sample Lox_Sample_45_FD_206712 | JGI IMG/M metagenome (GOLD analysis project Ga0335085, IMG submission 206712) | Soil microbial communities from Loxahatchee National Wildlife Refuge, Florida, United States - Lox_Sample_4.5 | ecosystem: Environmental > Terrestrial > Soil > Wetlands | place: USA...
TGACGGACGAGCGGCAGCAGATCGTCGACCACTGGACCTTCAACGTGAGCACGGAGCGGCTACTGCCGGGCGCCACCGTCGCATTCACGACCACCAAGCCGCGCAATCCCGCCGCCAAGAACATGGCGGTCGATTTCGCGGGTCCTGACGAGCCTTAGCGCCGCGAGCGGCGCGGTCAACGATGGCGCGCATCCTGGTCGCCGAGGACGAGCCCGCCGTTAGGATTTTCGTCGAGCGCGCGCTCCGGCATTGCGGGCACGAGCCCACGATCGTCAACGACGGTTTCGCTGCGCTCGCCGCACTCGGCGAAGCGGAGTTCGACCTGCTCCTCACGGATATCGTAATGCCCGGCCTGGACGGTATCGCGCTCGCGCTCAAGGCGAGCAAGGATCACCCGGACCTGAAGATCCTCCTGATGACGGGCTATGCGGCCGAGCAGCAGCGCGCACACAATCTCGACGCGCTCATCCATCGCGTGATCGAGAAGCCCTTCACCCTGGAGCAGATTTGCGCGGCGGTGCAGGAGGAGCTGGAAGGACGGACGAGCGGCTAGAAGCGCCGCAGCAGCCGCTCGATGTAGTCGTGCTCGGTCTCCGGGCGAGAGGTCTCGCCCGCGCGCCGGCGCAGCTCCTCGAGGATTTCCTTCGCGCGCTCGATGCCGAAACTGTCGACGGAGCTGTTGCCCATCCGCAGCCGTCCATCGGTGTAGGTGCCTTCGGCGCTGTCGCCAGTCGGGCGTCCTAGGGGATCGCGGTCGGCATTCGGCATCACGCCGTCCGGGAGATCGCCGTTGCCGCCAGGCCCGCCGAAGGCGCTGGTCATCTGGTCGAGGAGCTCTTTCGTCGCCTGTTGGAGCGCGTCGAGCGCCTCGGTCTCGGGGCCGACGGCCTCGCCGGGCGCGCCGCGGCGAAGTGCCTGCGCCGCATCGCCCATGGCGCGGCCGGCGCGGTCGAGCGATTGCGGCACGTCGCCCTGCTGGCCCAATTGCCGCATCAGGTCGTCGAGCATGCCGCGGAGCGCTTCCTGCTCGCTAGCCTCGCCCTGTCCCTGTCCCGGCTGCGGCTTGCCGCCGCGCTGGCCCTGGCGCGATTGGCGGAAGGTGCGATCGAGCAGGTTTTGCTGCCGGTTCTGGAGCTGCTGCAGGGTCCGCATGGCCTCGCTGCCCTGGCCCGGCATCTGCCGCGGCTGCGCCATGCGGAGATTCTCCAGCATGTTCTGGAGCTGCGAGAGGAGGTCGCGCGCGGCGTCCTTGGCGCCGTTGCGCGCGAGCTCGCGGGCACGATCGAGCATGCGCTGGAGATCTTTATCGCTGAAGAGCCGCGAGGGATCGACCGGCGGGAGATCCTTCCCGTCGGGGTCCTGGCGCTGCATGTTCTCCGCCAGCGCCTTGAGATAGCGGTCGATCGCCTCCCTGAGCTCCTTGGTGAGGCGCTCGATCTCGGCGTCGGGCGCGTTACGCGCGATCGCCTGCTGCAGCGCCTGCATGAGGTCGCGGATGTCGCGCTGCGCTACCGTGGTGTGGCCGTCCTCGAGCCGCACCGCGAGGTCCCAGAGGAGCTGCTGCACCGCGGGGATCGCGACCTTGGCGTCGTCGCGCTGGAGCCGCAGCGAGGCCATGCGCAGGCCGAGATAGACGACCTTGTCCTCGTCGAAGAAAGCCGGCCGGAGCGAGAGGTCCGAGAGCGTCTCCGCGACCACGTCGCGATCGCCGGGATGCACTGTCAGCTCGCGGCGTTGCTCGATGAGCGCGCGCGCCATCGGGTGATGGAAGATGCGCTCCGGCAAGGTCATCGTGATCGTCTCGCTCTTGCCGACTTGATTGATCGCGTCGGTCGCCTCGAGATGGATCTCGACGGGGAGGCCCGCCCAGGGATGCGGCGTCAGGTCGTAGAAATTGGCGTTGCGCGCCTCCTTGAGGTGGAGGCCCGGGAGCGGCAGCTCGAGCTCGATCGCCTCGTCGGGAGCGCCGCCGACGCGATGGATCACCGCCTTGGCGGTCTCGACGCCGTAGTCGTCCGTCGCCTTGAACTCGATGCGGAGCGCGTCGTGCGTCGTCTTCTTGGGCTCGCCCTGAAATGCGATGGTTGGCGGCTCGTCCGGCACGAGCTTGATCGGCCAGGACCCGAGCGTGCGCCCGCTCTGCGTCACCGTGAGCTTGTTGCCGGCAGTGATCGTGGCGCTGCCCTTGAAGTTCTGGGCGTCGACGGGAGCGAAATCGGTGGTCTTGCCGCCGACCTCGATGCGCGGCGGCTCGCTCCCGCCTTGCACCTGCGCCAGAACCGTGCTCCCGGCCGGCACAGGGATCGGGTCCTTGGCGGCATCGCGCTGCAGGAAAAGCGGCGCCTCGCCGGTGTAGTCCGGCGGCGTAATCCAGATGTCGAGAGTGATGCTCGCTGCTGCGCCCGGCGAGAAGCTCAGATCGGGCGCCAGCGCACGCAGCACGCGCTCGCCGCTGTCGCGCCCGGCGTCAATGACGCCGATCAGCAGCAAGATCGCGAGCGCCGCGCGGAGCGCATAGGGATCGCGCCGAAGGAAGCCCGCGAGCGGAACTCCGATGCGCAGGCCCCGGAGGCGGCTCGACATCCGCGCGCGGTGCGCTTCCCAGAGCGCCATTGCCACGGGGTCGCCCGCGCCGCCGGCGAGACGATCCGTTACCGCCGCGAGCGGGCGATGCGCCAAGCCGCTCGCGGCCTCGAGCCGGCGGCGTCCCTCGGATTCGGCCGGGACTCGGAGCGCACGCGCCGCGCGCCAGAGCGCCGCCGCAAGCAGCACGGCGAGGACTCCCAGCACCGCCGCATGCAGCCAGCCCGGCACCAGCGAAGGCAGATCGAAGAGCGCGCCCACCAGGAAGAGACCGATCACGCCCAGCGCGAAGGCAAATTCCGGCCAGCAGCGCTCCCAGAAGAGCACGCCGCGTGCGAGCGCGACGCGCCGGGCGAGGTCCCCTCGGGAAAGCGGACTCGTCGCGGGCGCAGGTGCGGTCTTAGCCATGGCGGACTCTCTAAATGCCCCGCAGCGGCGGACCTAAGAGTTTGAAAGCCAAGGTGGAATTCTATCCTGGCTCAAGAGCTCCCGGTAGCTCGGCCGCGGCCGGATCACTGCGTACTCGTCGCCTTTGACGAGAACCTCCGGTACCAGCAAGCGAGTATTGTAGCTTGAACTCATTACCGCGCCATAGGCGCCTGCTGACAAGATCGCGAGCAGGTCGCCGACCGCAATCGGCGGTAGGGGCCGGTCGGTGGCGAAGGTATCGCCGGTTTCGCAGATGGGCCCAACGACATCGGCCGGCGTTAGCGCTGCTCCGGGCTCCGGCGCGCGCACTGGGACGATTCCGTGCCAAGCGCCGTAGAGCGACGGCCGGAGCAGGTCGTTCATCGCGCCGTCCTGCACGATGAAGCGACGCGTGACGCCGCTCTTCACGTAGAGCACGCGCGCGACGAGGATGCCCGCATTGCCGACGATCGCGCGCCCGGGCTCGAAGGCGAGACGGAAGCTCAGATTGTGCGTGAGGCGACGCACCATGGCGGCGTAGGCCTCGACCGGGGGCGGCATCTCATTTTCGTAGCGGATGCCGAGCCCGCCGCCGAGGTCGAGGCGCTCGACACCGAGCCCCTCGCGGCGCAGTTCCACCGCGAGATCGACGAGGCGCCGGAACGCCGCCTCGAGCGGGCCGATATTGGTGATCTGCGAGCCGATATGGACGGCGAGCCCCACTGGCACGATGCCCGGGAGCCGCGCCGCGTGGCGATAAGCCTCGGCCGCATGCGCGATGTCGATGCCGAATTTGTTCTCTTTCTTCCCCGTCGAGATTTTCTCGTGCGTCCGCGCGTCGACATCGGGGTTGATGCGAAGCGCCACCGCGGCGGTCTTGCCGAGCCGCGTTGCGACGTTGCTCAAGAGCTCGAGCTCCGGCACCAGCTCTGCATTGATCTGATGAATGCCCTGGCCGAGCGCGAAGGAGAGCTCCTCTTCGGTCTTGCCGACGCCGGAGAAGACGATTCGGTCTGGCGGGATGCCCGCTGCAAGAGCGCGGCGGAGTTCACCCTCGGAGACGACATCCGCTCCGGCGCCGAGTCGACCGAGCAGGCGGACCACCGCGAGGTTGGAGTTTGCCTTGAGCGCGTAGTGCACCTGCGCCTGCTCGCCCGCGAAGGCCGCCGCAAAGCGGCGGTATGTCGCCTCTATGCCCGCGCTCGAATAGCAATAGAAGGGAGTGCCCACCTCCACAGCGATGCGCGAGAGCGGGACGCCTTCGGCGTGCAGCTCGCCCGCGCGATAGGCGAAGCCCTGGGACTCCCCGATGGACATACCGATCTCGTTCATGAAACCGGCTTTGGATAGGTGCGGGGAAACTCGTTGGGCTGGTTGGCCGGCGGCTCCGGCCGCGCCTTCTTGCCGCAGCCGCCGAGCGGCGCCAGAAGCACGACCAGGAGAAGGCCGAGCACGAGGCGCTGCAAAATGCTCATCCCACACCGTAGCCGCGGTTTGGCACTGGACCCGCAAGGGGTGCAGGCCCATCTTCTCCCCCGGAGAGATCAGACATGAAAGTCGTGCGCTCGCTCATCCTCTTGACGGTCCTCTGCCTGCCGATTCTATCGGACGGGGGTGCGATCGCTGCCGGGAACCGCGATCTCCCGGAGTTTAGCCCGACCGTTCCGCCCGCGCCAACGCCGGACGTCACGCTCGGGACGCGCGACGGCGCGACGGTGCAGCTTGCCGAGTTTCGCGGACGGCCGGTTCTGCTCAATTTCTGGGCCACCTGGTGTGTGCCCTGCGTCGCGGAGATGCCGTCGCTCACCACGCTTGCGGCGGAGCGGAAGGGGACGCCGCTCGCGATCGTTGCGGTCTCCGTCGACCGCCGCGGCGAGGGTGCGGTGGGGCCTTTCCTTGCGCAGCACAAGCTCGAAACCCTGCCGATTTACCTCGATCCCAAGAGCGACGCCGCGCATGCCTTCGGAGTCGACGCGATCCCCACGACGATTTTGATCGACCGCGATGGCCGCGAGGTCGGAAGGCTCATGGGCGCCGTGCACTGGGACGGCGCTGCGGCGCGCGCGCTCATCGACAAGCTGCTCGCCCCGCGCGTGCCCGATACGATCAGCACTCAGCGCTGAGCGTCGCGTCACCGCAGATTGATGACGCCGATCATCCCCAGCACCACCAGCACGAGGCCCGCGGTCTCGGTTCCGCTGAGCCGCTCCTTGAAAACGCGCAATGATACGAGATAAGTGAACAGCACCTCCACGAGTCCGAGGGTGCGCACCCTCGCGACCGGCTCCATCGCCATCGCCGTGAACCAGCCCGCGGAGGCCGCGGCGCCCATGAAGCCGGCGATGCCCGACGTGCGCCACTCGCGGAAAACGCTCACGATGACCTCGCGGTTGCGAACGAGGAGCCAACCGCCGAGCAGAAGGGTCTGCAGCGCCTGCGCATAGACGAGCACGACAGCGGCGGTCATGACCGGCGGCGATGGCAACAACGCCAATGCCGCGCCGCGATAGCCCACAGTTGCAACCGCGAAGGCAGCGCCGGAAGCGAGACCAATCAGCGCCGCCCGCGAGGTCCAGTCGGAGAGCAGCGACCGCAGGCTCCCGCTCTTCGCGGAGGACAGCATCACGCCGATCGTTGCCAGGACGACGGAGAGCGCAATACCAAGGGTGAGGGGATCGCCTAGGAGGACCAAGGCGAAGACCGCGACTTGCACGATCTCGGTCTTCGACCACGTAACTCCCAAGGTGAAATTCCGCTCCTCCATCGCGCGCAGCAACAAAGCGGTGGCCGCGATCTGCGAGGCCGCGCCGAGAGCTCCCCAGAGCAGGGACGAGAGGTTCAATGAGGGTACGGCCAATCCGGTCGCCCCCGTCACGATCGCGAGCCAGAGCACCGCAAAGGGCAAGCCGTAGAGGAAGCGGACGAGTGTCGCGCCGAGAGTCCCGAGCGCCGAGGTCAGATGGCGCTGCGCGGCGTTGCGCAGTGTCTGGGCGAAGGCGGCCCAAATCGTGATGGGGATCCAGGCCCAGGAGGCGAGGTTTGCGGACATCTCGTCGGGCGATCAGCGCTTGATTGCGCTGCCAGACAATATTCCGCGCAGGAATTCGCCGCCGCGGGTGAGGCCGAGCTCGTCGATGCTGTGCCCGAGACGCGGCCGCGCCAAGGTCTCGACCGGCACGCCGAGCGCCGCGAGCACGCGCTTCGAATGATCGAGTGACTCGAAGGGCACGATCTCGTCGGCATCGCCGTGGACAAGGAACACCGGAGGCCGCGAGCGGATTTCCTCCGCGAGCGCTTCCTCGCCGATGAGACGGCCCGAATAGCCGAGGATGCCTGCCACGGGCTTCGCGCGGCGCAAGCCCACGTAGAGCGACATCATCGTCCCCTGCGAGAAGCCCACGAGGGCGAGGCAGCTCTCGTCGAGGCCGCGCGCCTTCAGCGCATCGTCGAGGAAACCCTCGAGGATCGGCGCCGTCGCGCGCACGCCCGCGAGGATCGCCTCGAGGCTGCGGTCCTGGAAACTGAACCATTGCCTGCCATAGGGCGCCATGTCGCAGGGAAAAGGCGCATGCGGAGAGAGGAACTCCGTATCCGGTAGCGCCGGCGCCCAATAGGGCGCGAGCCCAATGAGGTCGTTGCCGTCGGCACCGAGGCCGTGCAGCAGCACCACAAGCGATTTCGGCTTGCCGCCCGCGAGCGGCGGGTGGCTCGGTCCTTCGAGGGTCATGAACATCGGCGACGAGGCCTCCTCATGGCCGGGGAGGGATAGACGAGTGGGGAGCGCATGTCACCCCCTCGATCGCTCTGCTAAGGTCTGGCCTGCCATGCCGTCGGAGACCGTCACGCGTTTTGCACCGAGCCCGACTGGGTTCCTCCATCTCGGCACGGCGCATGCCGCGCTCTTCGCGTGGAAGCGGGCGCGCGATGCCGGCGGTCGATTTCTGCTGCGGATCGAGGATATCGACCAGGGACGCGCGCGCGAGGAATTCGTCGAGGCGATCCCGGAGGATCTCGCCTGGCTCGGCCTCGATTGGGACGCGCCCGTGCGGCGACAATCCCGGCACCTCGCGGATTACCGCGCAGCGCTCGCACGCCTCGGCGAGGCGGAGCTTCTCTACCCATGCTTCTGCTCGCGCGCGGAGATTCAAGCGGAGATCGAGCGGTCGGGTCTCGCGCCGCACGGCAGCGACGGCCCAATATATCCCGGCACCTGCCGTGCGCTCTCGAAGGCGGAAAGAAGCGCGCGCGTCGCCGCCGGCGAAAGCCATGCGCTGCGCCTCGATGCCGCGCGCGCAGCGGCGGTTGCCGGAAGGCTCGAATGGAAGGACGCCGAGGCCGGCCGCATCGTTGCCGATCCCACAACGCACGGCGACGTCGTGCTCGCGGGCAAGGACCGGCCCGCGGCCTATCATCTCGCGGTCACCGTCGACGACGCGATCCAAGGAGTGACGCTCGTCACCCGCGGCATGGACCTTTTCGCCGCGACCCATGTGCACCGGCTGTTGCAGGCGCTGCTGGGGCTGCCGACGCCGCGGTATTGGCATCATCGCCTCCTCATGGATGCAAGCGGCCGGCGTCTTGCGAAGCGCGATCGCGATCTCACGCTGCGCGCGCTCCGCGATGCCGGTGCTACGCCGTCGGAGGTGAGGGCGATGGCGGGATTCCCCTGAGCGCTAGTTGCCGCCCCGATGCAGGCCCACCAGGAGCGCGAGATAGTCGGGGTCCTCGGGCCTCAGCAGGCCGTGCCGGAGCGCGAAGTCGATGATGGTGAGATTGACGTTGAACTTGAAGTCGTCGCTGTCGCGCACCCGTGCGAGCGCCTCGCCAGCCTTCATCGGCATGAACTCCACGAGTTCGCCGTCGCGGTTCTCCGGCACGAATTCCGCAGGCGTCTCGAGGTCGTAGAGGAAGAGGACATCGTCGCGGAGGCCCTGCGTCACTTCCATCTTGTAGGAGACGGCGCCGACGGCGCGCGCGCGGTTCACCAGCGATTCCGGAATCGACGCTTCTTCCTCCGCTTCCTTGACGAGGGTCTCCCAGGCGCCGAGCCCGCCGCCGACACCGCCGGCAACGAGATTGTCGAGCTTACCGGGCGAGACCAGCTTGAGCGGGCTCCGCCGCCCGATCCAAAGCCAGATGCCGTCCGTCATGCGGCGATAGCCGTTCATGTGCACGCCGTATGCGCGGACGCCGAAGAAGCTTACGGCGCCGCGGTCGAGATTGAAGACCGGCGGCGCGCCCCAACGCGGCGCAACTGCGAAGACCTCGTTTCGCCATTTGCCGACGAGCCCCTTCGCGACGAGCGCCTCGACCACTTGATCGAGCGCGGCCGTACGGCTGGCCGCGTCGCCGGCGATGCGGAGCTCCGCGGCATCGGCGCCGATCGCGAAGACGTCGGGGAAGCTCCGCAGGACCTCGGCGTTGTCGCGACGCAGATAGCCCACGCGCTCGCCCTCGAGGAGGAGCGGCAGGAAACGCTCGGGGCGATAGCTGTTGCAGGCATGGATGTGGCGAAAGAGGGTCATGTCCCCGTGAGTCTAGCGCGCTTCTCGGAAGTGAGCACGACTTCTACGCCGACGACCTGCCGCAGCGTTTGCGCGACGTAATCCGCGAGGTCGCTCTCCATGCCGCGCATCTGGATGTCGATGGTGAGGTCGCGCTCGGCGCCCACGCGGCTCGTCCAGAAGGTCGGCACCAGACCGCGCTTGGCAAAAACCTCGAGCACCCGCGGCATGACCCCGGGATCGGCATCGGCACTGACGGAGAAGCAGGCGGTGGGCTGGGTTTCGGAACTACGGGCGCTCTCTAAGGCGCAGGACATGGGAGGACTCCTCGAGCTCGGCAAATGGGCGATAGGCTGCGGCGCAATCCGCGCTAAGTCGGATTGCGAGCCTAATTCGCCGGCCGAGCCGGAGGTCGAAGGTCCGTCCCATGAGCGCGACCCTAATGAGGGCCGGCGCCGGGGTCAATCGCAGACCTCTCAAATCGCCGCAGAGGGCGGGCTAAAGCACGACGAGGCTTGGCAAACCTGCCGCCTTGCCGCATCGTGATCGCAGTTGCGTGGAGGGGGATTTTCATAAAATGCCGGGGATCTCGCGATGTCACACGCTTGCCGTGCATGATTGCTGCGCGGCGGCTTGGATTCTCCTGGAGCCGTTCCCACATCCAGAACGTGCGGCACGAGGAGAGAGGCATGACCCGTAGAACGGCGAAGATGCTCGCGGCGCTCGCATTCCTGGCGCTCGGCGCGTGCGCCGATACCGACGTGCCGCCGTCGGTCGGCATCGACCAGGACGTATCTGCCTCGCTGCGAAGCGGCGGTTCCACGCTCTTCGGGATCGGCCAGCAGAGTTCGGCGCCCTGGCGCGCTTCGCAGCCCTGATCGGCGTCGGTCAGACCGGATCCAGCTCGGTATCCCAGTAGAGGAAGTCGCGCCAGCTATGGTGCAGGAAGTTCGGCGGGAAGGCCCGGCCGTTCTCCTGCAGCAGCACGGTCGAGGGCTGCATCGGCGGATGGCGCGGGTGCATGCCGCTCTCCTGCGGCAGGCGATTGCCCTTCAACAGATTGCAGCCGGAGCAGGCGGTCACGACGTTGCTCCAGACCGTACGCCCGCCGCGCGAGCGCGGCACTACGTGGTCGAAGGTGAGATCGTGCGAGGGTCGCGCTTCGCCGCAGTACTGGCAGACGAAGCTGTCGCGCAGGAACACGTTGAACCGCGTGAAGGCCGGTTGGCGCGCAGTCGCGATGTACTCCTTGAGCGAGATCACGCTCGGCAGCCGCATCTCGAAGCTCGGGCTGCGAACGACCGTGTCGTATTCGGAGATGATGTTGACGCGGTCTAGAAAGACCGCCTTCACCGCATCCTGCCATGACCACAACGAGAGAGGAAAATAACTCAGCGGCCGAAAATCGGCGTTGAGTACCAATGCCGGACAGCGCTCGGGGCTCGCCGGCATCAGGGGGTCCGTCTAGGGTGCGGCCATCTCATGCGCGGCGATCCTGCCACAACATCTGGTGAAAGGCCAGCGCCCGAGAAGCAGGGGATGTGCTTGTCATATAAGTGAAATTTGCTGCCGGCCTCAGCGCGTCGGCACCGGCTTTGCACCGCGATAGTCGTAGAAGCCGCGGCTGGATTTGCGACCGAGCCAGCCGGCCTCGACGTATTTCACGAGGAGTGGGCAGGGGCGGTATTTGCTGTCGGCGAGGCCCTCGTAGAGCACGTGCATGATCTCCAGGCACGTATCGAGGCCGATGAAATCCGCGAGCTCCAGCGGCCCCATGCGGTGATTGGCGCCGAGGCGCATGGCGATGTCGATCGATTCAACGGAGCCCACGCCTTCATAGAGCGTGTAGACGGCCTCGTTGATCATCGGCAGCAGGATGCGGTTGACGATGAAGGCCGGGAAATCCTCGGCCGCGACGGGTGTCTTCTCCAGCTTAACCGCGAGCTCCCGCACGGATTGGAAGGTCGCCTCGTCAGTAGCAATTCCGCGGATGATCTCGACCAGCATCATCACCGGCACCGGGTTCATGAAATGCATGCCGATGAATTTGCCGGGCCGGTCGGTCGCGGCGGCGAGCCGCGTGATCGAGATCGAGGAGGTGTTGCTGGCGACGATCGCGTCCGGTTTCAGGTTCGGCACGAGGTGCTTGAAGATCTCGCGCTTCACCGCCTCCTTCTCGGCCGCGGCCTCCACAACGATGTCACAGTCGCGGAAGGCCGCGTAGTCGGTGCTGGTGTGGATGCGCTTGAGCGCCGCCGCCTTCTCGGCCTCCGCGACCTTGCCGGATGCGACCTGGCGGCCGAGATTACGGTCGATGGCGCCGATTGCGCGGTCGAGCGCAGCGGGATCGATGTCGGACATCGTCACGTCGTAGCCTTTGAGAGCGCAGACATGGGCGATGCCGCTGCCCATCTGTCCTGCGCCGATCACCCCGATGGTCTTGATCATGTCGGTGCCTTCCCGTGGCTAGGCGCTCGAGGCGCCGCGGCTATTTCAGTTGCTTCTCGAGCTCGGCCTCGAGCTCGGGCAAGATCTTGAAGAGGTCGCCCACGAGGCCGTAATCCGCGACCTGGAAGATCGGCGCCTCCTCGTCCTTGTTTATGGCGACGATGACCTTGCTGTCCTTCATGCCCGCAAGATGCTGGATCGCGCCGGAGATGCCGACGGCGATGTAGAGGTCGGGCGCAACGATCTTGCCGGTCTGGCCCACCTGATAGTCGTTTGGCACGAAGCCCGCATCGACCGCCGCGCGCGAGGCGCCGACGGCGGCGTGGAGCTTGTCCGCGATCTTGTCGAGGAGGTGGAAGTTGTCGCCGGACTGCATGCCGCGCCCGCCGGAGACGACGATGCGCGCGGCCGTCAGCTCCGGCCGCTCGGACTTCGAGAGCTCCTGCCCCAAGAAATGCGAGAGGCCGGAGGCGGGAGCCGCGGGAACGCTTTCGATCACGGCGCTGCCGCCCTCGGCGGCGGCCGCGGGGAAGGCCGTGAGCCGCACCGTGATCGCCTTGATCTTGTCCTTCGATTGCACGGTCGCGAGCGCGTTTCCGGCATAGATCGGACGGACGAAAGTGTCGGGCGATAGGACCGCGGTGATGTCCGAGATTTGGGCCACGTCGAGGAGCGCCGCAATCCGCGGCATCACGTTCTTGCCGAAGGTCGTGGAGGGCGCGAGCAGATGCGTGTAGCCCGGGGCGAGCTTCACCACGAGCGGCGCCAAATCCTCCGCGAGCGGGTGGGCGAGCGAGGCGTCGTCGGCGAGGAGCACTTTCGCCACACCCTTCACCTTGGCTCCGGCCTCAGCGGCACCGCGGCAGCTCGCGCCCGCGACGAGGAGGTGGATTTCGCCGCCGATCGCTTGCGCGGCGGCAACGGCGTTGAGGGTCGCGGGCTTGAGGCCGGCGCCGTCATGCTCGGCGAGGACGAGGCTCGTCATCAGATCACCCGCGCTTCGTTGTGCAGCTTGTCCACGAGCTCGGCGGCCGAGGCGACCTTCTTGCCGCCTTGGCGCTTCGCGGGCTCCTCGACCTTGATCGTCTGGAGCCGCGGCGCGACATCGACGCCGAGCGCCTCGGGCGTGAGCTGCTCGATCGGCTTCTTCTTCGCCTTCATGATGTTCGGCAGCGACGCGTAGCGGGGCTCGTTCAAGCGGAGATCGGTGGTGATGACCACCGGCATCTTGAGCTCGACGGTCTCGAGCCCGCCATCGACCTCGCGTGTCACCGTCGCCTTGCCGTCGGCGATCGCGAGCTTCGAGGTGAAGGTGCCCTGCGCCCAGCCGAGGAGCGCCGAGAGCATCTGGCCCGTCTGATTGCAATCGTCGTCGATCGCCTGCTTGCCGAGGATGACAAGGCCCGGCTGCTCCTTCGCGACGACCGCCTTCAGGAGCTTCGCGACCGCGAGCGGCTGCAGCTCCGCGTCCGTCAGCACGTGGATGCCGCGGTCCGCGCCCATCGCGAGCGCGGTGCGGATCGTTTCCTGGCAGCCTTGCGGGCCCAGCGAGACCGCGACGATCTCGCTCGCCGCGCCTTTCTCCTTGAGCCGGATCGCCTCCTCGACGCCGATCTCGTCGAAGGGGTTCATGGACATCTTGACGTTGGCGGTCTCGACCCCAGTCTTGTCCGCCTTGACGCGGATCTTGACGTTGTAGTCGATCACCCGCTTGACCGCGACCAGCACTTTCATGAGCGAAATCCCGCCGCTTTCAGGGCTTGGCGTTGAGGTGGGCGGGAATTGTGCATGTGCGAAAGACTATGGCAAGCCTTTCCTGTCACGCGATCGGCACCGCCTATTAATGATTGGCGCCGGGCCGCCAGAGCACGTCGGAGCGACCTTGATCGTTCGCGGTGCGCGCGAGCACGAAAAGATGATCCGAGAGTCGATTGAGGTATTTGACGGCCTCGGCGTTGACTTTCTCTTCCGCAGCGAGCGCTACCGTCACACGCTCGGCCCGTCGCGTCACCGTCCGCGCGAGATGCAGTGCCGCCGCGAGCTCCCCGCCGCCGGGCAGCACGAAGCTTTCAAGCGGCTGCAGCAAGGCATTCAAGGAGTCGATCTCGCGTTCGAGGCGCTCCACTTGCGTCGCTGAGATGCGGAGCGCTTTGGTGTCATCCGCCGGCGTCGAGAGGTCGGCCCCGAGATCGAAGAGGTCGTTCTGGATGCGCGCGAGCATTCCGTCGAATCCCGCGATGCCGTCGCTCTCGCCGGTCCGCAGCCGCGCGATGCCGATGACGGCATTCGTCTCATCGACGGTGCCGATCGCCTCGATCCGCAGCGAGTTCTTCTTGACGCGCGCGCCGCCGGTGAGCGAGGTCTCGCCCTGGTCGCCGCCGCGGGTGTAGATGCGCGTGAGCCTCACCATCGCACGGCCTCAGCGCCGGAAGAGCCACATGAAGAGAATGAACAGCAGCAGCGCCACGCCCTGCAACAGCACGCGCGACTGCATGAGCTTGTTCGAGGTCCTGGCGCTGCCGCCGCGCGCCATGTTGAAGAGCCCAAGCCCGAGCACGCCCAAGGTCGCGAGCATGGCGATGACCACGAGGATCGGGAGGTAATGTTCCATTTGCGGATTATAGCTCCCCCACTTTCCCTTCGCTACGCGATGGGAAAGTGACGGTCTATTTCGGTTTTTCGCCTCCCGGCACCGGCGTTCCGTCGCAGATGTGCTTGAGCGCGTTCCAGTCCGTGGACGAGAGCGCGGGCGAGGTGCCTGGAACCGCTGCCGCCTCGGCGGCGGCTATGCGCTCGGCGGTCGCGGGGTGTGTATTCAACAGCGCCGGTGGCTCGCCCAGCATTTTCGAGGCGAGGCGCTTGAAGAACGTGGCGAAGCCCTGGGTCGAGATCCCCGCCTGCTTCAAGAGCTCGATCCCGCCCTCATCCGCCTCGCGCTCCTCCGCGCGGGTAAAGCTCAATTCCGCCACCAGGCTGCCGGCGTCGCTCGTGGTGTTGTAGCCGAGGAGCGTCTCGAAGAGGACCCCGAGCCCTGCCTCCTCCATCATGCGGCGCAGCGGATGGCGCTTGATCACGTGAGTGAGCTCGTGGCCGAGCACGCCCGCGACCTCGTCGGCGCTCTCGGCTTGCGTGATGAGCCCGCGCAGCACCACGATCCGCCCGCCCGGGAGCGCGAACGCATTGACGATCTTCTCGCCGCCGAATAGATCGAATTGCGCGACGACGGCCTTCGCGTGGAAGCGGAGATTGGCGTGCTCGGTAAGACGGGCGATCAGGCGGTCGAGTGCCGCTTGGCCCGCGGCATTCTCGCAGACCGCCACCCCCAATCCCTTGAACTCGCGATCCCCCAGGCGCTCCTCCGCGCTCAGGGGGATGAGCGCCACCAGGAGAAGGGTCAGGCGGGGAAGGCTCCACCAGACCGCGGCCACTGCCGCGAGCGAGGCCGCGATCGCGAGAGCGGCGCGCCGAAGCCGGCGCGCCGCGGATGGCGGCCTCAGAACGGGCGCTGCCGCATAGAGCGCCCCGGCGAAGCCTCGTGCCTCGACCGTGAGGCGCGCGGCGCCGCGAGCGAGGCGGATGGGCCCGCGCCCGCTCTCGTCCTCGAGGGCCACGATCTCCGCCCAGGGCCATTTCGCAAGCGCTTGGCCCTCGGCATCGGAGAGCAGGATGCCGTCCTGCTGCAGCGTCGCCGTCACCCAGCGTCTGAGGGCGGTGCGGCCGTCGACGTAGCTTGCGGGAAAGATCGACATGGGCTCAGGCGAAGCCCGCGGTGTCGAAGATCTCGGCGAGCCCCGATGCCGGTGGGCGCGAGGGCGGCTCGGTCTGGCTCAGCTCCTCGAAGCCCTCGGCATCGACGCTGAGCGTCCGCGCGTAAAAGTCGAGGGTGCGGTGGGCGACGAAGGGCCAAGCAAGGTTGAGGGTCAGAATGGCCAGCAGGAAATTCCCGACCTTGAACCAGCAGACCTCGCGGGTCGTGGCCTCGAGCCGCATGCGAATGCGGCCGAGAGAAGTGGACGCGATCGAGAAGACGAGCCAACGGCGCTCGAAGGCGCTGGTCACGATGATCCAGAAGGCGCTGATCGCGACGAAGATGACGACGTAGCCGGAGACGCCGGAGAGGATCATGTGAAATCCGAACTTTGGGGTGTTCCCGATCTGGATGGCGCTCAGTGCCATCATGACCCCCAGGGTCATGAGAACCATGAGCCCGAGCATGAGCGCGAAGGCCGCGGTCGCGTAGAGCCCGAATATCCAAGTGGCGGCCCAGGTCCAGAAGATCTCGCGGCCGCGGCCCCGGAACTCGAAATGGCGGCCGCCCAGCCGCATGTTGCGCGCCTCGTAGCGCCAGAGGCCGCAATATTGCCAAGGCCGCGCGAAACCCAGCGTGAGGATCTGCAGGAGAATGTATCCGACCGCGCGAAAGGCATAGCTCCAGGCATTGCCGTCGAGCCCGCCCCTGAGGCCGCGCCATAGCGTTCGGCTGAGGCGATAGCGTTGCCCGAAATAGCGCCCGGCGAAGGAAAGAAATGTCGCGAGCGCGAATTCCGAGCGCGTCGCGAGCGAGATCGTCTGCTGCTCCAGCCCCGAGAATTCGAGCGCGACCCCGATCGCTGCCAGCGGCACCAGCACCACCGCCACCGTCAGCAGGAAGCGCACGAAAAGCTCGCGCCCGGTGCCGTCGTATTCGAAGCGGTCGCCAAGCAGGCTCGCGCGGCTCCAGAGATAGCGGCGGATGCGCGTGCGCCCCCAGAAGCGATAGAAGCCGAGTGTCAGGAGCGTGAGCGCCGTCGTCGCGAGCCAAAGCCGCCAGAGTTCGCCGAGGCGGCCGTCATAGCCGAGGCCCCGCGTGAGGTCGTTTTTGCGCGCAGCGGAACTCGCGGCATCGGCGGGGAGCGGCGCGGTTTTCGGCGCCGCTGGCATGCTCGGCTCACGCGCAGCGGCATCTGCCTCCACCCGCGCCATCGCCCGCTCGAGCGGTGTCGAGGTCACGCGCCGCGCCCCCTCTGTCCAGTGGGCGCCGACGCTAGCATAAGGTGTAGAGTCCGAGAAGGCTTCTCGCGCTCAGATCCGCGTGGAGAGCCAGATCGCGAGGCGAGATCCCGCCTTGACCGCCGCGGTCAGGAGATCGTGCGCGGGCGCATCCGCTGCGCCATGCGCGAGGCCCTGGTCGCGATGCGCGAGCTCGTCGGCGCGGAATTCCTCGATCGTCGCCTTGAGCGCGCTTTCGCCGGGCTCGAGACGCTCGGCCTGGCGGCGATAGTGCTCGTCGATCACCTCCTCGACGGCGACGGTGCAGGCCATGGCGCCGCGCTCACCGAGGAGCGCGCTTGCGGCGCCGAGCGCGAAGCCCGCGACGTGCCAGAGCGGCGCGAGGGCGGTCGGGCGCACGCGGCGCTCGACGACGAGCTTCTCGAAACGCTCGAGGTGTTTGCGCTCCTGCTCCGCCATCTCGCGAATCGCCGCGGCGGCGGGCGAGCGGCCGAGCACGGCGAGCTGGCCCTCGTAAATGCGGACGGCGCCGTATTCGCCGGCGTGGTCGACGCGGATCATACGCGCGACCTCCTCCGCGGCCGGGCGATCGCCGGGGAGCCGATGTCCGGGCCTCATGCACGCCGCTCCCGTAGCAGATGTCCGAAGCCGCTCGCGCAGAGCAGCACCAGCAGCAGCGAGGCCAGGAAATTGTAGCCCGCGAGCGAGATGCCCATGAGCGACCACGGCACCTGGTCGCACTGTACGGCCTGGCGCTGCTCGATCATGCGCGCGAATTCCTCGGCGGTCTTGGCGCTCGCGCCCGAGGGTCCCGTGCAGGCCGTGGGTCCTTGGATCCAACCGTGCTCGACCCCGACGTGATAGGCGCCGAGCCCGGCGCTCACGAGGAAAACGAGGGAGAGCAGCGCGATCCACCAGCCCGCGCCGCGCGCGCCCGTCGTGAGCGCGACGGCAGCAAGGGGGACGCCCACGTAATAAGGCCAGCGCTCGAGGAGGCAGAGTTCGCAGGGCTCCAGGCCGCCGGCATATTCGAAGAGCAAGGCGCCTCCGATGACGGAGCCGCCGATCACTAGGACGGCGATGAGGACTTGGCGCGGCGTGAGCATGGTTGGTTCTCGTCGCTCAAAGATAGCGCAGAGCCAGGAAGCCGCCCACGAGGAACACGACGAAGGTCGACGTCACCAGCACGAGCCGGCGTTCGATGAAGTCGCGGATCGGCGTACCGAAGTACCAGAGCAGCGCTGCCACCAGGAAAAAGCGGAGGCTCCGCGAGACGATCGAGGCGAGGACGAAGGTCACGAGGTCGAACTTGAAGGCACCGCTCGCGATCGTGATGAGCTTGTAGGGGATGGGCGTCATCCCCTTGAGCACGATGATCCAGACGCCCCATTCCCGGAAGCTCTCCTGGAGCGCGAGGTAGCGATCCATTACGCCGTAGAACTTCAGCACGGGCTCGCCGATCGCCTCGAAGGCGAAATAGCCGATTGCGTAGCCGAGGAGGCCGCCGAGGACCGAGGCTCCGGTGCAGACGGCGGCAAGGCGGAAGGCGCGCTGAGGGGCTGCGATGATCATCGGGATCAGCAGCACGTCCGGTGGGATCGGGAAAACCGAACTCTCGATGAAGGCGACGGCCGCGAGCGCGGGGACCGCGTGGGGGCTTTCGGCCAGTCTCAGGGTGCGTTCGTAGAGGGATCGCAGCATGGGGCGCGCGATCTAGCCCGAGCGCGCGCCTCGGCGCAAGCGCTGTGCGCGTCGCGGGGGGCCCTTCGATTGACCGCGACCTCGCCGCCGCTATAGTGCCCAACCCGATCCGGCGCCCCTGTGGCGGAATGGTAGACGCGGCAGACTCAAAATCTGTTTCTCGCAAGGGAGTGGGGGTTCAAGTCCCTCCAGGGGCACCAACATCGACGAGAGTGCCGGGCCAATCCAGTTGCGGGTATTGTTATGGCGGCCCGTTCGCGAAATCGGTCAGACCACTGACAGTGGGTGCGATATCCGCTTTGGCCCTTTGAGCATTGACTGAAAGGAGCAGAGCTACCGCCGGGGCTGTCGCCGCAGCCTTTCCCGCGCGCTTCAGAAACTTCCGTCGTTCCTCGCCAGCTCGTTGGTCGGTCTTTGATTCCGTCCGGCCCTTTGCCATGCTAATCCCTCCGCTCCCAATCGCTCCAAGCCCGGCATCAAAAGCGATGCTCTCAAATCCAAGCAAAAAATGGGCCATTTCTATGAATTAGCCCATGTGATCAAAGGCTTACGTCGGCGGCGTCCGGTTCTGGAGACGCTGATCGTAAAATCCACCGACTGGCTTAGGCGCGAGCCAGACGGTACATGAGATGCTGTCGCGGCAGCGCGGAGCAGCAGCATTGGTGAGGCCTACCAGAGGGCACGCGGTAACCGCGTCGGCGTCCAAGCACGCAATAGATGTTGCACGATCGAAGCTGCTGCTCCCGATCATGATGGTACTCGTCGTCCTGGCGCCTGCGCTTCCAAGCGCATCGATTGCGCGCGCGGATGACATTGATCAAATTCGCCTTGCCGCACGCCAGCTCGCAGGAAGCCAACTTTCATCGGGCATGCTGGATTTCGATTTTGATTTCGTAACTGGCCGGGGTAGCGGGCTCGGAAGCAGCGATGGCGAAAGGTCTGCCTACATTGCACGAGAGGCCGGCACGACATATTTGTTGGCGAAATACCTGACCTGGTCGAAGGACACAAGCAGCGCGCCCGTCATTCGGCGTCTCATCACCATCCTGGCTTCGCTGTCCTTACCTGTAAGCAAATCCGTGAATCAGCAGCTGCTCGAACACGCGCGCATTCTCTCAGTGCCGTTCGGGCGCTCCAAGCTGCAGACTGCTCTCGGCTATTGGGGACTCCTTTATCGACCGAACGGCCAGGGGCGATTGCTGTCTTATGAGAGTAGTTACAAAGCGGCTTGGGTAGGAAGCACGGCACTCGCCCTGCTGGCAGAGATGGAATACTTCCGCGCAACCGGCGACGGTCAATTCGCGGAAATCCGCCTCGCTTGGGTAGAGGGCCTCCGAACGCTCCATGTTCCAGGCCGGGGCTTTCGAGAATATCCCGCTTCGCTTGACGAAGCCGCGTATGGAAATGGTGAAGCGTGGCTGGCTCTCGCCAATTACGCGGCGTTGTTCCCCGGGGATGAGCGCGTGAGAGAGCTGCTGGCGAATTATGACGACTACGTCATGGAAACCTACTCCAATGCACCGAACCGACAGTTTTTTTCTTGGGGCGCGATGTCGGCGGCGGTGAGGCTCGGATCGACGTCAGATCGAAAATTCGAGCTCTTCATCGCGGAGCAGGCGCGGCATTTCGTCGATTTGGAGTTACCAGCCGCGGAACGCAGCGACAATTCCTGCGCCTTTGTCGAAGGCTTAGCGACGGCAGCGTCAGTGCTCGGCAAGCGAGATGGCTACGGCGATCTTTCTCAAAAACTGATCAGCCGGATCGAAGTCGAGATGAGGAGAAATCGAGGACTTCAGATCCCGCTAGGCGCCTCAGAGCTCGATTTTGTTAGCGGGGCTTCCTTTCGGTCACCTCGCCTCGCCGATCACGCGGGCGCCTACCTCATGGCACCAGGAAATCTGTATACGCGCATCGATCTCACCGCACACTGCCTCAGCGCCCTCGTCGAAATGCAGAGCATCGCCAAAGCTCACTGATCCCTCTACGAGACCGCCAACGCTTGCTTCGGGCTGGTTTGTGGAGCGCCAGGCGACCTGGTGGATGGCGAGCACTTCTTCTATGAAGTGCTCTAGCGATCACTGGCACGATACATTCGCGCCGGGGGAGCCGTAGAGCAGAGTCCCCGCCGTCGCTATGGCGGGGCAATCCTCGCGAATCCCCAGTAACTGGACAGGCCTAAGGAGGCCGAGAAGCCGCTCGTTTGCTGCCGCCATGACTGCATCTGTCGCGCCTTCGCAGCGCTTGGGATACGACTCATTTAGCGTGCGCAGTGCTTGAAGCATTAGGTCGATGAACTTTGATTGGGTCCTCGCCAATACGCATCGGCCGTAGTCTGAATTCTTTTGCGCTCGAAATGCCTCAAGTCGGCTGGTGACGGCACTCACATAATCCCAGGTCAGGGTTTGAGGCATAGGCTCGTCAACAAAGGCTCGGACGGCATTTTCAAACTCGACATCGCGCTCCTCCAGCGTCGCGCTCCATTCGGCCTTCTGAATCTTGACTTGAGATCCGCCCGGCATAGTCGACGGAATCTTGGAGGTGTCGATCTTACCTTTCATAAACCCGCATTCCCTGACCTCGATGGTGAGGTGCAAGATTTCCTCAGCCTTGTTTGAGTCTCGTGCGGCGGTTGGATCGGATACCGTCACGTCGTGTGTGTCGGTTTTTCCATCATTCGACGTATAGACGCTGTGGCTGTTTGCTTGCCCACCGCTACCCACCTGGAGCGTGCCGGTGCCCGAACCGCCTGAATCGTGCTCGCTATACTGGCCGTTCATCGTGCCGTTGCCGCCAACGGTCATCGAGCCGCCGGTCGAAATACCACTGCCCTGAAATCCATAGTTGAGGGCCATCGAGAATTGGCCGGGCTGTCCTGTCAGCGAGATGGCGTCGAGACGATCGTTGGAAACCACCGCTTCCGTATTGAGTTCCTCGGGGGCTTGTGAGACCGCATTCGCTTGTCCCTGAAGGCCGGTGATCGATGAGGTCATGGTCATGCTCATCGCGACATGCGCATTGCCTGATAGATGAGGTGTGCCATCCGTCGGCACTTTTACGATTTTGAACTTTTTTGTCTCATCAATTCGAGTTCCGTCGCTCCGGCATCCCTCGATCGGCGCATGGCCGGCGGGCACGCGAATACAAGGTGGGAGCGGCTCGATTCGTTCAACATCTGCCGGATCGTGACCTAGAATGAACTCGATGTCTCCGCGCCACGCGCTTACCGTGCTTACCGATATTCCACTCGCCTGAAGACGCTGCTCGATCTCCTGTTGAAGCTCGCCCTTCCATTTTCCGCCGGCTGGCTCCTCTTGCGGGCTCGGCAGATTGCAAGCGTCCTCAGCACGCGCCGAGGCTGCAAACACAATTTGGCAAGCGAGCGCAGCGAAAATTATGTTGGCACGACGTCGAGACATGAATACCCCCACTCCACGGTCGTTCCACCGCCGAGGATGTGGCGGATGCAGCTTGGCGTCAACTCGGCCGTGCCCGATTTGGCGCTCTTTTATTTCGGAGACATCGAGATCGCACGCGCTTTTGTAGAGCGCTTCGCGTGCGGCCTGTTGCTGCCGGCCCGATTAGATCCGGCCGAGCACGCAGTCATGTCGTCAACGTCGGAGATGCGTTGCGATTGGAACGCAAGAGCGGTGGCTACTACTGGATCGTCGCGTCGGCTTTCGCTGCGTCGTCAGAAAAACTGGCTAGGCCACCGCCGAATTCAAACTCTCTTGAGCCCGCGGTCGAGCCCTTGCCGGAGATCGGCGCTCCTCTAGGTCTTTAGCGGAGATGCGCGCGGCCATGATGCGTCGCCGAAAGTGGCCATTCCCAAGGGGAGGAATCTATGAGTGGTGACGGCTCAGGCGGGAATTCCAAGACCAATGGAAAGCCCGGAAAGAAGGGGATCAGGCGGCGCCATGTACTGCTCGGCACCACCTCCGTCGTAGCGGCCTCGGCACTGGCGCCGAGAGTGATTCCGGGTGCGGATGCCGCCACCTCGAGCGTCCTGCCCGAGCCCCAACCGCCGTTTCACGGCAAGATCGAGCGCACGCTCAAGGGCTCCAAGCCCGATTTCCCGAAGGGCGTAACGGCACCTCCGGGCGCTCCCAATGTGCTGCTGATCCTTACGGACGACGTGGGCTTCGGAGCGGCCAGCGTGTTCGGCGGCCCCATCCAAACGCCCAACTTCCAGCGGCTCGCGGAAAACGGTCTTCGCTACAACCGGTATCACACGACGGCCCTCTGCTCGCCCACGAGGGCGGCGCTGATCACGGGCCGGAACCATCATTCCGTCGCCAGCGGCTCCATCACGGAGTTCGCGACGGGCTTCCCCGGCTACAACTCGCTAGTACCGAGGAGCGCGGGCTCCGTGGGCGCGGTCCTCAAGGACAACGGCTACAACACGTCTTGGTTCGGCAAAATGCACAACGTGCCGGACTGGATGTCGAGCCAGGCAGGCCCGTTCGATCTGTGGCCGAACGGGCTGGGCTTTGAGCATTTCTACGGCTTCCTCGGCGGCGACAGCGACCAGTGGCATCCCGCGCTCTACGAGAACATGACCCCGGTCGAGCCCTATCTGGGCAATCCCGATTACATCCTCGACAGGGACCTCGCGGACAAGGCGATCACGTGGATGCGGATGCAGCATGCGCTCGCCCCGCAAAAGCCGTGGCTCCTCTATTACGCGACAGGCACGGCGCACGCCCCGCATCACGCGCCCAAGGACTGGATCGCGAAGTACAAAGGGCAATTCGATCAGGGTTGGGACAAGGTCCGCGAGGAGACGCTGGCGCGGCAGATCAAGCTCGGCGTTGTCCCCGCGAACACAAAGCTAACGAAGCGCCCGGATCAGATTCCCGCTTGGGACACCCTCTCGGCGGATCAGAAACGCCTCTACGCGCGGATGATGGAGGTCTATGCGGGCGCGCTCTCGCACGCCGACTACAACATCGGCCGCCTCCTGGATGCCGTTCAGGAATCCGGTCAGATGGACAACACGCTCGTCGTCTTCATGATGGGCGACAACGGCGCGAGCGCCGAAGGAACTCTACAGGGCACGACGAACGAAGTCGGCACCGCCGCCAATGGCGTGCAGGAAAGCATTCCGTTCCTGCTCTCGATGATCGACGAACTCGGTGGCCCCCGCACCTACAATCACTATCCCGTCGGCTGGGCGCATGCGATGGACGCGCCGATGCAATGGACGAAACAGGTGGCGTCGCATTTCGGCGGGACCCGCAATGGCATGGTCATCTCTTGGCCAGCCCGCATCAAGGACAGGGGCGGGATACGCGAGCAGTTCTGCCACGTGATTGACATCACTCCCACGATCTACGAGGCCTGCAAGATCACTCCGCCGACGGAGCTCGACGGCGTCAAGCAGAAGCCCATCGAGGGCACGAGCCTCGTCTACACTTTCGACAACGCGAAGGCGCCGGAGCATCACAAGGTTCAGTACTTCGAGATGTTCGGGAACCGCGCGATCTACAAGGACGGCTGGATCGCGAGCACCACGCCGCTTCGCCTGCCTTGGGTTACGTCCGGGACCGATCCGAGCCCCGACGATTTCAAATGGGAGCTTTACAATATCGCCGAGGATTTCAGCCAGGCTAATAACCTCGCGGCCAAAAATCCGGCAAAGCTCAAGGAGCTGCAAGCCGCCTTCGACGCGGAGGCGAAGAAATACAACGTCTATCCGCTGGACTCGAGTTTCGCGGAGCGCGCCGACCCCGCGATCCGGCCGAGCCTCACCCGGGGACGCAACGAGTTCGTTTACTACCCCGGCATGATCCGCATTCCCGAGGGATCCTCGCCGGATTTCAAGAACAAGTCCTGGGCAATCGGAGCCGAAGTCACGATCCCGGACGGTGGTGCCAATGGCGTCATTGCGACGATCGGCGGCCGTTACGGCGGCTGGGCGCTGTTGCTGATGGATGGCAAGCCGACCTTCGCCTACGCCTATTCCAATCAGCCCGAGCACAAATACAAGGTTAGTGCCGATGCGCCGCTCGCGGCCGGCAATCACGTCATCCGCGTCAAGTTCGTCTACGAAGGCGGCGGCATCGGCAAACCCGCGAACGCGACCTTGCTGATCGACGAGAAGGAAGTCGCGCAAGGGAAGATCGAGCGGACGATCCCGATCCGCTTTTCCCTCGACGAGACCTTCGACGTCGGCGAGGACACGGGAACGCCGGTGCTGGAGGAATACGAGTCGAAGATGCCCTTCCGCTTCACGGGCACGCTCAAGAAATTCGTCGTCGTGCTGGAGCCACAGAAACTCAGCGCGGAGGAGATGCGCCGGCTACAAGCGGAATTGGCGAAGGCGATGGCGGCGGTTCAGTGAGGCGCGTAGGGGTTTGGCCGCTCTTGGCGTAAGGGCGGACTTCGGTAAGCCGCCTTATCGCGTGTTTATGAGTTCGCGGCCTTAGTTGCAACCTCCGGGCGCCGAGCCCGACCGCGGGCCACCTCCGCACCTCGTCCAGCGAACGCGCCAACGCCTTCCTATTGGGGCCGATGCTCCGCCGGCAGGATTTCGACCTGGAGCAACTCGCAGTACCCGAAATTGTGCCAACCGTTTGTCGCCTCGTATCCCTGCTCGCAACGCCATACCATCACAAGCCTCGCGCCGGACGCCTTTTCCCAGAAAAGGCGATAATAAAGATGACGCGCCCAGGTTGTCGGCGCTCCGCTCAAATAGGTTCCCGCCAGGCTGGGCCGAACTGGCCAGCCGAACAGGCTGCGTTCGAGGGAGAGAGTGGCCGTGTCGCCCGGCTCGGCCGCAAATGCTGGGATCGGTTTGTCGTCACTGCCTATCAAGCCGGCACGGGCACCGACGGCGAAGGTCCGGCCGCCGGCGGCAATGACTAGCTGGTTGTTGGTGTTGATCTCGATGGTGGCGACTTGCCTGTAGTCAGGCCCGGGGCCGGTGAGGTCCAACAAGTG
>Ga0335085_10004070_pt1 | contig 24569 bp, 28 predicted proteins | sample Lox_Sample_45_FD_206712 | JGI IMG/M metagenome (GOLD analysis project Ga0335085, IMG submission 206712) | Soil microbial communities from Loxahatchee National Wildlife Refuge, Florida, United States - Lox_Sample_4.5 | ecosystem: Environmental > Terrestrial > Soil > Wetlands | place: USA...
GACCTCCCGGCGACCATGGGACCAGGCATATAAACCGAGGGCGGGAGCCGTCATGTCTTCCAGGTCGCTGTCTTCTTTGTCCACCCCGGCGCGGGCCACCCCGGCGCGGGCCGCCGCATCGCCGTCCGCCGCATCGCTGGCCACGGAGTCGTTCACCATCTCACCGCGGGGGCCGTTCTCGCTGGCCGAGGCGGCGTCCTTCGGGTTCGGCCAGCGGGAGGCCCAGGAGACCGGCGGCGTCATGCGCCTCGCGTTCTGCCTGGACGGCTACGCCGGGCAGGCCGGGGTCGAGGTTCGCCAGGACGCCGGCGGGGACGTGCACGGCACCGCCTACCTGCCGCCGGGCACCGACCCGGCGGCCGTACGGGACCAGGTCGCCCGGGTGCTCTCGCTCGACCACGACGCGTCGGAGTTCGTCCGGGTCGGTGAGCGGGACCCGGTGATCGGCCGGCTGCAGGCCGCTGCCCCGGGCCTGCGTCCCCCGCTGTTTTACTCCCCATACGAGGCGGCGGCCTGGTCGGTGCTGAGCGCCCGCCGCCCGGCGCGGCAGATGATGCAGGTCCGCGCGCTGCTGAGCGAGGCCCACGGCCGTGTCTTCGACCTGGCCGGCCAGCGGCTGGCCGCGTTCCCGACGCCCGGGCGGCTGCTCCGGGTGGAATCGTTCCCCGGCATCGGGCCGGACAAGATCGGGCGCCTGCACGGGGTCGCGCGGGCGGCCCTCGAAGGCCGGCTCGACGTCAGCGCGCTGCAGGACCTGGGCCCCGAGGCCGCGATGACCGAACTCCAGTCGCTGCACGGAATCGGCCCCTTCTACAGCGCCCTCATCGTGATCCGCGGGACCGGGTTCACCGACGTGCTGCCCGTCAGCGAGCCACGGGCGCTGGCGCTGACCGCCCAGCTCTACGGCCTGGATGAGCCTCCGTCCGAAGCGCAGTTCAGTGCGCTCGCCGAGCCGTGGCGGCCGTTCCGCACCTGGGCCGTGGTCCTCATCCGCGCGGCCGCGAACCGGATCCTGAGCCGCGACCTCGCCGTCCCGGCCCCCGCCGGCTAGCCGCACCTCGCCGCGCCGACTGGCCGGCCCGGCCGCGTCTCGTCGGCGTCCGCTGGCAGGCCTGCATCCGACCGCGACGGTGCCCGCTGGTTAGCCTGGGACCATGGGCGGGTTCCAGCGTGCTCGTGCCTTCGCGCTCTCCCTGCCGGGGGCCAGCGAGGAGCCGCACTTCGACATGTCCTCGTTCCGGGTGAACGGCAAGATCTTCGCCACGGTTCCGCCGGGGGAGGAGTATCTGCACGTGTTCGTGGACGAGACCGAGGCGGAAGCCTCCGTCGCGGAGGACCCGGCCGCGTTCGCGCCGCTGCTGTGGGGCAAGCGGCCCCGCGGGCTGCGGATCAACCTCGCGGCCGCGGACGACGCGCGCCTGGCGGAGCTCATCGAGGAATCCTGGCGCCGCAAGGCCCCCAAGCGGCTCCTCGCCGAACGCGACCGGGAACGCGCGCCCGGCAGCCTTTCTCCGCCCGCCGAACAGTTCCGGGCCGAACAGTCCCGGCGCGGATTAGTTCCGGGCCGAACAGGCCCGTATATCGCCTGGTTCAAGGACCCGGCCGGCAACATCCTGGCCGTCCTGCAGCCGCGGTAGCGCGGTAGAGAGCCGTCGTGTCCCGGCTATCGTTGACTGGTGACGGACACGCGGCCGGATGAAGACGTGCGTTTCGTGATCCAGCGCGAACTGAGCCTGCTCCAGCCGGACGTGCGCGCCTCCACCGGGCAGGTGGAGGCGCTGCTGCACCCGGATTTCTGCGAGGTCGCCCCGTCGGGCCGCCGTTACGATCGCCGCGAGGTCATCGTGGCCCTCGCCAGCGCCCAATTGCCGCCTACGCCGGGCAACGGGAAGAGAGCGCCCGCGGGCGAGCCGCCCGCCGTCTCCGGGCTGGCGGGGATCCGGCTGTCCGGCACGGTGATTCTCGTCAGCTACGTCAGCGAGCAGCACGGGCAGCGGTCCCGGCGCAGCTCGCTCTGGCTGAAGACGGGCCCGAGCTGGCGCCTGTACTTCCACCAGGGCACCCCCATCACCGGCTAGCGTCCGGCTAACCCCTTACTTCCGGGTCCCGCTTCCGCACCCATCCCGTTTGTGTCCAGTTTCTGCTGTGCGAGCAGAAACTGGACACGAATGCCATGCGGCCCGCCATAGCGAGCCCGGCCGGGACCAGGGTTCGTGCGGGGCCAGCGCCTTCCGGGGTTCCCGCGGGGCCAGCGCCTTCCGGGGTTCCCGCGGGGCCAGCGCCTCCTGGGGTTCCCGCGGGGCCAGCGCCTCCCGGGGTTCCCGCGGGGCCAGCGCCTCCTGGGGTTCCCGCGGGGCCAGCGCCTCCCGGGATCCGCCAGGTCCGGTACCCGCGTTCATTTCTCCTGCTTACCACCGGTACGTTGGCACTGTGACCCTGTCGTTACCTGCGGAGGGAGAACGGTGGCTGCTGATTCGTATGCCGACGTGTCCGGGCTGGTGGAGCGTTCGGCGGCCGCGTACGCGTCCAGCGTGCCGGAACACCCGGCCGACGACGGTTTCTTCGGCCCGGGCAGCGTCACCTGGCGGCTCAGCACCGATTTGTCGGGGCCTATCAGTGCCCTGCGGTCGCTGATGATCCAGGCGCTGCACCCGCTGGCCATGGCCGGGGTCGACCAGCACAGTGACTGGCGCAGCGACCCGGTCGGCCGGCTCGCCGCGACGTCCTCCTACCTGACCACCGTCAGCGTGGGCGACAAAGCCACGGCCGAACGGGCCTCGGCGCGGGTCCGCCGCATTCACGGGCATGTCCGCGGCGTCGACTCCGTGACCGGCCAGCCCTACGCCGCGGGGGATTCCGCCCTGCTGCTGTGGGTGCACGCCGTCTTCGTCGACTCCACGATCGCGGCCGCCCAGCTGTTCGGCACGCGGCTGTCCGCCGCCGACGCCGACCGCTACGTCGCGGAGATGGTGGCGGCCGCCGAGCTCGTCGGCGTGCCGGCCGCCAAGGTCCCGGCCAGCGCCGCCGCCCTCGGCCGCTATCTCGAATCGGTCCGCCCGGAGCTGCGCGCCACGCCCGCCGCCCGCGAAACGACGGCCTACCTGCTCGATCCGCCCGGCCTGGACCCCGACGTGGCCGAGATCTGGCAGGACATCCGGGCGGGCGCAATCGGGTCGCTGCCCGGCTGGGCCCGCGACATGTACGGCTACGAGATGCCGGAGCCGCTGACCGACGCCCGCCGGACCGAGATCCGCCAGGCGCTCGGCGTGCTCGACACCGTGTTCCTCGGCGAGCCCGGCGTGCTCGAGGCCCGGCAGCGGCTGGCCCTGCGGATGCGGGCGGCGCGGGTCGCGTGAAGAGGGCCATCCTCGCCGCGCTGACCATCGCCGCGCCGGCGGCCGCCACGGTTGTGCTCCGGCGCGCCGGCGGCCTCCGGCTGAACCGGGGCCTCGCGGCCCTCCAGCTCGCCGTGCGCGGCGGCGCGCGGTACGCGGGGAACGCGCCCCGCCTGTTCCTGCTGGCCGGAGAGAACCGGCAGCAGCTCCGCAACGATCTGGCCCTGCAGACCGCCGAGGACGTCGCCAGCACCCTGGGCGCGATGAAGGGCGTGCTGATGAAGCTGGGCCAGATGGCCAGTTACGTCGATGACGGCCTGCCGCCGGAGGCGCGCCGCACGCTCGGCCGGCTCCAGGACAGCGTGCCCCCGATGAGCGCCGAGCTGGCCGCCGGCGTCATCGAGGAAGAACTGGGCATGCCGCCGGAACGAATCTTCGCCGAATGGGACCCCGAGCCCATCGCGGCCGCGTCGATCGGGCAGGTGCACCGGGCCATCACCCGCGACGGCCGGGCCGTCGCGGTCAAGGTGCAGTACCCCGGGATCGCCGAGACCATCGCGGCCGACCTGGGCAACGTGTCCCTGCTGCGCCGGATGCTCCGCATCATCGCGCCCGGCCAGGACGTGGATTCCCTCGTCTCCGAGCTGCGGGAACGGATCGTCGAGGAGCTGGACTACCGCCGCGAGGCGGACAACCAGCGGCTGTTCGCCGAATACTACGACGGCCATCCCACCATCGGTGTGCCGAAGATCGTGGCCGAGCTGTCCACCCGCCGGGTGGTCACCAGCGACCTGGCCACCGGCGCGCGTTTCTCCGAGCTGGCCGGCTGGTCCCAGCACGAGCGTGACCTGGCCGCCGAGACCATCTACCGGTTCGTCTTCCGCAGCCTGTACGACATGCGCGCGTTCAACGGCGACCCGCATCCCGGGAACTACCTGTTCCACGGCGGCGGGAAGGTGACCTTCCTCGACTTCGGGCTGGTCAAGCACTTCACCCCGGCGGAGCTGCGCCCGCTCATGGACATGGCCCGTGACCTGTGCGTCGAGAACGACCCCGAGGCGTTCCGCCGGAGCCTGGAGGACGCCGGGTTCCTCCAGCCGGGGGCGCCGCTGAGCACCGACGTGATCGTCGATCACCTGGCCGTCTTCTACGACACCATCCGCAAGCCCGGCGAGCTGACCATCACCGGGGACTACTCCTCCGCCGTGGTGCGCCGGTTCTTCGACGTCCGCAGCCCCATCGCCCCGTACGCGCAGGTCCCGCGGTCCTACGTGATCCTCCAGCGGATCAACCTCGGCGTGTTCGCCCTGCTCGGCGAGCTGACCGCGACCGCCGACTGGCGCGGGATCGCCGAGGAGATCTGGCCGTTCGTCCAGGGCCCGCCGTCGACCCCGATGGGCCGGGCGGAAGCCGCCTGGCGCGCCGGGCGGCCCGCCGAGCGGATCAGGCGGCGGGCGAGCTGACCCAGCTCACCTCGAGCTCGCCGTCTGCGGGTCCTTCCTCATGACATGATCGGAAACCATCACAGCGGGAGTGACATTGCGATCTCGGCCCGCGCCGGGCCGGAGGGCAGCGGCTGCCGCTCGCCGGTGGGCGTGAACCCGCACCGCTCGTACAGCACCCGTGCCGGCTCGTTGCCCTCGGTCACCCACAGGCCGAGGCGGCCGACCCCCTGAGCCCGCGCCCAGCTCACGACGGCCGCGACGAGGGCCGTTCCCACGTGCCGGCCACGCGCCTGCGGCCGGACCCACATCGAGACCAGCTGGGCGGTGCCCGGGGTTTCCTCGATCCCGCCCACGATTCCGGCGGGGACGGCGCCGAACCCGGCCAGGTAGGCGAGAAAGCCGCGGTGGCTGCCGGCCCGGCGCCGCCAGTCGGCTTCGGTGAACGCCGCTTCCCGGGCGTACGTCGACTCGAACGCGTCCGGTGCCTCCCGCAGGGCGTCCAGCCGGATGTCGCGCATCAGCTGCCAGTCGCCGGCGGTCACCTCGCGCACCTCTACCTCGCGTACCTCTACCTCGCGCACCTCTACCTCGCGTACCTCTACCTCACGTACCTCGGTCATGCCTCATGGTCCCGCGTGCCCGCGCCGGAAGGCGAGCGATTATCCCGCCGGGCGGACCACCGCAGGGGCGGGTGAGCGCCCGGCCGGGTCCGTTCTGCTGAAATAGGGCCATGTGCACCGCGATTGTCGGCCTCGGGCCGGACGGAACGGTCCTGCTGGCCGGGATCCGCGACGAGTTCGCCAGCCGCGCCTGGCAGCCGCCGGGCCGGTACTGGCCGGACCGGCCCGGTGTGATCGGCGGGCGGGATCTGCTGGCCGGCGGGACCTGGCTCGCGGTCGCCCCGGGCCCGCGGCGGACGGCGTGCGTGCTGAACGGGCGCGGCCGGATGGCTGACCCCGCATCCCGGCGGTCCCGGGGCGTGCTGCCGCTCGGCGTGGCGGCGGACGGCAAGCTGGCCGTGACGGACCTCGCGGCCTTCGACCCGTTCCGGCTGCTGGTCGCGGAACCGGGCCGGGCGGTGCTGTGGAGCTGGGACGGTGGCCAGCTCACCGAGCGCGAGCTCGCCCCGGGCCTGCACATGGTGGTGAACAGCGGCCTGGCCAGTGACCTGTGGCCGGTCCCGGCGGGCGGCGGGTACGCGGAGGCGGCGCCCGATTCCGGGTCCGGCGGGCTGAACGCTGAGCAGGCCGCGTCGGCGCGGGCACACGAGCTGGGCCGCATCGGCCATTTCCTGCCCCGGCTGCGGGCGGCCCGGATGCCGTCCCCGGAGCCCGGGGCCCCGGTCGCGGCGGCGTGGGGGGACTGGCTGCCGCTGCTCAACGGCGACGGCATCAGCCCGGACGATCAGCGGGCGCTGATCGTCCGGCGTGACTTCGGCGGCGGCCGGATCTGGGGCACCACGTCCATCTCGCTGGTCGCCGCCACCGCGGCGGGGCTGCGCTACGACTTCACCGCCGCCCCCGGCGACCCGGCGGCCTGGTACCCGGTCCCGCTGGACAGCCCTCCCTGACCGCCGGGCTCGCCTCATCCCCTCAACCGGTAGATTGAGCGGGCAACAGGCGTTTCCGGGCGGTGAAGGGCGGCAGCAGTGATAGCAGAGCTGATTGTCGGCGCGATGGAACTGCTCGCCATCGTCGCGCTGTCGGTCAACGGCAACCGGAAGCTGCCGCCGAACGCTCGCATCCCGCTGCAGTGGGCTGGCAGCCGGGGCAACTTCACAAGCAGGCAGGCCGGCCTGATCGCCTATCCGGTGATCGGCGCCGGCATCTTCGTGCTGTTCACGGTCCTGCTCCTGACGGTGCAGCCGCACGGCCGGGTGTCAGCCTTCGCGCCCGGTATTTTCCTGCCCATCGTGCTGTGCGTGGTCCTGCTTGCCCAGGTCAGCGCGATCGACAAGGCCCGCCGCGGGGCAGCGGAGGGCCACGCCCGGTGATCTGGCATCTGCTGCCGCTGCCGCGCTGGCAGTCGGCCGGGTCCGGCGCGTTCGTGCCTGGGACCGAGGACGCCGCTCCGTTCGTGCACGCATCGCCGGACGAGCCGGTCACGCTCGCGGTCGCCAACGACCGGTTCGCCGGTTCGCCGGAACCGCTGGTCGCCCTGGCGGTCGACGAGTCGCGGCTGTCCGCCCCGGTACGCCGTGAGCCCGCCGACCCGGCACCCCCGCCGGGCGTCGCCCCAGGGACGCTGTTCCCGCACGTGTACGGGCCGGTCGAGATGAGCGCGGTCACCGAGATCCGGTACGCCCGGCGGGACGGGTCGGGGCGGTACATCTCGCTCGATCGGCGCCCGCCCACGGCCGAGGCCCTCGGCCTGGTCCCGCACCCCGAGGGCGGCTGGTTCCGCGAGACGTGGCGGGCCGAGCCGTCCTACACCCCCGCCGGTTACCCGGGGCGCCGGGCGGCCGCCACCGGCATCTATTTCCTGCTGCTCCCGGGCACGGAGTCGTGCTGGCACACGGTGCGTTCCGATGAGGTGTGGCTGTGGCACGCCGGCGGCCCGCTCACCCTGCTCCTCGGCGGGGCCGGCCCGCGCCCCGCCGAGGAGCCGTCCGTGGTCACCCTCGGACCGGATCTGGCCGGCGGTCAGCGTCCGCAGCAGGTCGTGCGGGCCGGTGGCTGGCAGTCGGCCCGCCCGGCCGGCGCCCAGGAGGTTCTGGTCAGCTGCGTCGTCGCCCCCGGCTTCGACTTCGCCGACTTCACCACGCTGCCCGGGTAACCGGCGCTCGCGGGCCAGTGGCCGGGGCTGGGTGGTCACCACTAGCAGGGGAGGGACTTGCCGTCGAGGATCACGACCATGCGGTCGCCGGCCGGATCGGCCTCGCGCCGGACGACAGAAACGCAATCGCCGAGAGAGCACATAGCGGTGCGTATCGTCGTGCGATGAAGCTGGCGCGATTAAGGGGGCGGCGGCTCGCCGGCCGGTCACCCGGGTCGGCGGCTGACGTCAAGGTGGAGGTGGGCCGGCAGGTCAGTTTTTCCCAGTGCCTGCCGGGCATGGGCGAGGGCTTCGGTTTCGATGCGGCGCTGCAGGGCGTGCAGGTCGGCCGACTGGCTGGCGGTGACGGCGATGACGATCTCCGGGGCGCTGGCGTCACCGATGATCCGGCCCCGGGCGGTATCGACTCCGTGGTAGGCCCCGACTTCCCGGGTGAGGGCGCCGGTGAGGGCGGCGGGCTGCAGGATGGTCGTGCCTTCATGTGTACCGGTGGTGATGGGAATGTCGCCGGCCCGGTCGGTGGAGACCAGCAGGGCGACGATCCAGCGCAGCGCGGCGAGAGCGATCAGCAGGCAGACGCCGGCGGTGACGGGCCATACCCAGGCTCCGTGCTGGCCGATGTAGGTGCTGACGCGATTAGCGAGCAAGGTGCGCTTGGAGAAGGCGGTGCCGAAGACGCCGGTCGAGGCGGCCAGGCCGGCGGCGCCGGCGATCAGAACCAGCAGGCCGAACAGGGCCAGCGCGAAGCGGTTGGTGCGGTCGGCGTGCATCAGCGGCTCCGTGAAGTCACGCGCACCATGAGGCGCGGCGGATAGCGCAAATCCAGCCCGTCCAGGCGGCCCTGCAGCGCCTCCGTGACTGGTTCCTTGAGCGCGTCGGCAGCGGGCCGTCCCCGGGCCGCCGCGACCGCGGTCACGCGGGCGCGCCGGCGGCGGACCTTGACGGCCGCGCTGGAGATCCCGTCAACCCGGGTCGCCGCCGCCCGCAACGTCCCGGCCAGGCCGCCGCGCGTTACGTCCGCGTCGGTGACATCGTCGCCGGAACGCAGCGTCAGGCGGGTGAGGCGGCGGGGCTTGACCTCCAGTGCGAGGATCAGCGCGCCGACCACAATCAAGATGGCCGACCAGACTCGGACCACCGTCTGGTCCCAGCGAGTTCTTCCTGCCCAGTGATACCAGGTGGTCCAGTGCAGCACCAGCGGGCCGCTCTTGATCTGGAAGGCGATGACCTCGATGATGACGATGACGCCGGCCACGGCCAGGGCCGCGGCGAGGATGAAGGCGAGAGGGCGGTTGAGCAGGCGCATTCGCGGTTCCTCCGTTACCTGACCCGGGGCGGCGGGGTGATGTCGGTGGCCAGATCAGCCACGATGATGTGGACTTCGTCGACCTCCAGCCCGGTCAGCTCCCGGACCCGGTCGCGGACATGGCGGCGGACCTGCGCCGTGATCTCCGCAACAGATGCGGGCCAGCGGACACTGATTTCCAGGTTGACGAAGGCCTTGGAGCCATCAACTTCGACGGATGTTTTCGGTAGCGCTTCGAGGTCGGTGCCGCGCACGCCCATGTGACCTGCGCCCGGGACGCCACGGCCCAGCATGCGGGCCGCCGCCGCTCCGGCGTCAGGGTTTTCGGCCGCGGCCCGGGCGGCGATCTTGGAGACGACCCCATCGGCGATGCTGATCGTTCCCAGCTCGTTACGTCCGGCCCGGGCGGCCGACTCGATGCCGGTGCTCATCTGCGGCTGCGGCTGCGCGACAGCCATCCCTGCACATCCACGTCACCGTTGAGGATCCTGGCGGCGCCGTAGCCGATCGCGCCGAACAGGGCCACGATCAGCATGTCACCGAAGTTGCCGAACACCAGGGCCAGGCCCAGGATCAGGCCGGTCACGGTGGCGAGCGCGGTACGGTTCATTACTCACATCCAGATTGAGGCGAAGACAGGATCTCCTGGCCGTTCAGGCCGGCGGCAGTCCCGGGGCCGCACGGGACCGGCGGGGACGAACCGGCGCGCGGGGCGGCGGCGTGCTGGCGGGATCATCGATGTCGGCGATCACCACGTCGACCGGCCGGTCCCCGGTGAGCGGGAGCAGCACCGCCTTGATCAGGGCGCCCAGTTCGGGTGCCGGGACCGCCCATTGGGAGCGGATCTGCACGCGCACCCGGCCGCCGCTCACCACGATGCCCTCGACTTTGCGGCCGGGCAGATAGGAGGCAACCTCGCCGAACTGGCCGCCGTCAAGCCCGGACACGCCCGCGCATCCCCGGACGGCCGCAGCGACGGCGTCGATGTCGATCCCGTCGATGACCGCGGACCCAGGCCGGCTGCCCCCTGGTGGCAGAGTCATGCCACCCGGGAGGGGGCGGTGTCCTGGTCGTCGGTGGGAAGGTAGACGTCGTCCACGGCAATATTTACTTCGACCACGCGCAGACCGGTCATCCGCTCGACCGCCTGCTTGACGTTGCGCTGGATGCTGCGGCCCAGATCGGCGATGGCTACGCCGTATTCGACCACGATGTCCAGGTCGATCGCGGCCTCGGTCTCACCGACCTCGACGCCGACGCCTTGGGAGAAGTTGGCGCCTGAGCTGCCGGGGATGCGCTCGCGGATCGAGCCGAAGGCACGGGCGCCGCTGGTTCCCATCGCGTGCACGCCCGCGATTTCCTTGCAGGCCTTGCCGGCGATCTTCTGCACGACGCCTTCGGCGACCGATATCTGCCCGTCGTCAGTTGCCAGCCGGTCCCGTGTCGCCGGGCTGGCGGTCGTAGTGGTGGTTGCCGTGGTCTCGCTCGTCCTAGACGCTGCAGACTCGCTCATCTGACACGCTCCCTTGAATGCCGGTTCTGGTGTAAAGAAAAGTGGCTTGCGGCCCGGCGGGGCTGTCCCGCCTGGCCGTCACTTAGTGAGACACCGCTCCAGGCGAATCGTCGCAGCATTCCTGGCCATTTCTTCCGAGCCGCATCCGCCGGGTGACGGCTGCGGCCCTCCTGCCGCACGGCGCATTCCTTTGCGGGCTATGGCATGCTGGCACGGCACGAGAGGTACGAGCTGATGGCGGGGCGGAATGCGTCCGGAGCCGGCGGTCGGGGACGGCTACCTCGTTACCCGCGCCCAGGAAGGCTACCTGGATGCCTACGAGATGCTCGTGCAGCGGCATTCCGCGATGGCCTACCGCGTTGCCCTGCGGCTGTGCGGTAACCACCACGACGCCCAAGACATCGCCCAGGAGGCCCTGATAGCGGCGTGGCAGAACCTGGCCCGGTTCAGGGCCGACTCCTCGTTCTCGACCTGGCTCTACCAAATCGTCACCCGGCGAACCCTCAATAAAATCACCCGCAGCCGAGGTGCCGACCTCGTGGACGTCCTCGATGAGGCAGCCGACCCCATCACCGGGCCCGCGGCCCAAGCCGAGCGTAACCTCGCCGTCGATGCGGTCACCGACGCCCTCGCCGCACTGCCGTTCGCCCAGCGCGCCGTCGTCGTCCTGCACCACTTCGAGGGACTGTCCTACGCTGAGGTGGCAGAAGTGACCCGCAGTACCGTCCCAGCGGTCCGTAGCCACTTGTTCCGGGCACGGCGCACACTGGGAGCAAAGCTGGAGGAATGGAGGTGACCGGGTCGGTGAATGACCCACCCGCCGGCGGCCAGGCAGACACGCATCTGCTGGACGCGGTTACGCTGCCCTGCGGGGCCGATGTCGATCCTCTCCTCGAACAGGTTGCCGACGGCCACGCTGCAGACCGGGACGCTCACCAGAGGGACTGTGTGCATTGCCGGGCCGCGATCGCGGAATTCGCCGCCTTGTGGACCCCGGTGACCGAAACGGCGGCCAGCCCGGTATTGCCTCCCGCGGGCCTGACCGCGGCGATCATAAGCCAGATCCGTGGCCAGGTCCGCGACGGGTGGTACACGCTGCAGGCCACCCGCCTCGGTTTCATCCGCATCGCCGCCCGGATCGTGGCCGCCCTGGCCCGCGACACCGCCAGCATGGTGCCCAGCGTCCGTGTCGCCCTCGGCCGCAGCACCCACAGCCAAATCGCCGCGCTCACCGAGCAGGCCACCTTCGGGCACCATCATCCCCATGCCGCCGTGGGCGTCCTGGGCCGCACTGCGGTCGTGGACCTTGCCGTGGCGGTAACGTACGGAGACCCGGTGCATGAGCTGGCACGCGACATCCAGCAGCGCGTCATCGCCACCCTCCGCGACCAGATCGGACTGCGAACCGTCGCCGTCAATGTCACCGTTGACGACATTTTCATCGACGAGGATCAGTAACTCCGCGCAGCCCAGCGGCTAATGCCACAGCACTAGTGCACACGCGGGGGTCTGCTGCCATGGCGAAGCCGCCGGACCACCGCGATCACCATCCGGGTTGGCCACGGCCGGCGCCTCACCACCACCACCACCCTGGGCCCCGGTTGCGGGCTGCCGTCTTGATCCATGCCAAAGGAACGCAGGCCCGCGACGAAGACGTCCGGGTCACCGCCCCGGTCCGGATGATGCGCCCGGATGAAATCCCTGCGGCGGCGCTCAGCCTCACCCATCCGCCCATCCGCCCCCAGCCAGGTAACCGCCCCGTCGATGACAATCCGTCGGCATCCCGCCTTGTCATTATCATTCACACACAGCGCCCGTTTCCCGGCCAGGGCGCACACGCGTCCACGATCTCGGTCGCGCACGGTAGCCGCCGCAGGGTCCACGTCCGGCGCACCGATCTGCGGGTCTCAGTTCAGATCGCAGAAGACCCCGGTGATCCCACTCGGCCAGGTCCGGTCGGGGTAAATCCCCGGCGCCCGCGGTGACCCCCGGTGAGATGCACAGCCACCCGCACGAACCCGCCTGCGCGCTAAAGTTTGCTCAGGGTCCGGGGGGGCGCTTTTCTGACAGTTGTGGAGGCCTCCCGTGGCCAGAGAGGATCGTTCCCGCCGCCGCATCAGGTACCCGCCCGAGGGCGTCGACGCGAAATCGGCGAACATCGCCCGTGTATACGACGCGTTTCTGGGCGGGAAGGATAATTTCGCCGTTGACCGCGAGGTCGTCCAGTCCGCTCTGCGGGTATCGCCGCACGCGCCGGTGCAGGCCCGGGCCAACCGGGCCTTCCTGCGCCGGGTGGTCCGCTACCTGGTGCGCGAGGCGGGGATCAGCCAGATCCTCGACATCGGCTCGGGCCTGCCCGCCGCGGGAAACGTGCACGAGGTCGCGCACGACATCAACCCGATGGTGCGGACCGTCTACGTCGACAACGATCCGGTGGTGTACGTCCACGGGCAGGCCCTGCTCGCCGATGCCCGCACGACCGAGGTCGTCACCGCCGACGCCCGCCGGCCGTCGGAGGTCCTGGATCATCCCGGCGTCCGGGAGTTCATCGACTTCCGCCAGCCGGTGGGTTTGCTTCTGCTGGCGATCCTGCACCACATCAACGACGACGAGGACCCGTCCGGCATCATGGCCGGTTTCCGCGACGCGATGCCGCGCGGCAGTTATCTCGCCATCTCCAGCTTCCGCATGCCGCAACCGGAACAGTCCGAGCAGCGCGCTATCACCGTCGAGATGCAGCGGCTGTTCCGTGCGCACCTCGGCACGGGCCACTGGCGCAGTGACGAGGCCATCCTGGACTGGTTCGGTGACTGGGAACTGCTCGCGCCGGGGCTGGTTCCGCTGCCGAACTGGCGCCCGGACCCGGCGAGGGCCCCGCCGGACAAGATCTATCACGGCTTCGTTGGCGGCGTCGCCAGGAAGAACTGACCGGCGCCACCCGCTACCGGGGCAGCAGCCGCCCGCTACCGGGGCCCCAACGGGTCCCGCCGCGACCGCCGGTCGGATCGCCGGTGGGATCGCCGGTCCGGCCGGGACCGCCGTCCCGGCCCGTCGCGCCGGATCCGGATCCCGCCGACCAGTGAGTACGCGCGGATATGAATGGTGGGCGCGCCCGGACCGGGATCCGGGGCGCCCTCGACCCAGGTGCCGCCGATCAGGCTCAGGCCGGTGGCGTCCACCCGGATCCCGCTGGGAACCCGGGCCCGGACCCCGCCCACCAGGGACACCTTGGTCAAGGTGACCTCCGGGGCGGCCAGTTCGGCCTGGCTGAGGTCGAGGCGGGCGCCGCCGACGATGCTGACCACGATGACGTGACGGCCCATCCGCCACGGCCCGAAGACGTTCAGCCCGCCGATCGGGGAGATGTGCCAGGACGGCCCGGCCTCGCCGCCCACGGCCACCGCGTTCCCCGGGCCGCCGCCCGCGGGAAGATCTGATACCAGGCGGTCGAGCTCGGCCCGGGTCCGGGCCGTGGTCGCGCGCTCCATCCGCTGGCTGAACTCCTCCAGCGTCAGGCGTCCCTCGCCGGTAGCCTGGCTCAGCCGTTCGACCGTCGCGTCCCGCTCGGCGTCCGACGCCCGGACACCCTCGGCCGGCTCGCGGCCGCCTGTGGTCTCGCCCAATCCCGCTCCCGCCGTTGGAGCCGTGCGTCCCCCGCGACCACAATAGCGGCCATCTTCGTCCGTAAGGTCCCGGCCGGATCCCGGCTATCCGAACTCAGCGGGGGCGTGCTCCCTCGTCTTCTCGCCGTGCAGCTTGACCATGACCACGGGGCAGTCCGCCGCCGCGGCACAGCGCTGGCTCACCGAGCCGAGCAGCAGCCCGGACCAGGGCGACCGCCCGCGGGTGCCGAGTACGAGCAGGTCGGCGTCCTTCGAGGCCTCGATCAGCGACGAGGCCGGGTCGCCCTCGGCGACCAGCGTCAGTAGCGGAACGGGTGGCGCGGGCGCCGCCCGGCTCACGGTCTCGATGATGAACTCCTTGCCCGCCTGCTCCAGCTCCTCCCGGTCGAATGCGCCCGGGATGGACACGAACGGCACCTGCCAGGCGAACACGGCTATTACCTCGCCCGCGCGGGCCTCGGCGTCCTCGAGCGCCCACCGAAGCGCGGCCTCGCTGTGCCGGGACCCGTCGACGCCGACCACGATGCGGTAGGTCATCAGATTCACGGCGCCGGTGCTCCGGCCGCCGGGCAGCGGAGCCAGCGCCGCTTCACCTCCTCAGGAATGTCAGTGGGCCGATGGGGCCGGGGCCGGGCCGGGGGTCAGCTGCCCAGGCCGGGAGCGGGCTGCACACCCCTGCGCACTGCCGCCGGCGCGAGTGCTTCGTCGCTGAGCTGCTCAAGGGTCTTGCCCTTGGGTTCCGGCAGGGTCGCGATGGTCAGCAGCAGGCCGAGGGCCGCGACCACCCCCGCGATCACCTCGGCGCCCCGGACGCCGAGCGAAGAGGCGAGCATATCGGGGAACAGGAACGCGCCCGCGAACGCGCCCAGCTTCCCGGCCCCGGCCGATATGCCGTGTGCGGTCGTGCGGACTTCGGTCGGGAAGATCTCCGCAGGGTAGATGAACGTCGTGGTGTTGGGCCCGAACTCGGTGAAGAAGTAGCTGATGCCGTACAGCAGCGCGAACAACAGAGCGGTCTTCGTGACGGCCGGGATGACGCCGATGAGCAGGAACATCAGGGCCATCATGCCGAATCCCAGGACCTGGATGCTCCGGCGCCCGGTCTTGTCCAGCAGCAGGATCGCGACGATGTACCCCGGTACCGCGAAGATGGCGAAGATGGCCAGCTGGACCAGGGTGTTGTGGAGCAGGCTGGCGTGCGGATTGAGGAGCTTGAGGATCTCGGGCGTGGAAATGGTGTTGCCGTAGTAGCAGAAGTCCAGCAGCGCCCAGGCGCCCGCCGTGCCGATGAGCCAGATGAACATGCGCCGGCTCTGGAGCAGGGTCAGGTAACCCTGGACGACACTCTGCGGATGGCGCGCCTTGGACTCGGCGGGGGGTGCCTCCGCGGTGGCGCCGGTGGCGCTCAAGATGGCCGCATGGGCCTCGTCGGCGGCGCCGCCCGCCATCGCGAACCGCGGCGTCTCGTGGATGCGGCGGCGCATGTAGAACACGGCCATACCGGGCACCGCGCCGAAGGCGAGCAGGATGCGCCAGGTGGTGTCATTCGACAGGCCGGAGGCCAGCAGGCCCGAGGCGAACAGCGGCCCGAAGATCAGTCCCGCGCCCTGCATGGCGAACACGAGCCCGACCATCTTGCCGCGGTCCCTCTTCCCCGAGTACTCGCTCATGATCGTCGCGGAGACCGGGTAGTCGCCGCCGATGCCGATCCCCAGGATGATCCGGCTGACGAGCAGGAACGTGTAGTTCGGCGAGAACGCCGAGGCGAGGGCCCCGATCGCGAGGATCAGTACCTCGTAGCCGTAGATCCGCTTCCGTCCCAGCAGGTCCGCGACCCGCCCGAACACGATCGCGCCAAAGGCTGAGGCCAGCAGGGTGGCGGAGTTCAGCCACGACACCTGGCTGGTCGACAGCGTCCACTCGGTTTTCAGCAGGGATACCACGATGCCGATGACGAAGAGGTCGTAGGCATCGGTGAAGAAACCCATGCCCGAGATGAACATGATCTTCAACTGAGCCCGGGTGATGTGGGAGTCATCGAGCGCCTGGAAGGCGTCGGCGCCGGCCGCGGGTGCCGCTGACGTGCTCATGCCAGGAGCGTCGCAAACTGGCCTGGACAGCGGACAACCAGAACGGGATGTTACCGCGTATTCATGATTAAGCTGTCGTAGCCGGAAGGTTACGCGATGTCCACCCTGCCTCGCCGCCGAGAATGTCGCGCCGATAGCGACTGCGGAGGCCCCGAGGTGGCTCAGCCGCAGTGGCGCGAGCACGTCCAGGACCACCGAAGGAGATGAAAGGCCATCCACCGGATGCGGTTCCCCGCTGGCCGGGCCCCTCCCTAGGATCGTTACCACGATCGTCAGCGGAGTGATCAACGAACGAGTGGGTGCGAATGCCGGCTGGCACGTCATACGCGCTGGGACGGTTCCGGGGCAGTGCCGGGGACGACTTCAGCGGGGTCGTGATCGCGCGCTACGGCCGTTACCGGCGCCGGGGCGACGTGATCGAGTCCGCGGTCACCGGCCTGGGCGTGCAGCGCACCCGGTGCGTGCGGCTGTGACCATGCCGAACGGGCCGGCGCCAGGGCATGTCCCGGTCATCGACGTGCACGCGCACATCGACGTGTCGGCCGTCCTCGGGCTGGTGGCGGACCAGCCGGGGCATGCCGCCGAGCAGGCCGCGCAGTTCGCGACGTTCGGCGCCGAGTCGATCAAGCGGAACATCGAGCTGATGACGACGAGCTACCGCCCGCTGCTCGACGACCTCGGCGCCCGGCTGGCCCAGATGGACGCCGCCGGCGTCGACATCCACGCGATCAGCGTCATCCCCACGCTCTACCACTACTGGGCCGACGCGCCGCTGGCCAACGACATCGTCGCCGCGGCCAACGAGCACATCGCCACGGCGGTCGCGCAGCTGCCGGACCGCCTGGTGGGCCTGGCCACGGTAGCGCTGCAATACCCCGAGCTCGCCGCCGACCAGCTGCGGATGGCCCACACCCAGCTCGGCATGCGCGGCGCCGAGATCTCCACCAGCGTGGCCGGCCGCGACCTGTCCGACCCGGAGCTGGACCCCTTCTGGGCCGCGGCGCAGGAACTGGGCTCGTTCTTGTTCATCCACCCGTGGGGCTGCAGCCTCGGCTCCCGGCTGGCCCTCGGCTACCTGGGCAACGTCATCGGCCAGCCCGCCGAGACCACGATCGCCCTGCACCACCTGGTGTTCGGCGGCGTGCTGGACCGCTTCCCGTCCTTGAGGATCTGCGCCGCGCACGGCGGCGGCTACTTCCCGCACTACCTCAGCCGCGCCGACCACGCCTACCAGGTGCGGCCCGACAGCCGCCTGATGGCGCGCCCGCCGAGCGCATACCTGGACACCTTGTACTTCGACTCGCTCGCCTACACCGGCGACGCACTGTCCCGCCTGGTGTCCATCGCCGGGGCGGACCACGTCCTGCTCGGCACCGACTACCCCTTCGACATGGGCGTCACCGATCCGGTGGCCCGCATCGACGCGATCGGCCTGCCCGCTCCCGACCGCGACGCGATCGCCGGCGCCACCGCCGCCCGCCTGCTGTCCCTGTGACCCGTCCCCGGCCGGCCACAGTCATGAGGGGCGCGGCTCGCGCGCCAGCTGCGCGAGAATCCGCCCGAACAGGTCATCGCTGACGACCTCGGGATCGGCGTACTGCTCGATGGCCAGGCCGTTGGACAGCGCCAGCACCACGGTCACGACGTCGTCGACAGTGAGCTCGCCAAGGCCCGGGGCCCGCCCGAGAACCTGCTCCACGCGGTCGGCTATCGCCGCGCGCAACGCTCGCCGCTGCGTGACGAACTGGGCGCGAACGGCATCGTCCTGGATGGCGCGCCGCCAGAAGTCCAGGAAGACCAGCTGCCATTCCCGCTGCTCGGTGAACGCCGCGGTGAGCAGGCGCCCGATGTCGTGCAGGCTCTGCTCCCCGCGGGGAGCGCGCGGGTCGGCCTCCACGGCGGCCCGGACGGCCTCGACCCGGTTCAGCGCCTGGTCGTGCATCATCGCGAAGAAGAGCTCGTCCTTGCTGGCGAAATTGGAGTAGATCGCGCCCTTCGTCAGCCCCGCGGCCGCCGCGACCTGGTCCAGGTTCGCGCTGGCGTATCCGCGTTCCGCGAACACCTCCAGCGCCGCGTCCAGCAGCCGGCGCCGCACGGCCGCCCGCCCTGGCCGCCGTACCCGCACCGGAGGCTGGGCACGCGGGCTCACCGCGCCGGGGGCGGTCCTGCCGTTGACGTCGCTCATGCGACATAGCATACTCGTAAGTATTCAATACTATTTAGTATCGGAGCAGACGATGGCGCTCAACTCGCGCGCCGCCCCGCCACGCGTGCCCCCGCGAGGGCCGCGCAGCGCCCGACGCCGTACCCCGGCCGAACCCCTTCCAGATCACCGCCCTGGCGGCCCCGTGGACCCGCCGGGACGGCCACCGTGCAGCAGGCAGCGGTCCCGCCGGGCCGCCCTGGCGGTGGTGTGTGCCGCCGCCCTGATCATCAACGTGGACAACACCATCCTCAACGTGGCCCTGCCCACCCTCGTCCGGACGCTGCACGCCACCTCCAGCGAACTGCAGTGGATCGTCGATTCCTACGCGATGGTCTTCGCGGGACTGCTGCTCGTCGGCGGCAGCCTGGCCGACCGGATCGGCCGCAGGCGGTTCTTCCTCATCGGCCTGGCCGTCTTCGCGGCGGGATCGGCCGGCGCCGCGTTCTCGGGCTCGGTGGACCTGCTGATCGCCTGGCGGGCCGTCATGGGGGCAGGGGCCGCGCTGACGATCCCCGCCTCGCTGTCGGTCATCAGCGACGTGTTCCGCGCCCCAGCGGAGCGGGCCCGGGCCATTGGCGCCTGGGCCGCGACCATCGGGCTCGGCATCGCCGTCGGCCCGATCGCCGGCGGCCTGCTGCTCGCCCGGTTCTGGTGGGGTTCCATCTTCCTGGTCAACATCCCGATCGTGGCCGCCGCGTTCGCGGGCGCGCTGCTGCTGGTGCCGGCCTCCAAGAACCCGGCCGCCGACCCGCCCGACCCCGCCGGCGCGCTGCTGTCGATCGCCGGCCTGGGCCTGCTGCTCTGGGCGATCATCGAGGCCCCGGCCAAGGGCTGGGCCTCAGCGCAGGTGACCGGAGCCGGGCTGGCCAGCCTCGCCGTCCTGGGCGCCTTCGCCGCCTGGGAAGCCCGCAGCAGCCATCCGATGCTGAAGCTGGGGTTCTTCGCCGACCGCCGGTTCTCCATCGCCGCCGCAGGCGAGTGCCTGGGGATCTTCGGGCTGATGGGGGCGCTGTTCCTGCAAACGCAGCTGCTGCAATTCGACCTCGGCTACTCGCCGCTCCAGGCTGGGGTGCGGATTCTGCCCGTTGCTGCGGTGCTCTGCGTGAGCGCCCCCCTGTCCCCGGCCGCCGCCCGGGCCATCGGAATCAGGTTCACCGCCGCCGCCGGCCTGGCCGCGATCGCGGGCGGCCTGTGGTGGAACTCGGCCATCTCGACGGCTGCCGCCACCTATCCAGACTTCATCCCGGGCATGCTGCTGATCGGCCTCGGGGCCGGCCTCCTGTTGCCGACGGCGACGAACTCCGTCATCGGCGCTGTCCCCCGGGGCGAGTCCGGGATCGGGTCAGCGACCAACGCCGTGGCCCTCCAGGTCGGCGGGGCACTTGGCGTCGCCGTCATCGGGAGCGTGCTGTCCACCCGCTACCGGGCTCACCTGACGCAGGCGCTGGCCGGCCAGCATGTGCCGGTCGCCGCCATGCACGCCATCCTCGGCTCACTCGGCGGTGCCCTCGCCGTGGCGGGTACCGCGGGCGGCGCGACCGGCGCCCTGCTCGCGCACGTCGCCCGCGCCGCATTCATGAGCGGCAGCGGCGCCGCACTGGCCACCGGAGCCGCCGTCGCCCTCGGCGGGGCCCTCCTGGTGCTCACCCGCCTGCCGTCACGGACCTCTGGCACGCGGCAGTTCCCGGCGACCGTCCCGCCCGGGTTCGCTGCCGAGCTGGACGACCTGTCCCCGGAAGAAGTCCTCGGCCTGGCCGGACTGGCCGCCGGCGGGTCACCTGCCGGGCCCGGGTCACCTGCCGGGCCCGGGTCACCCGCCGGGCCGGCGGCAGACGCAGCGCCGATGACCGACTCCTGATCCTGGCCGCAGGCTGCTGTTGCCTGACGCGGCACCAGGCTTGGACCATTCGTTTTCTTGGACCGTTCGTGTTTATGAAGGTAAGTTTGGCGTCATGACCGCGTCCCAGACTCCGACCACCGCCGAGGAGCTGCGCGGTGCCGGCCTGCGGGTGACGGCCGCCCGCGTCGCACTGCTCGAGACTGTCCGGGACGGTGACCACCTCGGCGTCGAGGCGATCGCCTCGGGGGTACGTGATCGCATCGGCCACGTCTCCCTGCAAGCGGTGTATGAGGCCCTGCACGCGCTCACCGCGGCCGGACTCCTGCGCCGCCTCGAACCGCCGGACGGCCCGGTCCGGTTCGAGGGACGTGTCGGGGATAACCACCACCACGTCGTATGCCGGTCGTGCGGTGTCGTCGCTGACGTCGACTGCGCGGTCGGCGAGGCGCCGTGCCTGACCGCGTCCGACGACCACGGCTTCGCCATCGACGAGGCCGAGGTCATCTACTGGGGCCTGTGCCCCGCCTGTTCCAACGCCCCCAGTTCGTGAGCACCGTGATCCGCCTAGCCCGGAAGGATTCCCATGTCCGAGTCCGAGAACCACGATCCAACCGTCGTCGAGCAGCCGACCCCGGAGGCGGCGGCCGAGCAGAGCGCGAAGTGCCCGGTCGCGCACGGCCGCGTCCACCCCACCCAAGGTGACGCCAACACCGAGTGGTGGCCGAATCGCCTCAACCTGAAGATCCTGGCCAAGAACCCCGAGGTGATCAACCCGCTGGGCGGGAAGTTCGACTACACCGCGGCGTTCAGCAGCCTCGACCTCGCGGCCGTGAAGCGGGACATCGCCGAGGTCCTGACCAGCTCACAGGACTGGTGGCCGGCCGACTTCGGCAACTACGGCCCGCTGATGATCCGGATGGCCTGGCACAGCGCGGGCACCTACCGGATCAGCGACGGCCGCGGCGGCGCTGGCGCCGGCCAGCAGCGCTTCGCCCCGCTCAACAGCTGGCCGGACAACGTCAGCTTGGACAAGGCCCGCCGGCTGCTGTGGCCAGTGAAGAAGAAGTACGGCCAGAAGATCTCCTGGGCCGACCTGATGGTCCTCACCGGCAACGTTGCCCTAGAGACGATGGGCTTCAAAACCTTCGGGTTCGGCGGCGGCCGGGTGGACACCTGGGAGCCGGAGGAGGACGTGTACTGGGGCCCGGAGACCGAGTGGCTCGGCGACGAGCGCTACACCGGCAACCGGGAGCTCGAGGAGCCCCTCGGCGCGGTGCAGATGGGCCTGATCTACGTCAACCCGGAGGGCCCGAACGGCAACCCGGACCCGCTCGCCGCGGCCCGCGACATCCGGGAGACGTTCCGCCGGATGGCGATGAACGACGAGGAGACGGTGGCGCTGATCGCGGGCGGTCACACGTTCGGCAAGACGCATGGCGCGGGCCCTGCGGACTCGGTCGGGCCCGACCCCGAGGCCGCCCCGCTGGAGCAGCAGGGCCTGGGCTGGAAGAGCAGCTACGGCTCCGGCGCGGGCCGGGACGCGATCACCAGCGGCCTGGAGGTCACCTGGACCCCCACGCCCACCACCTGGGACAACAGCTTCTTCGAGACCCTCTTCGGTTACGAGTGGGAGCTGACCGCCAGCCCGGCCGGCGCGCACCAGTGGCAGCCGAAGGACGGCGCCGGGGCGGGCACCGTGCCGGACCCGCAGGACCCGTCGAAGCGCCGTCCGCCGACGATGCTGACCACGGACCTGTCGCTCCGGTTCGACCCGATCTACGAGCCGATCTCGCGGCGCTTCATGGAGAACCCGGACCAGTTCGCGGACGCCTTCGCCCGGGCCTGGTTCAAGCTGACCCACCGTGACATGGGCCCGATCGTGCGCTACCTAGGCCCGGAGGTCCCGTCCGAAACGCTGATCTGGCAGGACCCGGTACCGGCCGCCACCGGCGAGCCCATCGGCGCCGCCGACATCGCCACGCTGAAGAGCCAGATCCTGGCCTCGGGCCTGACTGTGCCGCAGCTGGTGTCCACCGCGTGGGCGGCGGCCTCCTCGTTCCGCGGCAGCGACAAGCGCGGCGGCGCCAACGGCGCGCGCGTCCGCCTGGAGCCGCAGAACGGGTGGGAGGTCAACAACCCCGACGAGCTGGCGACGGTGCTGCGCACGCTGGAGGGGATCCAGCAGTCCCTCAACGCCCAGGGCGGCACGCAGGTCTCGCTGGCCGACCTGATCGTGCTCGCCGGCGGTGTGGGCGTCGAGCAGGCCGCCAAGGACGCCGGCTTCGACGTCGAGGTCCCCTTCACGCCGGGGCGCACCGACGCGTCGCAGGAGCAGACCGACGTGGAGTCGTTCGTCAACCTCGAGCCGAAGGCGGACGGGTTCCGGAATTACATCGGCAAGGGCAACCGGCTGCCGGCCGAGTACCTGCTGGTCGACAAGGCGAACCTGCTCACCCTGAGCGCACCCGAGATGACGGTCCTCGTCGGCGGCCTGCGCGTCCTGGGCGCGAACTACGACGGGTCGAAGCTCGGCGTCTTCACCGCCACCCCCGGGTCGCTGACCAACGACTTCTTCGTCAACCTGCTCGACATGGGCACGACGTGGCACGCGACGTCGCAGGACGCGAACACGTTCGAGGGCCGCGACGCCGCCACCGGCGCGGTCAAGTGGACCGGCAGCCGGGCCGACCTCGTCTTCGGGTCGAACTCCGAGCTGCGCGCGCTCGCGGAGGTCTACGCGAGCGATGACGCGAAGCAGAAGTTCGTGAACGACTTCGTCGCGGCGTGGGGCAAGGTGATGAACCTCGACCGGTTCGACCTCGCCTGATCATGACGTCCAGGCCGGCCCGCGCCGGCCGGCCTGGACGTCCTCAGCCCGAAGGATCCCGACACCGGTTGCGCCCGTTTGGTGCCGCAGGTGGCCCGGCTGGGCGGCGGCGAGGTCGGTGGCTTCGAGGTCGGCCGTCGGCGGCTGCATCCGGGGCGCCTCGAGTGCCTGCCGCTGGCTCAGTGCCCAGGCCGACAACAGGGTGTCGCGGGGCCAGCCGACCGCCGCCCGCGACGTCATCGCCGCCGCCTCCTCGTCCTCTGACGCGTCCTCCGACGTTTGAGCGGGCCGAGTGTCGTGGGCTTCCCGTATCATCGCCTGATGCCAAGCACGGTGATCAAGGCCAGTGCTGACGGATCAATTAGCCTGGGCCGCTCGGGGGAGGCATACCTGCCATGACGGCACCCCAGGGACTTTTCGACATGCGTCCGCTGGACGGACCGGAAACCGGACGCCCAGCGGCGGATGTCGGTCACAGCGACTCGCCGCTGCTGGTACCGGCGAAGGAACCCAGAGGGATCATCTATACCCGGTCGTGGGTCGCGGAGCTAATACTGGATCTTGTCGGTTACCGCGTTGATGGGGCGCTCGCATCGCTCAGGGCGGTCGAACCAGCCGCAGGCGAGGGAGCATTCCTCCTGCCTATGGTGCGGCGCCTGGTGGCATCGGTGCAAGCGCATGGGGGCGACCTGTCCGGAGCCCGGGAGGCAATCCGCGCATATGAGCTAGATGCGATCAGAGCGGCGCGGCTGACGGACCTGGCCGAGCGGCAACTTCGTGAGCTGGGAGTGAGGACACGCCAGGCACGGGATCTGGCTGCCGGCTGGGTGCGGGTAGGTGACTACCTGCTGGATTCTCGGCAGGACCGCCGCCCCGACGTGGTTGTCGGCAACCCCCCATATATCCGGTACGACGATGTGTCGGCAGAGGCGCTGGAGGCGTACCGCCGCTTGTACCCGACGATGGTGGGCCGGGGTGACATCTATATCGGATTTATCGAAGCGGGGCTGCGTCAGCTCGCCGACGGCGGAGTCCTTGGCTTTATTTGCGCAGACCGCTGGATGCGTTCTGCGTACGGGTCGGAGTTGCGGCGCATGATTTCATCGGCGTTCAGCATAGAGGCCGCCATAGAGATGCACGATGCTCCAGCCTTCGAGGACGACGTGGCCGCCTATCCAGCGGTAATCGTCGTGCGGCGCGGCGCTCAGGGTTCAGCGCTCGTCGCGAGTGTCGGCGCGGAAATCGGCGCACTGCCGCACGGAACCGGACTGGCCGATGCCATCACGGGTGTGGCCCGGGAACAGGACGGCGCGGTCCCCGGTATCAGTGCGATCCTGGTGGACCAGTGGTTCCGCGGCACCGCGCCGTGGCCATCGCTGGAGCCTCGGCAGCTCCGTCTTCTTCAGCGGATGGAAGCGGAATTCGGCCCGCTGGAGGATCCGCTGACGGGTACCAAGATCGGTATCGGCGTGGCTACCGGGGCAGACCGCATATTCATAACGACTGACCCGGACAAGGTCGAGCCGGACCGGGTCATCCCGCTTGCGATGACGGCGGACACGAGGGACGGTGCTCTCCAATGGTCCGGGCATTACCTGATCAACCCGTG
>Ga0335085_10004072_pt1 | contig 24560 bp, 25 predicted proteins | sample Lox_Sample_45_FD_206712 | JGI IMG/M metagenome (GOLD analysis project Ga0335085, IMG submission 206712) | Soil microbial communities from Loxahatchee National Wildlife Refuge, Florida, United States - Lox_Sample_4.5 | ecosystem: Environmental > Terrestrial > Soil > Wetlands | place: USA...
GAGATAGGGGATCGTGCCGCCGCCATGCGAGAAGATCAGCGTGACATCCGGAAAGCGCTGCGAGGCGCCGGTGAAGATCATGCTCGCGATCGCATAGGACGTGTCGGTGCCGAGCGCGATCTCGGAATCGCCGACCTCGGGGATAAGGCCCGAGCAGCAGGGCGCCGCGACCGGATGGGTGAAGACCACGGCCTTGCGGCGGTTGAGCTCGGCGAAGACCGGATCGAATGCCGCGTTGCCGAGCCAGCGATTGCCGTAGCTGGTGAAGATGCCGATGCCGTCGGCTTTGAGCGCGGTGTAGGCGTAATCGATCTCGGCGAGGCTGGCGTCGCTGTCGGGCAGCGGGATGCCGGCGAAGAAGCCGAAACGGCCCGGATAGTCGGCGACGAGCTGCGCCGCGTATTCGTTGCAGCGGCGATAATGGCCGGCCGTGATGGCGCCGCCGGCCGCGACCGCGGTGAGCAAGCCCGGCGTCAGCGACAGCAGCGCGCGGGTGACGCCGCCCTGATCCATGTCGTCGAGCATCTTTTGCAAGGTCCAGCGTTTGAACGGCGGCTCGACGAGATAGGCGCTGCCGACGGTCTCGGGCGTCATGAAATGGCGATGCACGTCGATGCGCATCGGCTTTGCCGCCGCAGCGAAGTTCGGGATCAGCGCGCCGGCGCCGAGCGCGGCGAGGCCGCCGATGACGTCGCGCCGGCTGAGAGCGCGGGGCATGCGCGCTACCGCGTCTCGCGCGCGAGGAGGCTCTTGGCATAGGCCGGCGCCGCTTCCTCGAGATAGAGGCCGCGATGCGCCACCACCGCCATGAGATCGCGCACCTGACGCTGCAGGATATTCGCCTCGAGCAGCGCATGCGCGCCGCTGCCCGCAAAGAGCGCTTGCACCGCCGCCAGCGCCTCACGCGCGATCCACGATGCCTGGAACCGCGCGCGCTGCTTCTCGTATGGATCGAGCGGCGCGCCGGCCGCGATGCGCTTCACCCATTCATCGAGGCACGCGGCCTGATAGGCGGCGAGGGCCTCGATGCGCGCGGCTTCCATCGCAATGCCGCTGTGATTGGGCCCGGCATCGCCGCGCGTCTTCCGGCCGCGCGTATGCGCGATGTAGGCCGCGAGGAACGCCTCGGCGATGCCGACCGCGATCGCCGAGAAGCAATGAACCGCAACCGTGGTGCGCGGCGTGCGGAAGACCGGCGCAGTGTTGATGCGCGTGCCCGGGCCGCTGCCGTCCTCGCTATGCGCGTGATCCTGGAAGCGATGGGCCGGCACGAACACCTCGTCGAGCACGAAGCTCTTGCTGCCGCTGCCGGCAAGCCCAGCGGCATGCCAATCGTCGACGATGCGCGCGGACGACGCTGGGACAATGAACTCGAAAAAACCCGGCGCCGCGCCGCCGCGCTCGAGCATTGCACCGCCGACCAGCCAATCGGCATAATCGACGCCGCTCGCGAACGGGAAGCTGCCGGAGAGCATCGCGCCGCCCTCGACGAGCCGCGCCTTGCCGACGGGGCCGACGCTCGCCGCGAAACGCGCCGCCGGATTGGCGCTCCAGATCTCTTCCTGCGCCTCGGGCACGAACGCGCCGAGCAGCTGGTTGTGGCCGTTCAAGACGATGCACACCCACGCCTGCGAGGCGCAGCCTTGCGCGAGGATGCGGCCGAGCTCGCAGACGACGCCCCAATCGTGCTCCATGCCGCCGAAGCGCGCCGGCTTGCAGACATCGAAGAGGCCGGCGGCGGCGAAATCCGCCATCGTCTCCGGCGGGCAACGGCGCCTGGCCTCGCACGCCGCGGCGCGCGCGGCGAGGACGGGCACGAGCGCCCGCGCGCGGCGATAAAGCTCGGCGGCGCTGGTGGCTTGTGGCGGATTTCGGTCGGGCATGAACGCGTCGCGATGTGAGTAATCGTGGGCGCGACGATAGCACAGACCTTATGCGGTGTGTAACATTAGGGCCGCGGGCCTTGGTTGGCGGCGGAGGAAGAATGCCGGGTGCTCAGCTTCATCTCGTCGGCGGCGTGCCGATGACGAGCGCGGAAGAGGTCTTCGAGACGACGAGCCGGATGCTCGGCGCGCACCTGCCGCGAATCCCCGATGGCGAGGTCGGGCGGCCGTGGATGGCTTGGTTCGCGCCGATCATCACCGAAAATCCCTTTCTCGAAAAGACGGACGAGGAATTCCGCCCGCATCCCGGCGGCATGCCGAGCTTTCGCTATCGCCTCGCGCCCGGCGTCAAGCCGGAAGACGTGCGCTTCACCGGGCTGCAACACGCGGCGGTCGCGTGCAAGAGCTACGCCGTCTTCAAGCGGCTGAAGCAAGCCGGCCGCGTTCGGCCCGCGGCGAAATTCCAATGCACCCTGGCGCATCCGATCCCGGTGATCCGCCGCTATTTCCCGGAGGAGCTGCAGGCGGCGCTCGAGCCGGCTTTCGAGGCGGCGCTGCTGGCGGAGGTCGCGAAGATCGCGGCGGCGATCCCCAACGACGAGCTCGCGATCCAATGGGATTGCGCCTCGGCGGTATTCGCGAGTCTGGAGCGCGGCGCGCCGACGCGTTTCGGCGAAACGCGCGAGGCGATGTACGGCCCGCTCTCCGAACGCCTCGCGCGCTTCGGCCGCGCCGTGCCGCCGGGCGTCGATCTGCTCTATCACTTCTGCTACGGCAATTCGAACGGCAAGCATTCGGTCGAGCCGTCCTCGACGCGCGATGCCGTGATCATGGCGAACCGCGTCGCGGCGCTGCTCGGCCCCGCGCGGCCGATCCAGCTCATCCATCTGCCGGTGCCGATCGCGCGCGACGACGATGCGTATTTCGCGCCGCTGGGCACGCTCGCGACCGGGGAGGAGACGACGATCGCGCTCGGCCTCATCCATCTGCGCGACGGCGTGGCCGGAGCGCAGCGCCGCATCGCCACCGCGAAGACGCATCTCACGCACTTCGCGCTCGGCACCGAATGCGGCTTGAGCCATGTCGGCAAGGACAATCTCCTGCCGGTGCTGCGACTGCATGCCGAGGTAGCGGCGGCAAGCCTCTAGCGATTGGGGCAACACGGGTTCGCTCGCGGGCGCGGCAAAAAGACGCTGCGCAATCCGCATCGCGCGGATCGTGGCTGTTGCGGCGCAGCGACCCTGATTGATCGAAACGCTCCGCCCGATATCGGGGGTTCGCCCGATTGTAAAATGCGGGCGCGGACCTCTAGCCTTGCGCAATATCCAAAATGCAAGGAGGCATTCCCGATGGCCGAGAGTAAAGCCGCTCAAGAGCAGCGGATTCCGGGGCAACTGCCATTCTTCGATCCGACCTATATGGCGATGATCGGGGATTTCTATGCGCAATGGTTTCATGGCGCCATGAAAGTGTCGCAGGAGCTTACCGAGATGGCGCAAACCCGCCTCAAGGACGAGATGGCCGCCTGGGCGAAGATCGCCAATTGCCGTGATCCGCGGGAGTTCGTCGAATATCAGCGCAACCGCGCGCAGGAAGTGACGGCGCAGGCCGCCCAGGATGTCGCGAAGGTGAGCCGCATGATCGCGAGCATGGTGCAAAGCTCGGCGATGAAGGAAGCGGCGTAGCTGGCCGCCACGGCGGCGGAGCGACGAAGCATCAAAGGTCTGATAGCGCCGCGATCCCGTGCGTCATCGCGCGCTGGAACAGCGCATCGATGCGCTGCGGCGGCAGCGCCATGTAATCGCTTCGTCGGCCCGTTGGGCCTTCTCGCGATGACGAAATCGTCAGTTCGCGGGAACGGTCAGCACCGGCGCCTGCGGCGTGACCCCGGTTTCGGCAAGCGAGAAGAACAGCATCAGAAAGGTGAAGCCGCCCTTGGAGGCGAGATCGTCATCGCCGATCCAATACCAAGCGTGACGATAATTGACCGCGGCGAAAGCATCGGCAGGCGGCTTGTCGCCCGATCGTATGGCGATCAGCGGACGGTCGTACGGGTTTTGCGCATCGCCGCGCCGGCCGGCCGGTCCGGTTCGACCTTCCGACACATGCGCGCTCGGCACGTCGATGCCGGCGGCGATCTCGAGCAGAATTTCGATCATCGAGCGGGATAGCACCGCCATCTCCTGATCGCCTCGCGGCACGCTGCCGAAGGCGAGGGTCAGCTCGCGATTGTTGCCGAGCCGGATGCCGAGCGTTTTCGCGACATATTGCAGGTCATCCTCCACCTCCTGCGGCCGCCGTTCGGAAAAGATCAGCGTGCCGGTCTCTTCACCGCCGTGACTTTCGAGCCGCAGGCTGACCGCGCCGGAGAGCTGCAGACGCCGCAACGCCTCGATGAGGCGATAGAATGGAGGATCGGCATCGCGCACCCGGCCGCCGATGCTGGAGCGGTTATAGACGCCGTTGATCGCGCGCACGGTCAATTGCAGAACGCGGTCGGCCGGATACCCGGCTTGCACCAGCTCGAAAATCGCGCTCGGCGGAATCGGCCGCAGCAGGCTCTTGGCAAATTTGTCGCCGGCGAGCGGCGTGTAGGTGATGGTCGGGCGATCGAGATAGGTGGCGTTTCCGCCGAAGGTGAGCGTGTTCCGGGGAATGGTGTTGGTCAGGTCGGAGCTCACCTGTCCGCCGGCCGATATCTGCCCTTGGATCGCATAGGCGCTGATGACCGAGGACACGTCGAGGAAACTCGGGGCGTCGCCATAGCGAATGCGCACGATATTGAGGAGCGTCTGCTCTTTCCAAGAATCGCCGACGGCGGTCATATAATCGACGCGATCGCGCGGCAGCGTCGTCGACCCGATCGATGCGCAGCCGGCAACGATCAGCGTCAGGAGAAACATGCCGACGGACGTTGCGGCACGACACGTCATAGCGATCCGGTCGAGCGGGACGGGCGAAGCATGCGCGGTCACCTGAGCGACCGTGCCGGGCCGGTCGTTGGGGAACGGGCCGTCAAATCTATGAGGGTCGGCCCCGGGAGCGAATCAGGTGATCGCCTGATTTTTGATGCCCTGGTCGGGTGATTCCCGCTGGAGACGAGCCGTGGTTGCCGGGTTTTCGCGCCGACGAAGCCGTCCCTATGAGCCGCGGTCTTCGCCGCCATCCGGCGGCGGTTCTTTTGAGCCTCGGCCTTTCAGCTGAAGTGCCGGCGATAACCCGCGACGATGTGGTCGAGCCGCGCTTCGAGGCGTTGGGCTTCGGCGGCGAAGCCGTCATGCCGCGCGCTGTCGATCGCCGCGGTGAAGCATTCCTTGATCTCGCTCAAGAGGCCGGCGCGGCTGCCGCTGCCTTCGTAGAGCGCGTCGTAATATTGCTCGCCGAGCTGCTCGAGCCGCTTGTACGCGGGCTCTGGCGCGATCCGCGGCGCGATCGGCCGGCGCCGCCGGGCGCGGAACCACGCAACCAGCGCCGCGACCACGGCCGCGCCGCCGGCAAGCGTGAGCCAGGCGCCGAGCGTCATGCCGCGCGCCGCCGCGTCAGTCGATCGGCGCGAGATTGCCGGCGCTCGGATCGCCGATGCTGCCGGTCGCTTGGAAATGCGACACGCTCGCGCCGCGATATTCCTTCACCGGCAGCGCCGCCAGCGCGTTGATGATCGGATATTGGAAGGGCACGTCTTCCCAGCGCGCCGGGTGGAAGCGGAAGCGGCCTTTGCCGACGAGCTTCCGGATGAGGCGCATATCGCCCGAGACCGTGCTGCGCGGCGCGTATTCGAGATATTCGGCGTCCGCCGTGCCGAGCGCGGCGGTGCGCGGCACGAATTTATAATGGAACGAGCCTTCCGGCGGCTGCGGCGCGCCGGGCGGCGGCGCGAGCGGCGCCTCTTCGAGATCGCTCGTCTCCATCTCGAAGAAGCGGAAGCCGAGCCAGCCGGCGCTGCCGGAATAGGAATTGCCGATGATCACCGGCGCGGGCATGTCGGCGTAGATCTTGGAGAAGCCGAGCTCCTCGCGCCCGGTCATGATCGGATCGGCGAGATTCTCCCAGACGACCGGCGTGAACATGCCGCTGAGGCGCCCCTGGCTTTTCGAGTGATGCGCGATGCGGAAGCCGACATTGAGGATCGTGTAGCCGCGGCCGGCGAGCCAGCCGATATTCGACATGAAGGTCATCGTCATCGTCACCAGCGGCTCGCCGTCGAGCGCGCAATCGGGCGGCAGCAACGCTTCGAGGCCGCGCGCCTCGGTCAGTGCCGTCACCGCGATGACGAGATTGGTCTGGTTGTTGGGAAGGTTCTGCTTGTCCTTCGGCACGTTGCGCGGCCCGGGCAGCGGCCCGAAGACGCGCGGCATGCGGTATTGCGGCTTGAGATTGGGATCCTCGCTTTTCATCGGCATCGCCTCCCCGGACGGCGCTGCATTCCCGCTAGAGCCGCTCGGCGAGGAAGCGTTTGAGGCGCGGCGCGAGGAAGCCCGAATAGCTGCCCGGCTCGTCCAAGGGCTCAGAGCCCCAATAATGCGGCGCGCCTTGCGCGATCGCGGTGCGCACGAAGGTGCCGGTCTGCTTCAGCGCGGTAACGAACGCCTCGGACTGCGTCTTCACGTCGACGACGTCGTCCTCGGTGCCGTAGGCGATGAAGAACGCGGTCTGGTTGTTGGCGCGGGTCACATAGCTCATCGGCGAGGCGTCGAAATAGAGCTGGCGGTCGTCGATCGGCGCCTTGCCGAGGAATTTCTCGGTGATCTGATCGCCGGGCCGGGCGACGAGATCGTGCTGCCACTGCGCCGCCATGTCGTAGACGCCGTAGAGCCCGACGCAGCATTTGACCTTGGTGCTGACCGCGGCGAAAGGATCGCCCTTGGTGCCTTCGCTGAACAGCGGATGATCGCCGGCGAGCGCGACCAGCGCGGCGAGCTGCGCGCCGGCGCTGTCGCCCCAAAGCCCGATGCGCTTGGCGTCGATCTTCAGATCGGCGGCCGAGCCGCGCAGATACTGCACCGCCGCGCGCACGTCGTTGACCGCTTCGGGATAGGTCTTCTGGTCCTTCTTGCAAAGCCGGTAGTCGATGGCGAAAAGCGCGATGCCGCTCTGGGCGAGATGCGCGCCCCAGCCCTGATAGGCGGCGCGCGTGCCGAGCTGCCAGCCGCCGCCATGCACGACGATCATCGCCGGAAACGGACCCGCGCCCTCCGGCAGATAAAGATCGCCGGGCAGCGCCGTGCCCGCATGCGTCGCGAAGGTGATGGTCTGCTTTGGCATCGATGCTCTCTCCCGGATTTCTTGGCCGGCAGCTTAGGGCGAGCGGCGCCGGTCTCGCAACGTCGGCGCGGCCGCAATTCGGGTCGAAATGCCGCGCCCTTGTCACCGCCTCGCCGCAATTCCCGAGCTTTCTACGCGTTGTCTTCTTGCGAGAGTTTCACATCAGGAGGAATCGCAATCATGCGGACAATCGCGAAATCGCTTTTCGTCGCCTCGCTCGCTTTCGGCGCGGCCGCGCTGACGGCAGGGCCGGTGTTGGCGGCGGATATCGGCGTCAACAGCAACAGCAATGTCGGCGTGACCGCGCCGGGCGTCGGGGTCGGCGCCGGTGCGGGCGCCAGCGGCTCGGCCTCGGGCGCGGGTGGCGCATCGATGAACAGCAACACGCGCACGCAAGGCAGCGTCGCGACCGCGCCCGACAACGACGCACGGGCCAATACGAGCAGCGCGAGCGGCGCGAAGGGCTCGGCCGGCAGCTCCGGCGTCAAGCTGCAGGACAGCACCAAGCTGAACGGCGGCGTCAACGTCCACTGATCGGCGCTCGTGCCAATGAAAACGCCCCGGGGCCTCGCCCGAGGGCGTTTTTTTTAGAGCGTCACCAGCGCGCCGTTCGCGGTGCAGGATTCCTCGGCGAGGACGACGAAGGGGTCGGTTGCGTCCTCGGGCGGCTTGATCTTGTCGCGCTCCTCGAAGGGGAAGGCGGCAAAGCGCAGCGCCGTGCGCATCGGGCCGGGATCGACGAGGTTGACGCGCAGATTCGTCTGCGCGATCTCCTCGGCATAGGATTTGACCAGCGCCTCGAGCGCCGCCTTGCTCGCGGCGTAGGGCGCCCAATAAGGCTCGCTCTCGCGCGCGGCGATGCAGGTCGCAAAGATCGCGCGGCCGGCGGGCGCGGCGCGCAAGAGCGGATCGAGCGCGCGGATGAGGCGCCAATTCGCGGTGAAATTCACGTCGATGACCTCCTGCACGAGGGCAGGCTCAAAATGCCCGGTCGGCGCGAGATGACCGAGCGCGGCGGCGCAGGAGACGAAAATGTCGAGCGGCCCGAAACGCTGCTGCAGCGAGGCGGCCATCGCATCGAGCTGATCGAAGTGGCGCAGGTCGAGCGGCACCAAGGTCGCGCTGTGGCCCTTGGCGCGAAGCTCGTCGTCGAGCTTCTCGAGCGCGGCTTTGTCGCGCGCCAGCAGCACCAGCCGCGCGCCTTCACGCGCGAAGCGATGCGCGAGCGCGGCGCCGAGGCCGCGCGAGGCGCCGGTGATGAGGGCGAGGCGGTCCTTGAGGCGGGCGCCCGGCGTGATGGACTTCCCCCCACCCGGCAACACTTCCGTGTTGCCACCCTCCCGCTCAAGGGGGGAGGGGCGCGTATCCTCTTCTCCCTCCCCTCCGAAGAGAGGGTCGGGGCGAGGGGGCACGGGCATTAGACCGTCTCGGTCAGCAGCGAGAGTTGGGTCGAGACCTTGCCGGCGTCGTGATCGACCAGCGGGATCGGATAGTCGCCGGTGAAGCAGGCGTCGCAGAATTGGGGCGCGCGCGCGTCGCGACCCTTCTCGCCGACGGCGCGGTAGAGCCCGTCGATCGAGAGGAAGGCGAGGCTGTCGGCGCCGATATATTTGCCCATCTCCTGGATCGACATATGCGAGGCGAGGAGCTTCTCGCGCTCCGGCGTCGCGATGCCGTAGAAGCAGGAATTCATCGTCGGCGGCGAGGAGATGCGCATATGCACCTCGGCGGCGCCGGCCTGGCGCACCAGCTCGACGATCTTGGTCGAGGTCGTGCCGCGCACGATCGAATCGTCGACCAGGATGACGCGCTTGCCCTTGATGTTGGCGCGGTTGGCGTTGTGCTTGAGCTTGACGCCGAGATGGCGGATCTGGTCGGTCGGCTCGATGAAGGTGCGGCCGACATAGTGATTGCGGATGATGCCGAGCTCGAAAGGCAGCTTCGCCTCGGCGGCATAGCCGATCGCCGCGGGCACGCCCGAATCCGGCACCGGGATGACGATGTCGGCCGGCACATGGCTCTCGCGCGCGAGCTCGGCGCCGATGTGCTTGCGCGTCTCGTAGACGCTGATGCCGTCGACGACGCTGTCGGGCCGCGCGAAATAGATGTACTCGAAGATGCAGAGCCGCTTCTTGGCGCGATCGAACGGCCGCAGCGAGCGCAAGCCGCCCGGTCCCGCGATGATCATTTCGCCGGCGTCGACGTCGCGCACGAAATCGGCGCCGATGATGTCGAGAGCGCAGCTCTCCGAAGAAACGATCCAGCCGTCGCCGAGCTTGCCGAGGACCAGGGGGCGCACGCCCAAGGGATCGCGCACCGCGACGAGCCCCTCCGCCGAGAGCGCGGCGAGCGAATACGCGCCCTGCACCTGATGCAGCGCGTCGATCATCCGCTCCTCGACCGAATGCTTGAGGCTGGTTGCGATGAGATGGACGATGACCTCGGTGTCGCTGGTCGATTGGAAGAGGCTGCCGCGGCGGACGAGCGCCTGGCGCAGCTTGTAGGAATTGGTCAGGTTGCCGTTATGGCAGATGGCGAGCCCGCCGAACTCGAAGTCCGCGAACAGCGGCTGGACGTTGCGCATCGCGACCTCGCCGGTCGTCGCATAGCGCACATGGCCGATCGCCGAATGGCCTTTGAGGCGGTCGATCACGTCCTTGGACGAGAAATTCTCGCCGACATGGCCCATGCCGCGATGGGCGTGGAACTGCTCACCGTCGAAAGCGACGATGCCGGCCGCTTCCTGGCCGCGATGCTGCAAGGCGTGGAGGCCGAGCGCGGTCAGCGCCGCCGCCTCGGCATGGCCGAAAATGCCGAACACGCCGCATTCCTCATGCGGATGATCGTCATCGAAGGGCAGAGTGCTGAGCATCGGCCTCGGCTCGGTCATGGCGGGGTCAAGAGCCTCGTGCTGAAGGTAGGGATTGGACGGCGGCAACGCCAGCGTTTTACCTCCGGCGCGACCTTCGGCGCCAGGGTTAATGACCTGCGCGGCGGGCAAGGCTCATGTCCGATTTGGCGCGGTTGTCCGACTCTATCTATTTAGACCGTCATTCCCGCGCCCTTCGTCAAGCTCAGGAGCGCGAATCCAGCGACGCAACAAGTCCCTATTGCTGGACCCCCGCTTTCGCGGGGGTGACGGCTGACAAGCGTCAGCCGTCATTTCGAATTCTGCTGCTGGATGAGGCGATTGAGGTCGCGCTGCTCTTCCGGCGTGTAGACCGGCGCGGCGTTGGCCGGCGGGACGGCGTTTGCGGAGGGATTGCGGAAGGCGTTGATCGCGCTTTCCGCCTCTTTTTCCGCCGAATTGGACGGGCTGCCGCCGGACGCCGCGGTGTGCGGCGTGCCGCTGGTGCCGCGCGGCAGCGGCACGAAGCTTCTGAGCTTGCCGGCACCGGCATCGAGATAGGGGATCGAGCGCGCATCGGCGAACCAGTGCGGCTTGTCCTTGCCGCTCGGCAGCATCCAGGCGAGGGCGATATAGCCGAGGCAGACGAAGATCATGCCCCGCGCCAGGCCGAAGATCAGGCCGAAGGTGCGGTCGACCGGCGAGAGCGAGCTGTCCTTGACGCGCCGCGCCAGCGTGTTCGAGATCATGTGCAGCACCATCAGCGCGAGGATGAACACCACCGCGGCGGCGCAGACATTCGCGATCACGCCTTTCGGCAGGACCTTCTCGAACAGCGGCTCGACATAGGGAAAGGTGTAGAGCGCGACGAAGGAGGCGTTGATCCAGGCGGCGATCGACAGCGCCTCGCGCACGAAGCCGCGCGAATAGGCGAAATAGCCGGACAGGATGATCACGCCGATGACGGCGAAATCGAAAACCGTCATGACGCGGCCGACCCCACGACTCGCGCCGGGCGCGGTGCGCTATCCTCGAACATCGCCACAAGCTGCCGCAAATGCGCGAGCTCGCGCAAGGCGATGCCGTTGACGTCGGCGGCTTTGCCTTGGCGGGAAGTCCGGCGTGCGGGCGTGACCGCGGTGGAAAAGCCGAGCTTTGCCGCCTCTTTCAGCCGCGCTTCCGCCTGGCCGACCGGCCGCACCTCGCCCGAGAGCCCGATCTCGCCGAAAACCACCGTGTCGGCCGGCATCGGCTCGAGGGTCAAGGCCGAGACCAGGGCCGCCGCGACCGCGAGATCGGCGGCCGGCTCGGAAATCCGGAGGCCGCCGGCGACGTTGAGATAAATGTCGCGCGCGCCGATCTGCAGGCCGCAGCGCGCCTCGAGCACGGCGAGGACCATGGCGAGGCGGTTGCCGTCCCAGCCGACGACGGCGCGGCGCGGCGTGCCGTAGCTCGTCGGCGCGACCAGCGCCTGGATCTCGACCAGCACCGGCCGCGTACCTTCCATGCCGGCGAAGACCGCGGCGCCGGTCACCTGGTTGCGGCGATCGGCGAGGAACAGCGCCGACGGGTTCGGCACTTCGGCGAGGCCGCGATCCGTCATCTCGAAGACGCCGATCTCGTCGGTCGGGCCGTAGCGGTTCTTGACCGCGCGCATGATGCGGAATTGATGGCCGCGCTCGCCTTCGAAATAGAGCACGGTGTCGACCATGTGCTCCAAGACGCGCGGCCCGGCGATCACGCCTTCCTTGGTAACGTGGCCGACGAGGACGAGGCAGAAGCCGCGGGCCTTGGCGAGCCCGATGAGCTCTTGCGCCGAGGCGCGCACCTGACTGACCGTGCCGGGCGCGCTGTCGAGCGTGTCGAGATACATGGTCTGAATCGAATCGATGACCACGATCTCCGGGCCGCCGCCGGGGCCGGGCGCGGCGTGATCCAAGGCCGCCGCGATGTCGCGGATGCTGGTCGAGGCGGCGAGCTCGACCGGGGCGCGCTCGACGCCGAGCCGCGCCGCGCGCAGCCGCACCTGGTCGAGCGACTCCTCGCCCGAGATATAGGCGCAGCGGAAGGCCTGGCCGCTCTTGCCTTGCGCGAGGGCGGCGAGGGCCTGGAGCAGCAAGGTCGATTTGCCGATGCCCGGATCGCCGCCGACGAGGAGCGCCGAGCCCGGCACCATGCCGCCGCCGCAGACGCGGTCGAACTCGGCGATTCCGGTGATCCGGCGCGGAATTTCCCGCGAGTCGCCCTGCAGCCCGGTGAATTCGAGGCGGCGGGATTTGCTCTTGCCGCCGCCGCTCTTGGCGAGGCTGTTGCTCGGGCCGGTGGCGACGGCCTCCTCGACCAGCGTGTTCCAGCCGCCGCACGCGTCGCAGCGCCCGGCCCATTTCGAATGGGCGGCGCCGCATTGCTGGCAGACGAATTGGGTCTCGCGCTTGGCCACGATGTCTCTATTGCTCTTCGCTCCGCGCATCCGCCCCCCTCCCCAACCCTCCCCCTCGAGGGGGGAGGGAAGGGTGGGGGTGATGCTTCGGCACCGAGTTTATCACAACGCGCGGATTTCCATCTGGATCGGGCCTTCGGCGCGGCCGTGGATGAACTGATCGACATACGGATTCCCCGAATGGTCGATGTCGCTCGCCTTGCCGTTCCAGATAATGCGGCCCTTGTGAATCATGGCGATGCGGTCGGCGATCTTGCGCGCGCTCGCCATGTCGTGCGTGATCGAGATCGCGGTGGCGCCGAGATCCTTGACGCATTTGACGATGAGATCGTTGATCACGTCGCCCATGATCGGATCGAGGCCGGTGGTCGGCTCGTCGAAGATGATGATCTCGGGCTCGGCGGCGATGGCGCGCGCCAAGGCGACGCGCTTCTGCATGCCGCCCGAGAGCTCGGAAGGGCGCAACTCGCCGACTTCGGGGCCGAGGCCGACGGCGCCGAGCTTCTGCAGCGCGATGTCCTGCGCCTTGCGCCGATCCATGCCGCGGCCCTGGATGAGGCCGAAGGCGACGTTCTCCCAGACGCTCAGCGAATCGAACAGCGCCGCGCCCTGGAACAGCATGCCGAATTTCTGCATCAGCGCTTCGCGATGGCTGCGCGACAAGCTCGTCACTTCCTGACCGTCGAGCTTGATCGAGCCGGCATCGGGATCGATGAGGCCGAGGATGCATTTGACGGTGACCGACTTGCCGGTGCCCGAGCCGCCGATGACGACGACGCTTTCCTGATGGCCGATATCGAGATCGATGCCGTCGAGCACGATTTTCCGCCCGAAGGATTTCTTCAGGCCCCTCACCGAGATTTTTGGGACGGAAATTTTGGAATCGGCGGAGATCGACATGAGCGGCGCAGCATATCGCGGATGGCGATGCGTCTCAAATCGCTTCGCCGCCCAGGCGCGACGGCGAGTCGCGGTGCCGGCGCTCAGACGTTGCGGCTGTCATAGGCCCATTGCAGCAGCGCCTGGCGCTGGCGCGGACGGCAGAAGCAATCGCCCGGCTCGCAATGCCGCCGCAGCTGGGCGATGTGGCGCCGCATCGCCTTCCAGCGGCCGATCTGGCGCTCGTCCTCGCCGGGAAGGCGGCGTCCGCGATAGTAGCGGCAATACCATTGGAACCAGCCGCGCGGATCGTCGGGATGGATCCAGCCTTTGCGCCGCCATTCGGCGAGCGGCTGGCTCGCGAGCACGCCGAAGAAATTGAGGGCGGGATCAGCGGCGCCGGCGGCGAGCTTCGCCTCGGCGAACCAGGGCGCGGGAAACTCGGCGGCGCAATCGGTCATGTATTTGCCGCCGAAGACGCCGAGCCGCAGCATCTCGGCCGGCGTCAGCTCCGGCACGAAGCCGTTCGCGAAGCCGCGGCCCGCGGGCGCCGTCAGCCGATAGCGGTAGCCGCGCTGCATCTTGTCGTTGACGATGATCCATTCGCCGTGCATCAGGCCGCGCGCTCGAGATTGCCGCATTCGCGCAGGAACTCGTCTTTAAGAGACGCGACCTCGCGCATCGCGCCGAAGAGCGCCGTGTTGACCATGCGGCCGGCGCGCGGCGCGCGCACGCCGCGATGCGTCTTGCACATATGGACGGCGCTGACGCGCACGGCGAGGCCGCGCGGCCGCGTCTCTTCGACCAGAAAATTGCCGATCTGCTGCACCAGCTCTTCCTGGATCTGCAGCCGCGCCGCGAAATGCTCCACCACGCGATCGTATTTCGAGAGGCCGATGATGCGGCCGTCGGGGTCGGGCAGCACGCCGATGAAGGCGCTGCCATAGATCGGCATCAGATGATGGGCGCAGAGCGAGCGCACCTCGATCGGGCCGATGACGATGAGCTGGTCGTAGCGCTGCGCGTTGTCGAAATCGGTGAGGCGGGGCGGCCGCGCGAAACGCCCGCGCAACAGCTCCTGCACATACATCTTGGCGACGCGGTTCGGCGTGTCGCGGGTGTTGTGGTCGTTGCGGTGATCGATGCGCAGGATGTCGAGCAGCTCGGCGATCTTGCGGCTGGCGGCGGCGATCATCGCGGCTTCCTCGTTGCCATCGAGCGGGCGCTCGATCGCCTCGTTGGCGCGAGGATCGAGGCGCAGCGCATGAACGGTCATCAGGTCTTCTCCGCGTGTCGGTGGGGCGGCCCTGCCCGAAGGCAGGACCGCCGCTGGTGGGTCAATCCAAGGCCGCGCCGCCGACGGCGCTCGGCTCCGACAGCGCCGCCGCGAACGGCACGATCTGCCAAAGCGCGCTCGCACCGACAAGGGTGTAAACGAGGCGCGCCAGCAGCGAGTCGGCGCCAAAGGGCGCCGCGACGATGTCGACGCCGCAGAGGCCGACAAGGCCCCAATTGAGCCCGCCGATAATGACGAGCAGCAAGGTGATGAGATTGAGCGACTTCATGGCGAACTCTCCTTATTGGCTCGGCGGCAGGACGACGTGATCGATGACGTGGATCACGCCGTTGGACGCCGCGATGTCGGTCGCGGTGACCTTGGCGTCATCGACCATCACCGCGCCGTCCGCGGCCTTGATTTCGAGCGGCTTGCCTTCGACGGTCGTGAGCTCGTGCGCCTTGGCGACGTCGCTCGCCATCAGGCGTCCCGGCACCACGTGATAGGTGAGGATGGCGACGAGCTGCGCCTTGTTCTCGGGCTTCAGCAGGCTCTCCAGCGTGCCCGGCGGCAGCTTCGCGAACGCGTCGTCGGTCGGCGCGAACACGGTGAAAGGCCCGGGGCCCTGCAGCGTGGGGACGAGCCCCGCCGCATCGAGCGCCTTGCTGAGCGTGTGGAACGAGCCCGACGCAGCCGCCATCGCGACGATGTCCTTGTCGGCGGCATGGGCGTTATCGGGCAGCAGCGCGCGCGCGGCGAGCAGCGCGGCGATGGCGAATGTCTTCAAACGGGGCGTCATGGCGATCTCCTGGTTGGATGAACGCCGTTGATCTATGTGAAAATAAATGTGCACAATAGGAAAATCATGCGCGAAGGGCGGAGATTTTCCTGTGAGTAAAGAGCGGCGAGCGGCTTTCCACCGCCATGAAAAAGGAGCACCGGCATGCTCTCCGAAACGCTGAGCAGCGGACTTGCGCAATACGGGATCGGCGCGAAGATCAAGGCGCTGCGTCTCGCCAAAAGCCTCGGCCAGGTCGAGCTCGGCGCGCATACCGGCCTGTCGCCGGCGCTCTTGTCGAAGATCGAGCGCGGCCAGATTTTCCCCACCTTGCCGACCTTGCTGCGCATCGCGCTGGTCTTCGGCGTCGGGCTCGAGCATTTCTTCCTCGATGATCGCCCGGCGGTCGCGGTGACGCGCAAGAAAGACCGCGTGCGGCTGCCCGAGAAGATGGGCGGCGACAAGCCGGCCTATCTCTTCGAGAGCCTCGATTACCCGCTGAACGATCGTGCGATGAGCGCGTTTTACGCGCTCTTTCCGCCGGAGCCGAAATTCTCCGAAGCGCATCGCCACGCGGGCGAGGAGATCGTCTATGTGTTGAAGGGCCAGCTTGCGATCGAGGTCGGCGGCAAGGCGACGGTGCTCGATGAGGGCGACGCGATCCACTTCGCCTCGGACGTGCCGCACCGCTATCGCTGTCACGGCCGCGCGACCGCGGCCGCGATGGTCGTCGTCTCGGCCGCGAAGTGACCGGCGCTTAGAAGAGGACGCTGGTCAGCAGGTAGTCGAAGAGCAGGATCATCACCGAGGCCGAGACGACGGCGTAGGTCGTCGCCGCGCCGACGCCTTGCGCGCCGCCGCGCGAGTGATAGCCGTAATAGCAGCCCATCAGCGCGACGATGAATCCGAACGCGCCGGCCTTGATGACGCCCGACCACACATCGTCCGAGGTGAGGTTGGTGATGGTGTTGCTGATATAGGAGCCGGGATTGAAGCCGAGCTTATAGGTGGCGACGATATAGCCGCCGAACACGCCGATCACATCGGCGACGAGGACGAGCAGCGGCAGGGTGACGAGCCCCGCCAAGATGCGCGGCACGACGAGATATTTCATCGGGTTGGTCGAAAGCGTCGAGAGCGCGTCGATCTGATCGGTGACACGCATCGTGCCGATCTCGGCGGCGATCGCCGCGCCGATGCGGCCCGCGACCATCAGGGCGGCGATCACCGGGCCCAATTCGCGCGTGACCGAGAGCACGACCACCGTCGCGGTCGCGCTCGCCGCGCCGAAGCGGCTGAAGCCCGTATTGGTCTGCAGCGCCAGCACCATGCCGGTGAACACCGCGGTCAAGCCCACGACCGGCAGCGAGTAATAGCCGATATCGATCATCTGTCGGCCCCAGAGGCGGAAATAGAAAGGCGGGCGGAAGCAATGGCTGAGCGCGGTCATCGTGAAGATGCCGAACCGGCCGCTGGCATTCAAAAAGTTGATGAAGACGCGGCCGACCGACGCGAGGAAGTCGAGCATCCTAGCGACCCCTATCGCCGCGAGTGGGGCCGCCGCGATAGATGCGATGGAAGCGGCTGCCGAGCGAGGTCAGGATCTCGTAGCCGATGGTCTGCGCCGCGAGCGCCGCGTCGTCGACGCCGTAGCGCTCATCGAGCAGCTCGGCATAGGAGCCGGGAATGAGCGTCGCGGGATCGTGGCCGGTCACGTCGAGGGTGAGGAGATCCATGGAGATTTGTCCGACGACGGGAGCGGGCTTGCCGGCGATACGGGCGCTGCCGCGATGAGAGGAAGAACGCAACCACCCGTCGGCGTATCCCATGGCGATGGTGGCGATGCGTGTCGGCTTCTCGATGCGATGCGCGGCACCGTATCCAACGCTCTCCCCCCTGTCAACGTCGCGGACTTGCAGGATTTTTGCCTTGAGGCGCACGACTTGCCGCATCGGATTGGGCCGGCCCGGAATCGGATTGACGCCGTAGAGCGCGGCGCCGATGCGCACCGCATCGAAAAGGAAATCGCCGCCGAGGAACATGCCGGAGGACGCGGCGAGGCTGGCCGGCGCCGAGGGCAGGCGCTTCAGCGCGGCGCGAAACGCATCGAGCTGCGCCTCGTTCATCGGATGCGCCGCCTCGCCGGCGCAGGCGAGATGCGAGAGGATGAGCGCGAGCGAGAAGCCTTCGAGCCGGCTCGGCTCGTTGATGAGGCGCTGCGTCTCTTTCGGCGGCAGGCCGAGCCGCGCCATGCCGGTATCGAGATGCAGCATCGCCGGCGCGCCGCCGCGCTTGGCGGCATAGCCTTGCCACGCGGCGATCTGGCCGAGATCGTTCAGCACCGGGACCAGCGCCGCCTTGGCGAAATCGGCCGGCGCGCCCATGACGAGGCCGTTGAGCACCGCGATCTGCGCCCGCGGCAGGAGCTCGCGCAGCGCGAGGCCTTCTTCGAGCGTTGCGACGAAGAAGCTCTTGGCGCCGGCGCGCGCCAGGGCGGGCGCGACCTTCTCGACGCCGAGACCGTAGGCGTCGGCCTTCACCACCGCGGCGACGCGGACAGTGCTGCCGACGCGGTCGACGAGATGCTTGTAATTCGCGGCGATGGCGTCGAGATCGATTTCGAGAATAGCGCCCGCCTGCGAATGAGCTTTGGCTCCCGCGCGGCGCGGCCGCCCCTCAGTCGATGCCATCGGGGAGGCGGTCGCTGCCGACGAAGTTCTCGAATTTCGTGGTTTCATGCGAGAACCGCAGCGTCACCTTGCCGATCGGGCCATGGCGTTGCTTGGCGATGAGCACTTCCGCCGTGCCATGCACTTGCTCGAGCCGGGCCTTCCAATCCTCATAGCGCAGATTGTAGCGCTCGTCGCTCTCTTCCGGGCGGCGCGCCGGCTCGCCGCGCGACAGGTAATATTCCTCGCGGAAGACGAACATCACGACGTCGGCGTCCTGCTCGATCGAGCCCGATTCGCGCAAATCCGAGAGCATCGGCCGCTTGTCGTCGCGCTGCTCGACGGCGCGCGAGAGCTGCGAGAGGGCGATGACCGGCACGTTGAGCTCCTTCGCCAGCGCCTTGAGGCCGCGGGTGATCTCGGAGATTTCCTGGACGCGGTTCTCGGAGCCGCTGTCGTCGCCGCGCAGCAGCTGGAGATAGTCGACGAGGATGAGGCCGAGGCCTTGCTGGCGCAGCAGGCGGCGCGCGCGGGTGCGGAGGCCGGCGATCGAGAGCGCCGGCGTGTCGTCGACGAAGAACGGCACCGAGGAGAGGCGCTGGCTCGCCTGGACGAAACGGTCGAAATCCTCGTGGCTGACCTCGCCCTTGCGGATGTTGTTCGAGGAGACGCCGGATTCCTCGGAGAGGATGCGCGTCGCGAGCTGCTCGGCCGACATTTCGAGCGAGAAGAACCCCACCACGGCGCCGTCCTCGGCGATGGTCTTGCCGGTCGGGTCCTTGCCGGGGCGATAAGCGCGCGCGGCGTTGAAGCCGATATTGGTGGCGAGCGCGGTCTTGCCCATCGACGGGCGGCCGGCGAGGACGACCAGGTCCGACGGGTGGAGGCCGCCGAGGAGCTTGTCGAGATCCAGAAACCCGGTCGAGACCCCGGTGGTCTTGCCGCCGCGCTTGAAGGCGGATTCGGCGGCGATGATGGCGTTGGCGAGCGGGCTGGCGAAGGGGCGGAACCCGCCCTCGGCCTGGCCGGTCTCGGCGAGATCGAAAAGCTTCTTCTCGGCCTGCTCGATCTGGCGCACCGCGAGCCGGTCGAGATCGTGCTGATAGGCCTCGTTGACGACGTCCTCGCCGATGGTGATGAGCTGGCGGCGGAGGAAAAGGTCATGGATGGTGCGGCCGTAATCCTCGGCGTTGATGATCGTCACCACCGAGGCGGCGAGGCGCGAGAGATACTGCGCGCCGCCGACTTCCTGCAGCGCATCGTCCTGTTCGAAAAGGTTTTTCAAGGTCACCGGGTTGGCGAGCTGGCCGCGCTCCATCAGCTTGCTGATGGCGCCGTAGATGCGGCCATGGACGCCGAGCGCGAAGTGGTCGGCGCGCAGGAACTCGGAGACGCGATGAAAGGCCGCGTTGTTGACGAGGATCGCCGCCAAAAGCGCCTGCTCGGCCTCGATATTGGACGGCGGCTGCCGATATTGCAGCTCGCCTTCGCGCAGCGGCGTGACGTTCGAGGCAGCGGCGGCGGGTTCCATGATCGGCCAATGTTAGCAGAAGCGAACCGCGACGCTATCGCCGAGTCGACTCGAAAGACGGGGATAACGGGGATCAACCGAAAGCAGCGTGCGCTGCGCTCGCGTTTCCTGCGCCGATCAGTCGCGCGGCCAGCCGAAGCGGTCGTAGAGGGCGTCCGGAATGGCGGCCGAGCTGCGCGCGATTTGCGCCGGAGTCAGCGCCTCGCGCCATTCGTCGATGCGGCCGAGGCGGAAATTGAACTCGCCGACGACTTTCGGCGGCGCGGGCGGATCGAAAAGCTCGGCGGGAATGCCGTAGAAGGCGCGGATGCGGGCGAAATAGGCCGGCTGGTCCGTCACCATGTCCGCGAAGCGGGTGAAGAGGATGCGATCGGTCAGCTCGGGCCGCGCCGCGGCTTCGAGCCATTGCATCATCCACTCGATCTCGAGCGGATACCAGGCGTCGATGCACCAATCGAGCTGTTGCGCGCGCGGCCACGATCCGTAATCGCCGGGGACCTGCCAATGCTGCGCGAGGCTCGGATCGGCGTCGCCGATAATGTCCGGCATGTAGTGGAACCACGAGATCAGCGCCTGCCGCGGATCGCGCACCTGGACCACAAGACGATCGAGCCGGTAATGCGAAAATAGATCGATCAGATTGCTGCGCGATGCCGACAAATGAGAATGCACGACGGCACGCAGCCGCAGGGCACGATCGAAGCTGCCGCGCGTGACCATCTGCTCGGGGAATTGGCCTCCGACCGCCGGAATGTCCGACGGTTTGCCGAGACCATCGCGCAGCGCCGCCATCAGGAACACGCTGCCGGATTTGGGCAGCGCGGCGATGACGATGGGCGGCGTCGCCAGCCGGCGCGCCGCGCGCAGCAGCGCGGCATCGGCGTCGCCGGTACTCGGCGCCTCGGCCAGCAGGCGCAGCGCCTTCTCGGGATCGAAGAGCGCGGCGATCCGATCCTCCAGCCGGTCGAAGACGAAGCTGCCGTCCACCTGCAGCAGATAGGCGCGGGCCAGGCGGCGGCGGACTGCGTCATCATGCGGCCGGGCTTCCCGCTCTTTCTCGAGCTGCCGGATCGTCGCGCGGTAAGCTTCCGCATAGGCAGCGATGCCGTCGCCGCCGCCGGACAGCACGCGCTCCGGATCGACCGGAGCCATCCGCGTCATCCGCTCTTCGAGCGTCGCGCATTGCGCGCGAGCCTCGAGCAATTCGGCGCCGACCGCGCTGAGCTGATCGTGCAGCGGCTGGTTATCGGCGCGCGCCGCGGCGAGCTCCACGCCGACCGCGGCGAGCTGCGCCTTCAATGCCTGGTTCTCGGCGTCAGTTCCGGCCGCTTTATCGCGCGCCGCGCGTATCAGCGCCTCGATCTCGGTGCGTGCGGCGGCAAGCTCGGCGCCGACGGCGGCGAGCTGCGCCTTCAATGCCTGGTTCTCGGCGTCAGCCCCGGCCGCTTGATCGCGCGCCGCGCTCGTCAGCGCCGCGATCTCGGCGCGCGCGGCCGCCAATTCGGCGCCGACCGCCGCCAGTTGCGCCCGCAAAGCAGCTTCTTCGGCGCGCGCCGGACCGGGCTCCGTAGCGATACCTGAAACCATACCGGGCGGGATGTTAGCAGACGCTGTGCACTTTAGTATGGCAAAATAGCGCTACGCCGCGTGCACCTTGCTCGCCGCTTTCGGGGCGTGGGCGCGTTCCCAGTCGAACATGTAATCGCGGGTCAGCGGCACGGTGTCGACGCGCTTGGCGATCTGCATCTGGAAATTGATGTGGCCCTGATAGCGGAACGCCACTTCCGAGGCGGCGAGATAGAATTCCCACATCCGGCAGAAGCGCTCGTCGTAGATCGCCTTGACGCGCTCGCGATGGGCGAGGAAGCGCGCGCGCCAATTCTTCAGCGTCTCGGCGTAGTGGAGGCGCAGCACCTCGATATCGGTGATCCACATGCCGGCCTTCTCGACCACCGGCACGACCTCGGAGATCGCCGGCGAATAGCCGCCGGGGAAGATGTATTTGCGGATCCAGGCATTGGTGAAGCCCGGCCCGTCGGCGCGGCCGATCGAATGCACGAGCGCGATGCCTTCATCGGCCAGCAGCTCCTTGATCTTGGCGAAGAAGGCCGGGTAGTGGACGACGCCGACATGCTCGAACATGCCGACCGAGACGATGCGGTCGAAGCGCCGGCCGGTCAGCTCGCGATAATCGACCAGCTCGAATTTCACCCGCTCCGAGAGGCCGAGCGCGGCGGCGCGGCGCTCGGCGACGCGCAGCTGCTCGACCGAGAGCGTGATGCCGGTGACCTCGACATCGGCCTCTTGCGCGAGATAGAGCGCGAGCCCGCCCCAGCCGCAGCCGATATCGAGCACCTTCTGGCCCGCTTCCAGGCGCAGCTTCGAGGCGAGGTGGCGCTTCTTGTTGGCCTGCGCTTCCTCGAGCGGGTCGCTCGGGTCGTTGAAATAGGCGCAGGAATATTGCCGGTCGGTATCGAGGAAGAGGTTGTAGAGCGTGTCCGACAAATCGTAGTGATGGGCCACGTTCTGGCGCGACTTCCAGAGCGGGTTGTATTGCCGGAAGATGCGCAGCCAGCGGCCGATGATGTCGCCGATCTTGATGACCGGATGCGGCGGCGCGAGCATCACGTTGCAGCCGACGAGCTCCAAGAGATCGTAGACGCTGGCATCCTCGACGGTGAGCCGGCCGTCCATGAAGGTCTCGCCGAGCGTCAGCGCACCGTTCACGAGCAACGCGCGCGCCACCGCGCGGTCATGGAAACGGATGGTGACGGTCTTCCACGGCTCGGCACCCGCGAAGACGTGCAATTGGTTGTCGGCGTCGATGACGCGCAGCGTGCCGCGGCGCATCAGATGGCGCAGTAAGGGCGAAAGCAGCATCGGGCCAGTCCCCTTAATTTTCTTCGATGCGTTTCGCCCATTAATAAACTACAGGTGAGGTCCCCAAACAAGGGCTGAATTCCGCCGTTTTTGGGGCAGGGCGGGCAAGCCGTCCGGTGGTTGGGCGAGCGCGCCGCGTGGCTTCCAAACCCGGCGCAGGGTCAGTCCCCGGTGTCCAAAAGCCCGGATGATTTCAACGCCCGGTGATAGAGATCGAAAATGCCGATGGTGACGCCGGTCAGCACAGGACCGATCAGGACGCCGGCGGCGCCGAAGACGGCAATGCCGCCGAGCGTGCTCACCAGCACAAGAAACGCAGGAATCGCGCCGCCGCGGCCGACAATGTAGGCGCGCAAGAAATTGTCGACGACCGTGCTGTTGTGGGTGCCCCAGAGCGCGAGCGCAATTCCCGGGAGCACGTGTCCCGCGAGGAGGAGAAAGGCAGCGGCCGGAATCCAAACGACCGCGCAGCCCAGAACCGGCGTCTGGGAGGCCACCAGCGCGACCGCGCCCCAGAACAATGGCTGGCCAATTCCGGCAAACGCAAATCCGATCCCGACCAGGGTGCCGTCGACTGCGCCGCCGATGACGATGCTCCGCAGCGTCGCCGCGGTGATTTTCAGCGTCTTGTCGACGATGGCCTGCGCTTCCGGGCGCGCGACCGGAATGCGCTCCTCGATCAGTCCAATGAGGGCCGGTCCGTGCTGCAGGAAATAGACCAGCGCAAACGAGATCACGAAGATGTCGAGGAATAATCGTCCAACCCCGCGCAGCACGATGGACAAGCTCGCCGACAAATAGCCGGCCAGCGCGGCGACGGCACTCGCGGCGTGGGGCAGGAACCAGGTCAGCGCCGCCGACAATTCGCGCGACGCCGCCAGGCTCTTCGGAATTGGCGCAACAATGGAGCCCGGATCGGCGATCGCTTGCTGCATCCATGCCACGGTCGCGCCGCTCAACTGGATGGCGTCGGATGCGACAATCGTGGCGATCGCTGCCAAAGGAAGCGCCACCGCCAAAAGCGCGGCGACAACGACCAAGCCGGCGGCCGCAGCCGCTCGTCCGCCCAGCAACCGCACCGCCCTGCGAAAGGACGGCGCGATCAACCCGGCGAGGATCGCCGCAAGAAAGAGATCGATGACGAAGGTGTGGATCAGAAAGAGGAACAATCCACCCGCGGCAACGGCGAGAACGAGCACAAAGCCCAATCGGTAGAGCCGATTTCCCTGCGCGTCCCTCATTCGCATCGGCGCGTCGGATTCGGCAGGTCATGCGCCGCGAGCGCTCGGGAGATAAGTGTCGGGGCGGCATCGATGTCGGTCTTCATCGCGTCCTCCGGCGCGCGGTTTGCCGGCACCCACTGTCCGCGCCGCGAGGCCCAGCGGTGTTGATCTAAATCAACCCGCGTCCGGCAAGACCCTGATGTCATAAGCGGCGATACGCAGAACCATCGTATCGATCATCGATCGGGTTTCGAGGATTGCGCCATCGTCCTCAGCCGGGCGGCGCATCAACGGGGAAAGGGGAATCGCCATGAGCAGTACGTTCCATATCGAAAATCCGCTGCACCGCAAGCTCCGTTCCGCCTCGCGCCAGCTGTTCTGGCTCGGCCTGGTCTTCATCGTGCTCGGGGTCGCGGGCCTCGTCTGGCCGGCGTTCTCGACCCTGGTCGCGACCTTGTTTGTCGGCTGGATGCTGCTCGGCTTCGGCGTCCTCGCCCTGCTGGGTTCGTTCGCCATTCACGGCACCGGCCCGTTTTTCGGCGCGCTCCTGCTCGCCCTGCTCTCCATCGCCGGCGGCGTGTTCCTGCTCGTCAATCCGCTGGCCGGGGAACTCGGCCTGACTTTGATGATGGCCGGGATCTTCATCTTCCAGGGCGCCTTCGAGGTGATGTTCGCCCTCGATCTGCGGCCGCACGCCGGCTGGGTCCCGATGTTGCTGTCGGCAATCGTCAGCATCGTGGTGGCTTTGCTGATCCTGGGTGCGTGGCCGGGCGTCTCGCTTGTCCTGCTCGGTATCCTGGTCGGTGTGAATTTCGTCACCACCGGCATCGGCTACGTCATGATCGCGCAGGCGCTGAAGCCCGCCGCCTAGTTTCCGCATTGGTCATCCCG
>Ga0335085_10004073_pt1 | contig 24556 bp, 18 predicted proteins | sample Lox_Sample_45_FD_206712 | JGI IMG/M metagenome (GOLD analysis project Ga0335085, IMG submission 206712) | Soil microbial communities from Loxahatchee National Wildlife Refuge, Florida, United States - Lox_Sample_4.5 | ecosystem: Environmental > Terrestrial > Soil > Wetlands | place: USA...
CGCCCAAGACGAGCATCGATCTTCATCTGGGCCGTCGGTCAGCTTCTCCCGACGGTTCGTCCTTCACTTTTACCGGCGTGATCGATGAACCCACGGTTTACAGCCGCGCCCTCGCTTCCAACGAGATCGCCGCCATCTATCTTGCCGGCTCCGCAGGCAAATGCACTTCGACGGTGTCGATTACCGCGCCGGTCATCACGCAGCAACCGACCAATCAAACCGTCGCCGCCGGGGGCAACGCTCTGTTTTCTGTGACCGCGACCGGTTCGCCCACGCTGCACTATCAATGGTACGGCCCGGGAAGCGGTGTCATTCCCGGAGCGATTAACTCCACGTTGACCTTGTCCAATGTTCAACCGAGCAACGCCGGAAGTTATTTCGTGCTCGTGTCCAACCTGTTCGGCTTCACCGTCAGCTCGAATGCGGTATTGACGGTCACTGGCAGAACGAATGCGGGCACAGCGCCGGTTATTACACAGCAGCCGAGCAATCAGACCGTCTCGGTGGGAGGCACGGCGCAGTTCTCAGTGACCGCGACAGGCTCACCCACGCTGCACTATCAATGGTATGGTAACAGCGGAAACATCATTCCTGGAGCTACGGCTTCTGTCCTGACGCTTTCAAACGTTCAGCCCGGCAGCGCCGGGACATATTTTGCCGTCGTTACCAACCTGTATGGTTTCGCGATCAGTTCAAATGCTGTTTTGACGGTGACGGGCGGAACAAATGGTGGTGGTTCCTGCACGCCGCCGCCCTCGGGAATCGTGAGTTGGTGGCGCGGTGAGACCAACGCGCTGGATTCGGCCGGTACCAACAACGGCATCCTGATGGGCGGCGTCAGCTTCGCCAATGGCGAGGTTGGCCAGGGCTTCCTGTTCACTCACACGAATGACGACGTCCGAATCCCCGCCAGCCCGAGCCTGAATGTCGGTCTGAGCAGCAACGGTCTGACGTTTGAAGCCTGGATCAGCCCGCAAAATCTCACCAACCTGAATCCGATCTTTGAATGGAACGCGGCTGATGGCGTGACGTATTGGGGTGTTCAAATGTACGTCCTGCCCGCCGGTGGTGCGTCGGGAACGCTCTATGCCAATATCCAGGGTTCAGACGATTCCTGGCACCAGATGTGGTCCGCCGCAGGCATCATCACCAACAGCGTCTTCAAGCACGTCGCGCTGACCTATGACAAGACATCCGGAATCGCGAGACTGTATCTCAACGGAACCGTCGTGGCGGAGCAGAATTTCGGCAGCTTCACTCCCAAGACGAGCACTGACCTTTATCTCGGCCGCCGTCCGACGGATCCTGCCAGCACGTCATACACGTTCACCGGCGTGATCGACGAACCCACGATTTACAATCGCGCGCTGGCTTCCAACGAAATCGCCGCCATCTATGGCGCGGGCAGTGATGGCAAATGCACTTCGACAACCTCCGGCGCCGCGCCTGTCATTACGAAGCAACCGACGAACCAAACTGTAGTGGCGGGCGGTCTGGCCATCTTCTCTGTGGCGGCTACCGGTTCGCCTGCGCTGCATTATCAATGGTATCACAACGGAGATATTGTTCCTGGAGCCGTGAATTCCACGTTAACGCTCTTCAGCGTCCAGGCGAGCAATGCCGGGCCGTATTTTGTGGTTGTTTCGAACGTATTCGGCTTCGCCATCAGCTCGAACGCCGTTCTTACCGTGACGAATGGCAGTGGGCCGGTTTTCACGCAACAGCCCACGAATCAAACCGTTCCAGTCGGTGGCACGGCGGAGTTCTGGGTTGGGTTTACTGGTCCCAATGTGACTTACTGGGTCCAGTGGTATCACGATGGGAATCCCGTTCACGGAGACCCGCTGATAATCTCGAACGTCCAACCCAGCGACGCGGGTTCGTATTTCTGCGTGGTGAGCAACCAATTTGGCTTCGCCGTCAGCTCGAATGCGACCTTGACCATTACTGGCGGAACAAACAGCGGTTCCTGCACACCGCCGCCGAGCGGTTTGGTGGGATGGTGGCCCGGAGAAGGCAACGCCAATGACGTGATTGGCGGTGACAACGGCGCTCTGGAAGGCGGCGCCACCTTCGCGGCCGGCAAAGTGGGAGAAGGATTCCGTTTTGATGGCACCAATGGCTACGTGCAAATACCTGATTCGCCTGCCCTCAAACCCACCAACGTCACTGTCGAAGCGTGGGTATGGCTGGATCCGAATCTGCCTTCCCACAACGGTGGCGAACAGATCGTGTTCAAGAAAAACACCTGGTCTGCGTGGTTTGAAGGCTATAGCCTCTCGAAACAAACCATCGACAATGGCGACGGAACTTTCAGTGACCGTTTTCAATTCTGCATCTCGCACAGCGGCAACCAGGTCGCCATCAATTCCCAGACGATCGCGCAGCGCGGCGTGTGGTATCACGTCGCCGCGACCTATGACGGGAATCAATCCGTCCTTTATGTAAACGGCGTGGCGGAGGCGTCAGCAACGCCCGGTTTCTCGCTGGATTACGATACGACGCCGGTATTCATCGGCACGACTGGCACTTGGGCGCCGTATCTGAATATGTTCGGTGGTATCCTGGATGAGGTTTCCATTTACAATCGAGCCCTCACGGCCGGTGAAATTCAGGCGATCTACAACGCTGGGTCCGATGGCAAATGCACTTCGACGGCCACGAACACCGCGCCGGTCATCACGAAACAGCCGACGAACCAAACCGTCTCTGCCGGTGGCAACGCTCTGTTTTCTGTGACGGCGACCGGTTCGCCCACGCTGCACTATCAATGGTACGGCCCGGGAAGCAGTGTCATTCCGGGAGCGATTAATTCCATGCTGACGTTGTCCAACGTGCAGCCGAGCAACGCTGGAAATTATTTCGTGCTCGTTTCCAACCTGTTCGGTTTTACCACCAGCTCGAACGCTATTTTGACCGTAACGGGTGGAACAAACGGAGGCGGCGGCACGTTGTCGAACGCTCTCGTCCAAGTGGTCAATACAAGCGCATCGAGCGGCGCGACCTTTGACCTGCCAATCATCCTCGTCGCCAAAGGAAACGAAAATGCCCTCAGCTTCAGCCTGAGCTTTGATTCAACCACATTGACGTATTCGAACGTCGTGCTCGGCCTGAACGCGACCAACGGAATGATCCTGCTCAACACCAGCAAGGCCAGTAACGGCATGGTCGGCGTGGAACTGGCGCTGCCCAGCGGCCAGACCTTCAACGCAGGCACGCAGCAAATTGCTCGCGTCACATTCAGGGCTCCGAGTTTCACCAGCACGCAACTGCTCGTAACGCCGGTGAACTTCACGGACCAGCCGATCGTGAGATTGTTGTCCGATGCCCAGGGGCATTCGCTTAGTGGCGTCTTCTCGAATGGCATCGTCACCGTTTCGGCGGGGGCGATTGAAGGTGATGCGGCGCCGAGGACTTCCGGCGACGGAAAAGTCAACCTGTTCGATTGGGTGCAGGTTGGTAGATTTGTGGCCGGGTTGGATACCATCTCCAACGCCTCCGAATTCCAGAGAGTCGATTGCGCTCCGCGCAGTACTTTGGGCGATGGCCAGATCAGCGTCACCGATTGGGTGCAAGCCGGCCGTTATGCCGCTGGATTGGATCCCGCCACGCCCGTCGGCGGCCCGACGGGACCTTCCGGCTCCAACACTTCCATGGCGCTGCCTCGCCTGCCGATCTCACGTCAAGTGATCATCGGTGGCGCCTCGACCGTGAAAGGCATGGCGACCACCGTGCCGATCGACCTGCAGGCGCAGGGCAACGAAAGCGCGCTCGCGTTCAGCCTGAATTTTGACCCCAGCGTGCTGAAATATATCAGCACGGCCAACGGAAGCGCCGCCACCGGCGCGGCTCTGGTGGTGAATACGAACCAGGCCGGCGCCGGCAAACTGGCCATTGTGCTCTGTCTGCCGACCGGCAGCTACTTCCCGGCGGGATTGGATGAAATCGCGCGAGTCGCGTTTGTGGCCGTTGGTTCCGGCACCAGCAATTCCGTCACCTTCGCCGACACGCCGGTGTTCCGCTCCATCTCGGACACGAACGCCGAGGAATTGCCTGCGAACTACGTCGCGAATCTGGTCGTCGCGCATCCTCGGCCCACCGTGAACCTCTCGCCCTCGGCGTCGACGTCGGCGTTGTCCTGGCCGGTATGGGCGGGCGACTTTACATTGCAGGCTGCGAATAGTCTCGTGCCGCCGGTCACGTGGACGAACGTTCCCGTCACACTCCAAACCAACGGGGAGAATATCCAGATCATTCTGCCTAAAGCAGACAGCCAGGTGTTCTACCGCCTCTATCATCCGTAAAATCGGATTGAAGGATTGCGCAATGCCGCTCCGGTGACGGGGCGGCATTTTTGTTCGTGCAGATCGTTACTTCTCCGCCCGGTGAATGCTCATGATGCCGCCCATCAGGTTGAAGACGCGCACATTTCGCCAGCCCTGCGCGCGCATCCGTTCCGCGACTTCCTGCTGCGCCGGGTAATGTTTGAGCGATTCCAAAATGTACGCATAAGCCGCCGCGTTGCCGCAAAACACCTTTCCAAAAAACGGCAAAAGGAATTTCAGGTAGCCGAAATAAATCCCCCGCCATGCGGTGTTGTCCGGCTTGCCGAATTCAAGCACAAGCAACCGCCCACCCGGTTTGGTCACGCGGAACATGTCGCGCAAACCAGCATCGAGATCCGCCAGGTTGCGTAAACCGTAACCAATCGTCAGAAGATCAAACGCATTTTCCGGAAACGGAATCCGCTGCGCATCCCCGTGAACAAATTTAACTTCTGCCTTCTGCTTTCTGCCTTCAGCCTTCTCCTTTGCCACCTCCAGCATCGGCTCGCTGAAATCCAACCCCACAGCGTGCACGCCTCGCGCGGCCAAAGCCAGCGCCAGGTCGCCCGTCCCGCAGCACAAATCCAGCGCCCGTTCGCCCGCGCGCGGCTCGGCCAGCCGCAGCAGCCGCCGCTTCCACACCCGATGAAGCCCGAAACTTTGGACATCGTTGATGAGGTCGTAACGGCGGGCGATCGTGGCAAATAATTCCCCCACCTTCGCTGCCCGTTGTTCGCCCCGCATGTAAAACATATTGCTCATCACAAATGCTGTTTTTCTGCCCTAAAATGGACAGAAACAGCCCAGCGAAGCGACTAAATTTCATCCACTCGGCTTGCTATTGAAGATTCCTGCCTGCGATGATATTAGCAATACGGATGCTGGCCTGATATCTGCTCAACTTACTGGCACTTAGAGAGCTATGGCCGTGAAAGTTATGAATCGACAAAAAATTTTGGTTGTGGATGACAACCCGGTGATTACCAAGACGTTGTCCATGAAACTCACCAATGCCGGTTACGATGTGGCGACTGCGGCCGACGGAACAGAAGCCGTCAGCGCCGCCCGCACCGAAAAACCGAGCCTGATCTTGCTCGATATCAGTTTTCCGCCGGACCTTGGCGTTCCGTGGGACGGTTTCAAAGTCATCGAATGGCTGCGGCGGATTGAAGCTTCGAAGGACATTCCCATCATCGTCATCACCGGCGGCGATCCTGCGAAATACAAGGACAAATCCCTCGCCACCGGCGCGGTTGCTTTTTTCCAAAAACCGATCGATGGCCACTCTCTGCTCGACGTCATCAAAAAGACGCTCACCGGGGCTGAAAAGAAAGCAGCTTGATCTTGTTTGCAAGCAGGGCGGTGCGGCTGCGCCGCGTCCTCTCAACGTTCTGCCGGCAGATCAGATTTGTTTTCCTTCCGCGCTCGATTCGCGCCACAAAACCAATCCTCCCACCAACCCCCAAAACGCGCTCACGCACAGCGTGAGCAATGACACCGCCTCGGCATCCGCCGCCGCGATTCCGCACAACCCCAGCAACGCAATCGCCGCTCCGTCCCGCGCGCCGATACCGGCAAAAGTAATCGGCAGTCCGCTGACCGCCGTGATCAGGGGAAAAGTCCACACCAGCTTCAGCCAGGGTATTGGCGCGTGGCAGATGGCTTGCAGATTAATCGCCAGTACCGCGTTCACGGCGAACTGCATCAGGAGACTGCAAACGAAACCCGTCAAAACGACCTTCGGCGATTTCAACAACCGCTTGCCGCTTTCCACGAATGCCATCACAAACCGCCGCGCCATCGAATCGCGCTGTGACCGCCGCAAAAATATCAGCGCCAGGATGATTACCGGCACAAACAGCAGCAGCCACCACGCGGAGTGTCGAATTGAAAGCGACCGAGGCCCGGAAAACGCCCCGTGCGTGCCCGCGATGAAGAATGCGAGACCCGCCACCACAATCAAAGCGCCCGAGCCCATCAGCCGGTCGAGCGAAACCGATGCGAGAATTTTCGCCAGCGGCCAATTGTATCGGCGCGCATAAACAGCCGCCTTGGCTGTATCGCCGCCCGCGGCTCCAAACAGCACCAAATAAAAGAAATGTCCAATGATGGAAAACCGGATCGTTGCCGGCACGGTCACCACGCTGTCGTTGGCGCGCAGCGCCAGCAGCCATCGCCGCGACGCCGGCAAAAACATCAAACCATACAGCGCCACAGCCGCAATAAACCATCCCACGCGCATCGAGCGGATTGTTTCGAGCAGATTGCGGGCGGGAATCCGGTGGAAAACAAAACAAAGAGCCGCAACCGTCAACGCGAGGCACAACAGCCTCCATTTGTTGGAAACCCATTTCGTGCGGGGTTGAGCGGGCGATTGGGTGTCAGGCGAAAAAACAGTTGCTCGCATATCCTCGAAAGAAAATCCTCGCATCCGCCCTGAATAACAATCAGCAATATGCCCTATCCGGTAAAAATCAGGTCCGTTTCCTCGAAACCTGGCATCCCTTTTCTCCTTTTGAAACCGTGTTCCCGTTGGCACTATCCCGTCCGATGGGTATTACGCCACAGCAATTCAAACGCATGGAAGAACGCCTCGCCCGGCCGGCGCGCGCGGCGACCCCCGCGTTTCAGCCTGGTGTGCGCATTCACTCCGGCACTCATCAAATCATCCTCGGCTTGGACCCTTCGCTCCGCGGCACGGGTTTCGGCGTGATTCGCCTCGCCCGGCCGACTCCCGAGACGCTCGCCCATGGCACGATTTCCTGCTCCCAAACCTGGGAACGCTCCCGTTGCCTCGTCAAAATCGTCCAGACCTTGCGCGATGTCCTCAGACAATTTCAGCCCACCGTTTGCGTCGTTGAAGGCATTTTCTACGCGCAGAATCTGCAAACGGCCATGATCATGGGCGAAGCCCGCGGCGCGGCCCTTTCCGCCATCGGCGAAGCCGGCCTGGAGATTTATGAACTCGCCCCGCGCAAAGTGAAACAGGCCATCGTTGGCTACGGCGCAGCCCAAAAGATCGCCGTCGCGAAAATGGTGCAACGCATGTTGCGCCTGGCAGAAATTCCCTCCCCCGACGCGGCCGATGCGCTTGCTCTCGCGCTCACCCACGCGCAGGAAAACAGCCGCTACGGCCTGACCGCGCCAAAGAAGATTTAAGTTTTCACTCAGATGGAAACTGAGAATAATCCCGAAATCCGAGATCCGAGATCCGAAGGGGGCAGGGGTGCCTGGTGCCTTCGGATTTCGGGTTTCGGATTTCGGATTTTCGCCTCATGATCACCTTCCTCCAAGGCAAACTCGTCGACGCCCTGCCGACCGAAGTCACAATCGATGTCAACGGCGTCGGCTACGAAGCGTTGATTCCGCTGTCGTCCTTCGACAAGCTGCCCCTGCCGGGCCAGCCCGTGAAACTGCTCACGCAACTCGTCGTCCGCGAGGATTCCCACACGCTTTACGGTTTCATGACTTCGGAGGAGCGCGACCTGTTCCGGCTGCTCATCCACACCGTCAGCGGCATCGGCCCCAAGACGGCCTTGAATGTGTTGAGCGGCATCAGCGTCACAGCCTTTCGCGGCGCGGTGGCGAATGGCGATCTGAAGGCGCTTTCAAAGATTTCCGGTGTGGGCAAAAAAACCGCCGAACGCATCGTCGTCGAACTCAAAGATAAAATCGGCATTGCCGGCGCATGGGAGGCGGCCAGTGCGAAACATGGCCTTTCAGCAGATGAACAACGCATTAACGACGCCGTGCTGGCCCTCGTCGCCCTGGGCTTCAAACAAATCGATGCGCACGATTCCGTCCGCGCTGCGCAAGCCGTTCTTGGAACGCAAGCCACAGTTGAAGAACTCGTTCGCGCGTGCCTGAAAAAGGGGGCATGATGACAGCGGTGAGTTCAAAGCCAAAAATACGCCGGCGCTCCGGAGTCGTCGTGCCGCACGCCCCGCGCTGGTTTCAGCGGCTGGGCGCCACCGTTCTTTACATCCTGACGCGCGTCTACGGCATGACCTTGCGCCTCCGTTGGGACAATCACAGCGATTTTTCCGTGGATCAGTTGAGTGGCCCGGGAATCTATTGCCTCTGGCACAATCGCCTTCTCCTTTGCATGGAAGTTTACTGGCGCGAAGTGAAACGCCGCGACATTGGCAGGGGGCTCGCAGCGCTCATCAGCGCCAGCAAAGACGGCGCATCCCTCGCGGCCATCCTGGAATGTTTTCAGGTCCAGCCGGTGCGCGGTTCCTCCAGCCGGCGCGGCCCGCAGGCCCTGCTCGAACTGACTTCGTGGGCGGAACGCGGTTATGATCTCGCCATCACCCCGGACGGCCCGCGCGGCCCGTGCTACGTCGTGCAGGAAGGCGTCATGTCGCTCGCCCAATTGACCGGGCTGCCGATCATTCCTTTTGGTTATTATGCACGACGGAAAATTCGTTTGAAAAGCTGGGATCGCTTTCAGATTCCGCTGCCATTTTCCCGCTGCGAACTGACTCTGGGCAAACCGGTTTACGTCCCGCGCTGTGCCACCGATGCCGAGCGCGAAGAAATTCGCAAGCACCTCGAGCAACTGATGAAAAATATTTCGCGCGACTAAAAGTGCTGCCGGCGTCGTGCCGGCGGTTCAAACTTTAAACCAATCGCGCAAGAAATTTATAAAGCGCGTACCGCCGCATCACCGCTTTCACATAAGCCTTCGTCCGCGGAAACCCAATTTGCTCCACGAACGCCACGCTGTTCGTCGCGCCCGCTCCGCCGACCCATTTCAGCAAATGACCGCGTCCCGCATTGTAATCTGCCAGCGCAAACGGCAGCGGATCGTCCGCATTCGTGTAACGCTTCAGCAATTTGCTGAGATAAAACGTCCCCGCGAAGACATTGGTCCCCGGATCGAAACATTGCTCGTGGGAAAAATTCGGGATATGCTCCGTTCCCGCCCAATCCATGGCTGCCGCCTCCTGAATTTGCATCAGGCCAATCTCGCCGGCCCTGCCGCGCCGGTCTGGATGAAAACGTGTCTCCTGCCAGATGACGGCCTTCACCAGCAACGGATCAACATGGTAGCGCTGCGCCGCCGCATTGATTTGCGGCTCGAATCTTTTGCCCTGCCGGGTGACGAACAGCAAATAACCGAAAATTCCCAACACGCAAAAGACGGCCACAAGCAGAATCAGAAAAATTGTCCGGCGCCATTTCACACACGGATTGTAGCGACGGCCTGCGACCGCCGCATTCCAAATTTTCTTTGCGGTGTCCCAATTTCGCCAAATAAAAGGAGCGCAGGCTTCAGCCTGCTTCAGCGCAAATCGCAGCCAGCGTGAAGGGATATTTTCAGCGTTGTGTCACTTCGCGGTGAAGCGGCATAAATGCCGGGCTCCCAGGCAAATTGTGCACTGCCATTTTTGCCACGCTTGACAGGCCCGACACAAGGCTCAACCCTCCATTTCAGAATGATTGCCCGTGTCAGCCTCGAAATCGCGCTCCGCAAGGAATTCGATTACGCCATACCACCCGGCCTTGCCGCCCAGGTGGATGTGGGCAGCCGCGTGCAAGTGCCGTTCGGCCCGCGCAAGGTCCTCGGTTGCGTCACCGCGCTCGCGGAGGAATCCACGCACACAAAACTCAAGCCCATCATCAAGGTCATCGGCGCGCAGACTTTGGTGACGCCCAAAGTTCTCAAACTCGCGCGGTGGATCGCGGATTATTACTGCTGCGCACCGGAGATCGCTCTCAAGAGCGTCCTGCCCGAAGTTGTGCGCAAGGAACAAAGCGGCTGGCGCGAGCGGCTGTTCGTGCGCGCGCTGGCGTTCACGGGTGAAATGCCGAAATTGCCCAAGCGACAGCAGGAGATCTGGAACATCCTTGAGGAACGCCGCGAAATGCCCTTGCAGGAGCTGCTGGAACTCGCGGAAACAACTGCCTCAACCATTCGCCGGCTCGAAGACCGCGGCCTCGTCGAAATCGCCACCCAGATTTCCGAACGCGACCCTTACGCGCGCGAACATATTCTGCCGACGCAACCGCTGCCGCTGAATCCCAAGCAATCTCAAGCGCTGGAAAAAATAAAAGAGGCCATGAACGTCGTTCCGCCATCTTCCAAAACATTTCTCCTTCACGGCGTCACGGGCTCAGGAAAAACCGAAGTTTATCTTCAGGCCATCGCACACACGCTCGAACAAGGCAAAGGCGCCATCGTTCTCGTGCCGGAAATTTCGCTGACGCCGCAGACCGTGGAACGATTCAAAGCCCGATTCAGCTCCGGCAAATTGCAAACGCTCGTTGCCGTGCTCCACTCGCATCTCTCCGCCGGCGAGCGTCACGATGAATGGCACAAGATCCGCCAGGGCCGCGCACGAATCGTCATCGGCGCCCGTTCAGCAATTTTTGCGCCGGTCGATCCACTTGGCCTCATCATAGTCGACGAGGAACACGAGCACACGTATAAGCAGGAGGAATCGCCGCGCTACCACGCGCGCGATGTGGCCATCATGCGCGGCCAGATGGAAGGCGCGCCCGTCGTGCTCGGCTCCGCCACGCCTTCGCTCGAGACCTATTTCAATTGCCGCAAAGGCAAATACACTCTGCTCGAATTGCCCGAGCGCGTGGACGACCAGAAGATGCCTCATGTGCGCGTCGTGGATATGCGGCAGGCCGCGCGCGGCGAGAAAGGCACGCCGATTTTTTCGCCGCAGCTTAAGGAAGCCATCACGCAACGGCTCGAGCGCGGCGAACAGACCATTTTGTTTTTGAACCGGCGCGGTTATTCAACTTCGCTGCAATGTCCGAAGTGCGGCCATGTCTGCGGCTGTCCGAATTGCAGCATCTCGCTGACGTACCATCGGCTGGAACAAAAACTCGCCTGCCACATTTGTGGCCACAGTGAAAAAGTGCCGTCCCTTTGCCCAAACGAAAGCTGCAAAAATCCCGCCATCCGTTTCGCCGGCACCGGCACGCAGAAGGTCGAGGAAACTCTCGCCAAACTCTTCCCGGACGCGCGCATTCATCGCATGGATGCCGACACGATGAAACGGAAAGATGATTACCGCAAAATTCTTGGCGACTTTCGCGCCGGAAAAATCGATATCCTGGTCGGCACGCAGATGATCGCCAAAGGGCTGCACTTTCCGAATGTGACACTCGTGGGAATTATTTTCGCGGACCTCGCGTTGCATCAGCCGGACTTTCGCGCGGGCGAACGCACATTTCAATTGCTCACGCAAGTCGCGGGCCGCGCCGGCCGCGGCGATATTGAAGGCGAGGTCGTGGTCCAGGCTTTCACGCCGTTTCATCCCGCCATTCAATTCGCGCGACGGCATGATTTCGAGGGCTTTTACGAGCAGGAATTGGAATTTCGCGAGCAGCTGAAATATCCGCCGGTCGGCCGCGTGGCGTTATTGACGCTGAAAGGGCGCAACGAAGAGAAGGTGAAATTTTCCGCGGAGCATTTGAAAAAGGTGATTGAGTCCAAGGTCCAAGGTCCAAGGTCCAAGGTCTCTTCCGGGGGCCGGACTTTGGACCGTGGAACTTGGACTTCGGACTTAATGATCTCCGGCCCCGCTCCGGCGCCATTGCTGCGCGCTGAAACATTTTATCGCTACCAAATCATGCTGCGCACGGTGCGCATGAGCGCACTCAGCCGCGAACTGGCCAAAATCATGGAATCGCTCACCCTGCCGGAAGACGTGACGCTGGCGGTGGATATTGACCCGGTGGACTTGTCGTAAACGGCCTATTTAACTTTCACGCGAAACTCGCTCGCGTTGGTGATTTTCGCCAGATCGCCGTCGTAAAATTCCGCGCGATAACTTTCGGTCTCCAGCAAATGCTGGCCGAGATCCTTCTTGCTGCGGTCGATGACAAACTTCAATTCCTCCATGTCCTCCGACCAGCGAAAGCCGGTGAAGAATTGCGAGCCCGCGAATTGCGTTTTGTAGAGCGCATTGCGCGAGTAACACGTGCCGAGATACAAATGTTTCAAGCCGCGCTCCGCGAAGAATGCCACCGCCGAAGTCATCATGAACATGCCAAGATTGCGGTCGTAATAATTCAGATCGTAGAACGCGTAATAGTAAAACGCCAATTCCTTGTCTTCGATATACATCGTCGCCGCGCCGACTTCCGCGCCGGTTTTCACGTCGGTGAAAACGAGGAGGTGAGAGATGATTGGAGATGCAAACAATCCATCGAGCCGCTCGAAGGTCATTATATCCTTGCCGAATTTAATGTCCGCGTAGGTTTTGAAAAACTGGCGGCGTTCGGGCGTGTAATCGTATTTATCGCGTGGAACCAATTTCACTTCGATGCCATCGCCCTTGCGCAGAATGCGGCGGTTTTCCGAGGAGGGCTTGAACTTCGCAAGATTCACCCGCACCTGGCGGCAAAGATAAAACCGGTCCAGGTTGCGCGAAGAGGGCAGAAAACCGGCGTTGAAAATGTCCGAGGGCATTTCGCCCGATTCCGGCACCGCCCAAATGGCGTAGGGAAATTGATAATGGTCGTAATCGGGTTTTTGTTCGGAAAATAAAAGTTTCATTCAAGCCCGGATCAATGCCACTGGATGGATTACGCCGGAAGCAGTTCTCTCGTGCACTCCTGCTTGCTTGAATCGGACCCATTCACGCATTTGCGGCGCAGGCGCAACCGCCAATTTGTCAGCACATCGTAGCTCACCGAGCCCTTGAGCTTCGCCATATCGTGCACGGTGATTTCCTCGTTGCCCTGCCGGCCCATGATGACCGCTTCATCCCACATTTGCGCTTCGGGAATTTCCGTGACGTCCACCATCAACGCGTCCATTGCGATGCCGCCGACGAGTGGGGCGCGTTTGCCATGGATGAGTGCGCCGCCCTGATTGCGCACGCGCGGGAAGCCGTCGCCGTAGCCGATCGGCAAGACCGCGATGCGCCGCGGCGAAGTCGCGGTATAGCGCATGCCGTAGCCAACTACTTCGCCGGGTTCGAGTCGTTGAATCGCCGCAATGCGTGCCTTGACCGACATCACCGGCTCGATTCCCTGAATGCGCCGGCACACCGACGATGGGAAAATGCCGAACATCAAAATACCCGTGCGGACCATGTCGCGATGCGCGTGTGGCAAATCCAGAAACCCGCCGCTGTTGCACAGGTGCTGGGTTTTGACGCGCACTCCCTTTTCCGCAAGCCCGGCCATGACTTCGTCGAAACGCGAAATCTGCAGATTCGCAAACGTCTTATCCGTTTCGTCCGACTGCGAGAAGTGCGTCATCGCGCCTTCGAGCAGCAACGATTTTTCGGCGCAAATTTGTTCGATCAACGCCAGCGCCTCAGTCCAGCGGACGCCGTAGCGGCTCATGCCGGTATGAATCTTCACATGAACCGGGACGCGTTTGCCTGTCGCAGCGGCGACCCTGGCCAGCTTGCGGACGGTGTTCGGTTCGTTGACACAAACGGTCAAATCATGGGCAACGCACCAGGGCAGCTCCGCCTCCTGCCGTTCGCCCAGCAGGAGCAACTGCGCCTGGATGCCCGCGTCGCGAAGGGCCATCGCCTCTTCCAGCGTGCTCAAGCCGAGGCAGCTTGCGCCTTCTTCCAGCGCGATCCGCCCGACATCCAGAGCCCCATGGCCATAGGCTTCGTCCTTCACCACGGCCATCCATTTCACCTTCGCCGGCAGGTCACGCCGGATCAGTTGCAGGTTGCGGCGCAGGCGGCCGAGGTCAATTTCGGTCCACGCCGGCCGGAGCGGAAAATTTGTCGAATTCAAGTCCATTTGACTGCTGACAATTGTTTAAGCACGAAACAAACCAAATGGCACGAAAAAACAGGTTCGACCCTAATTTTCAGTTCGTTTTTCCCGCGTCGTGCGCGCTTGATAAGCTTCTTCGCATCCGCTATTCCACTTCTCATGCAACCAAACGAACTGCGCGGCAAATTGAACGGAGTCATCTCGTTTCCCTGCACTCCCTTCAAAAAAGACCTGTCGCTCGACCTGGACGGCCTGCGAAAAAACCTTCGCTCGCTGCTCCAACATCCTATTTGCGCCGTGGTTGCGCCGGCGGGCACGGGCGAACTCCACTGCCTCACGCCCGCAGAACATTTGGCCGTCGTCAAAACCACCGTCGAGGAAGTCAAAGGCAAAGTGCCGGTTTTGACGGGCGTCGGCTTCAATCCGCCCATCGCCGCCGAGGCCGCCAGGCAAGCCGCGCAAGCCGGCGTGAACGGCATCCTCGCTTTCCCGCCCTATTATCCCAGTTCCGACGATGAAGGCATTGTCGCCTACTACAAAAGCGTCGCGGATGCCACGCCGCTGGGGTTGCTGATTTACAGCCGCGATTGGTTCAATCCCTCGCCGGCGCTGGTCGAAAAGCTCGCGCGCGCCATTCCCAATCTAATCGCCTGGAAAGACGGCCAGGGCGACATGCGCCGCTATCAAATGATCCGCCAGCGCGTCGGCGAGCGCCTGCACTGGATCGGCGGCGCGGGCGACGACGCCGTGCCGGCTTATTACTCCATCGGCATCCGCACTTACACCTCGAGCATCGCGAACGTTGCGCCGAAACTTTCCCTTCGCCTGCACGAACTCGCCTCCGCCGGCCACTCCAGTGAACTCACGAAACTGATGGATGAACTCGTCATTCCGCTCTACGAATTGCGTGCGCGACGCAAGGGCTACGAAGTCTCCGCCATGAAATCGATGATGGATATGGCCGGCCTCGTCGGCGGACCCGTGCGGCCGCCGCTGGTGAATTTGAAGGCAGAGGAAGTCGAAGCGCTCCGCGCCACAATGGCCAGGTGGAAACCGTGGTTGTGAGCCGTACAGGATGTCCTGGGCGCGGCATTTATGCCGTTTCAACGCCGGAATGAAATACGGCGTAAAATAATCCATCGCTTCGGCTGCGAGCTGCGCTGAAGCAGGCTGAAAGCCTGCGCTCCTGGCGCAAGTGCTGGTCACGCCCCATTACAAATTGAGCTTCAAATTCCCTTCGCCGCTCCGACGGTCTCGTGATACCCTCGGCCCGTGGATTTTTTCGGCCAACAGGAGCGTGCGAAGCGGCAAACCGGATTGTTGATTTGGCTTTTTGGAATCTCCGTCCTGGTTGTCGTTGCCCTCATTTACCTGGTCCTTGCTTCGGCCATTTACATATTTCGCCACCCGCTGTTCGGCGAGGCCTGGTGGAATCCGATGACGTTTATCATCGGCTGCTTTTTCTTTCTTGGGGAGGCGATCCTTCATCCGCTGCACACGCTCCATGTTATTTGGGAACCGGATATCATCGGGTGGACAGTATTGGGAACGCTGCTTCCTATCGGGATGGGTTGCCTCTACAAATGGCGCGTTCTCGCGGCCGGTGGGCCGGCGGTTGCGGAGTTGCTGGGTGGACGACGCGTGAATCCCGAGACCACGGATGCGGATGAGCGGAAATTGTGCAACGTCGTTTCTGAAATGGCCATCGCATCCGGAATGCCGCAACCGGTGATTTATGTGCTGGAACGCGAACGCGGAATCAACTCTTTCGCTGCCGGCCACACGCGCGAGGATGTCGCCATCGGCATCACCTACGGCTGCCTGAAGCTGCTGACGCGCGACGAATTACAAGGCGTCATCGCGCACGAATTCAGCCACATCCTGAACGGCGACACGCGGTTGAACATGAAATTGATGACGCTGGCGCACGGACTTTTCTGGCCGACGATCGTGGGGCGCATCCTGCTGCGCGGCACCAGCGAGGCGCCGGAGATCGGCGATTCCATTTTCGACGAGGCGAGCCCCCAATGGAGCCAGCCATTGGTGCCGCTGGCTTGCTTTTTTCTCCTGCTGGGCAGCGTGACCTCCCCGCTCGTGCGCTGGATCAAGAGCATGATTTGCCGCGAACGCGAGTGGCTGGCCGACGCTGCGGCGGTTCAATTCACACGCAATCCACCGGGCATTGAAGGCGCGCTCACAAAAATTGGCGGACTGCTGAAACAAGGCCGGCTGGATAACGCGCACGCGGAATCTGCGAGCCATTTCTATTTCGCCAATTGCGTCCACGACTCCTGGTTTGGTTTTCAATCCACTCACCCTCCATTGTTGAAGCGCATTTTAAAAATCGATCCGCAGTTCGACGGCAACTTTCCCCGCATCCATTCGCTGCCCTCGCGCGAGGCGGCTTACGACCTGCGCTATCAGGAAAGCGTCCAGCGCATGCGCGCGCAAGTGGCAACAGAGGAAGGGCAGAAATAACCTATCTTCCTAGCGAAACAGGGAGTGGATAAATCCCATGTAAGTTTCGTAGCCGCGGTAGCCCATGGAAGAATCCACTCCGAGGAAATTCGAGATGATAGAAACAATATTCCAGAAGTAGTATCCCAACGGCCCCATGAAGAGCAGCAAAAACAAAATCCACTGGCCAACTTGCCCCCATTGAAAGAGCTTTTCGCGAAGATCGCCCGGCAGCCACGGCGCAATCGCCTGAAAACCATCCAACGGTGGAATCGGGATCAAGTTCAGCAAAATGGCACTGACTTCGAGTTGCAGCAGGAATGACAGCGAAACCGACGCCATGTTTTGCGGGTCGTTTTTCAGCACACCGATTTTAAACAAAACACTAATGATCACCACCATGACGATATTCATGGCGATGCCCGCCAGGGAGACCCAAGTGTCCCATTCCCGCGAACGCAGAAGCTGGCGTTCGATGTAAACCGCACCGCCGGGAAGACCGATGCCACCGAGCAGCAGAAAAACGACCGGCATCACAATGCTGTAAACCGGATGCGTGTAATGCAATGGATTCAGGGTCAAATAACCCTTGTCTTTCACGGTGTAATCGCCGCCGCAATACGCGGCCCAGGCGTGACCGAACTCGTGGATGCACACCGAAAAAATCCAAAGCACGGTGACGACAATAAAAACTTCCATAGGGTTACTTTGCGGTTATAACCACGTAGTTCTTCTTTCCTTTCCGCAACAGGAGATGTTTTTTAAAGAACGTTCGGCAGACATTTTCAAACAACCAGTTGGCACATCTTTCCATGTTCCCTGTATGATGAGTCGTTAATCAAACGACGATGGTGGATAGGGGTCATGTGGAATTGGCATGCTGCCAGAAATTAAATGGTAATTCTTTTTACCTTTCCGGACAGCCATGTGTTTGTCACAGAGAAATTGATTGAAAGTAACCATCGCATTGGGATTTGTTTCTTTTACGTCGTTTATATAAATCCCCCCAGATTCGATATCCTTTCTAGCTTGGCCTTTTGATCCACTAATACCGTAATGAGCTATGACCTCGTAAAGAGGACGATTGAGGGGGCTATAATCGCCACTGCTACCAGTTGGATCAAAAACATTCCGCGGAACCTCGATTTCGTCGAGCATATGCAGAGGCAATGAAGAAAGCGCCCCCTTAAAAAGCGCTTCACTGGCGCGAATCGCTTCGCGCATCGCGGCCTCGCCGTGAATCAATGTGGTCGCCGCCTGTGCAAGCGCCTGATGCGCCACGCGCGCACCGGGATTCTCGGTGTGTTTTTGTTCGAGCGCCGCAATTTCCTCGCGGGAGAGGAACGTGAAGAATTTAAGATACCGAATCACGTCACGATCGTCGGTATTGATCCAAAATTGGTAGAAGCGGTACACGCTGGTCTTTTTCGGATCGAGCCAGATGGCGCCGGCGACGGTTTTGCCAAATTTCGAGCCGTCGGCGTTCGTGATGAGTGGCACCGTGAAGCCGTAAACGGTTTTGCCGAGCTTTTTGCGCGTGAGTTCGATGCCTGCCGTGATGTTGCCCCATTGATCGCTGCCGCCAATTTGCAACTCGCAGCCGACATCGCGGCAAAGCACATAAAAATCAAACGCCTGCAGCAGCATGTAGCTGAATTCAGTGTAACTGATGCCCGCTTCGCGATCTTCCATGCGGGCGCGGACGCTCTCCTTGGCGACCATCTGGTTCACGGAAAAATGCTTGCCGATGTCGCGCAGGAATTCGAGGTAACTGACCGGCGTGGTCCAGGTGGCGTTATCGACGAGACGCGCCGGATTCGTTTTGGTCTCAAAATCCAGCAGCCGTTTCATCTGCTCTTTCACGCGCGCGATGTTGTGATCAAGAATTTCCTTGGTGAGCAATTGCCGCTCCTGAGTTTTGCCGCTGGGATCGCCAATGGAACCGGTGGCGCCGCCCGCGACGGCGATTGGATGATGCCCGAGCAATTGGAACCGGCGCAACGCCAGCAGCGGGACCAGATTGCCGACGTGCAGGCTGTCCGCTGTGGGATCAAAACCGCAATAGAGCGTGAGCGGAGAAGCGGAACGTTTGGCCAATTCGGCCTTGTCGGTGCAATCGGCGAACAACCCTCGCCACTCCAGTTCTTCTAAAATGCTCATCGCCGGGAGACTAATTTGCCGCCCCGCGATTGCCAATAGCCGATTGCCCGTCGGGATCCGACAAAGTTTCGCTCAACTTGCGAGAAATCGAAAAAGGGGACGCCGTTCAGCGATGACCGCCGCCGCCACCCCCGCCGTTGCCGCCACTGTTATTTCCGCCCCCACCATTACCGCCACCGCCACTGGAATGTCCACCGCCCCCACCTCCGCCGCCTCCACCACCTCCGGCATGGCTGCCGCCGCCCCCGCCACTGTTATTTCCACCACCCCCGCCGCGATTCCCGCCGCCAGTGTTATAGGTTCCCCCGCCACCGGGAGTAAAATTCGCGCTTCCACTGTTGTAGCTTCTGCCCGGATTGGGATTAAATTCCTGACGCGGAGCTGGAGCGCTGGGTTGCGCTGGCGCGGAACGGTATTCCGTGGTGGGCTGGTTAAAGGAGCGCTGCGGCGCGGAGGGCGTTATGGGCGTCATCGAACCAGACCGGTAGGAAGGCTGGAATGGCGAACCGGAATTGGCATTCTGGTCCTGCATTTTTGGCGTACCGCGACCCGGTTCGTAGCCGCGAGCGGGCCATTGCGGTTGCTGCTGCTGCAGTTGCCGCTGTTGCGGCATCTGCGGCGGGAAGAATTGCTGCCGGTTATTGTTCTGCCGGTTGAAGTCCTCCGGTTGAACCGGAGGCGTCACAACTTGCCGGTTGTTGTCCGCAGGCGTCAGCGGCTGCCTGGGGGTCTGAGACTGAATTTCCGGGCCGCGCCTCAAAGCCGTGGGGTTTTGCGATTGTTCAGGACTGATGCGATTGGGCCCACGCATGTAAATGGAATTATCCGGACGCTGGCCGGCAGGCGGATTGAAGCCGTTATTCGGGCGCGAATTGTTCTGCGGCATGTTCGCCGTGGGATTGGAAATAATCGGCCGATGCCCCGGCAACGGTGCGGAAGGCGTCAGCGGATTGGTGTTGCGCACGACCGGATTTGGCCGTGGGCGATTCACATGATTGCCAAGATTGAAATTGGGATCGCGCCGCACTCCTTCACCCACGCGAGCGGCGCCGGCCCCCGGCTTGGGCATGGGCAGTGCGGGACGAAAGACCGACAGCGTGCGTCCATCACGTCCCAATCGCGGCGCGCTCGGCGCGGTGGCATCCGCCCGGACGTGAATCGGTCGAATTTCCGTGTGCGACGCAGCGGCGACCCGGTCCACGGGAATGCCGCGGTTGATGAGCAGATTATTATTGCCGCGAATGATTTGGTTGTGAACAACCGTCGTGTGATAAACGCGCGTCACTTCCTGATGCGGCAGGCGGAACCGGCCGGGCCAGCGGTCATGGAAATGAGCCGTGGGAACGAAAATGTAAGTGCTCGCCGTCAGGCCGAAACCAAAACCGAACCCCACCGAACGGCCGTAATACGTGAAACCGTATCCCGGCCGGTAGCACGCCGTCGGCGGAAGCGGAGCCCAGCCGCAATAGGCGTTGCTGTATCTCCAACTGACCCAGGCCGGTCCCCAGACCGTGTCCGGCGCCCAACACCAGCCAAAGCGGCTGTTATGGAACCAGCGACCATAATGAAATGGCGCCCAGCCCCATGAATAATCCGACACCCACACCCAGCCGCAATCCGTGTAGGCCCAGTGCCCGCGATCGCAATACGGCTGCCAGCCTGGATTCGAGACGACAACGGTCGGCTGCCAGCACGGACCATAGCCCGCGATGTTCACCCAGCTGCCGTACGGCGCCAGTGAATCATAAAAGTACGAATAGGATTCGTTGGGTGATTGGTCGACGGCTGCTTCTTCATTCGGCGTAAGAGGTGGTTCGACGGTCGGTGCCTCGGCCATCGCTGTCTGGTCTGTGGCGGTCATGTCGTAAGGCTGCGGGGTCATGGCCGCCTCAGGCGTCGGGATGGGGTTCGTAGGAGGATACCCGGGTTGTTGCGGTTGAACGGCCGCCGCGGCAGTCCCGTTAAATTCTTTATCGCGCTGCAACATCGCAGCCACGACGGTTTCCGGCGCCCCGAGGTCGTTCAGGTAGACAACATCGTCTGAAGAAAGGTTGAATGCGCCAGGCGAATTGGTCACATAAGCCATCAGTACGCTTTCACCCACGCCGGCCTGGACGAGTTTAACAAAATCCGTGAGTTGGGGATTGCTGCTGGTGTTCGTAGTGCCGGTTTCGGGCGCGGAAATGATTGTCCCCGGCGCGTTCGCAAGGTCCTGGGCATTTGTGTCAGTGCTCCCGGCAGCTCCGGTCGCTACCGTTTCGTCGCCGGGTTGGTTCGCGTCGGCTGGCGCCGCGGTGCTATCCGCCGGGGGTTGAGTGTCGGCCACATTGGTCACCGTGGCGGAATTGGCCTGCTCGTCGCACCCTCCGAGGAAAGGGGCCAGCGCGAGTATCAGGGCAAAACCGCCCGCTTGAAAAATCCGTGCCTTCATATTCTCTCGGTTAACTTACGCCATTTTAATAACGTGTCACATAGGGTTTGACTGCTTTGTCAACGAGCCTATTCATGTGTCCGGGGGGGGTGTTTTTCACAGTGCCCGGCACGGAAAATGATAAAATTTCATAAGAATATGACGGGCGGGCGCAGGCAAGGGTTCCGGGAATGGGAAAACCTCGGACGCGCCCTCTGGAAAACATTTTGCGCCCCCTGGCGAATTTGAGAAAAGGGGAGGGTTGAGGACAAGGACGATTTATGTCGAGGCGATCTCCTGGGGTCCCTGGCCGCCGTTCACGAGAAAGAGCACCGCCATGCGAACGGCGAGGCCGTTGGTGACTTGGTCCAGGATCAAGGAGCGATTGCCGTCGGCAATTTCACTGTCGATTTCGACACCGCGATTGATCGGACCCGGGTGCATGATGAGCGCATCGGGTTTTGCCTTGGCGAGACGCGCTTTGTTCAAGCCGAAGAGCGTGGTGTATTCACCGATGCTCGGGAACATCGTCTTGCGCTGACGCTCGTGCTGAATGCGCAGGAGGTTGATGATGTCCGCGTCGCGAATGGCTTCCTCCACGTTGTGCGTGACGCGGCAACCCATTTGTTCGAACACACGCGGCACGAGCGTGGAAGGGCCGCAAAGCGTGACCTTCGCGCCGAGCTTTGTGAGTGCCCATATGTTCGAGCGCGCCACCCGGCTGTAAAGAATGTCGCCGAGGATGGTGACGTTCAGCCCCTCGATTTTTCCTTTTCGCTCACGAATGGTGAAGCAATCCAGCAGTGCCTGCGTGGGATGCTCGTGCGCGCCGTCACCGGCATTGATGACACTGGATTTCAGCACGCGCGAAAGAAAATGCGGCGCGCCGGAGGCGCTGTGGCGCATCACGATGAAATCTGCGTTCAATGCTTCCAGATTCCGCGCTGTATCCTTGAGCGTCTCACCCTTTTTGAAGGAGGAGGCCTCCGCGGAGAAATTGACGACGTCGGCGGATAAACGCTGCTCAGCCAATTCAAAGCTGATGCGCGTGCGCGTGGAGGGCTCGACGAACAGGTTGACGACGGTTTTGCCGCGCAGGGCCGGGACTTTTTTGATCGCGCGCTCGCCGACCGCTTTGAACGCGCGCGCCGTATCGAGCACGGTGATGATTTCCTCCGCGCTGAGCGATTCGATGTCGAGAAGATGTTTGCGATTCCAGGGCATGCGGTTCATTTCTCCAAAACCACTTCTTCGTCTCTCACAATAATTTTCTCATTGAGCGCCGTCGGAACGTTCTTGCCTATGAAATCAGCCTTGATGGGCAATTCGCGATGGCCGCGGTCGATGAGCACGGCGAGTTGAATTCGCTTGGGCCGTCCGAAATCATTCAGCGAATCGAGCGCCGCGCGAATGGTGCGGCCGCTGAAGAGCACGTCATCGACCAGGACGACGGTTTTGCCGGTGACATCAAACGGAATAACCGTCGGTTGCACGTCGGGCGCGGCGCGTTGGGCGAGATCGTCGCGGTGCATGGAGACATCCAAACTTCCGGTGGGGACCGGATGCTTCCAGATTTCGGCGAGCGTAGTGCTGAGTTTTTTCGCGAGTGGCACGCCGCCGCGCTGGATGCCCACAAGGACGATCTGGCTGCTGGATTCGTTCCGCTCTGCAATTTCGTGCGCAATGCGGGTCAAGGCGCGTTGAATCATCTGCGCGTTCAGGATGACAGTGGAGTCAGGCATGGGAAAAGCGCGAGTTTCTCCGGAATTTGGAGCTTGGAACTTGGAACTTCCGGGAAAAGAAAAACTTCCGGAAGGGGAAAAAGAATGAAAGCGAACCGGCCTCACGGCCGAATTCGCGCATTTTTGGCTCTTTTCTCATGTTCCTTGGCGGCCTCGCAGGGCTGCCTTAAAGGAGCGGCTTTAGTTTCTTAAGCTAATTAATTAATAGCGGCTAACTAATTGCTGGCAACGGCTTGACGGGATTTGCGCCATTTCGAGCGGTGTTTGATGATCCAGTCCGTCAGCGCTCGTTCAAAACCGATATCGCGGCCGGCTTTTTCGGACTCAATCCACTTATGTCGCAAAATCTCCTCGCGCTCCGCCTGAAATTCCCTGTAAAGCGACGAGTTTTTCAGCAAATCGTTGGCCTGTGGCGGCTCTTTGGCATCGTTAGGCATAATGTAGACAAAAAACTGTCTATGTGGACAGAAAGTCTAGACACCGTTCTTCTGGCTGACAATCCTTATTTGGCGGCGGCATGTGAGATGTTATCATCATTTTATTCTCACAATCTTCACAGGAATCTTACATAAATTGTCTGCTTTGGCAACTTCACCAAAAGGGTAATTTTTATGAGTGTATTTACCCCAGTTGCTTTTGCAGGCTGGCCGCAATGTGAATAAAAGCCTGCGCCGGGGGATTGTTCGGAGAGCCCACGACAACGGGTAATCCGGCATCTCCCCCCTCACGAATTTCGGTGAACAGCGGCACTTCACCGAGGAAGGGGATGTGCCGCCGTTCGGCTTCGGCGTGGCCGCCGCCATGGCCGAAGATTTCGATACGCTCGCCATTCGGCGTGGTGAAATAGCTCATATTCTCCACAATGCCGAGGATCGGGACGTTAACTTTCTCGAACATCGCAATGCCCTTGCGGACAACGCCCAGGGACGCCTCCTGCGGGGTGGTAACGATGACACCGCCATCCAGTGGAACAATCTGACAGAGAGAGAGTTGCGCATCGCCGGTGCCGGGCGGCAAATCGACGAGCAGAAAATCCAGTTCGCCCCAATCCACCGCCATCACGAATTGCTGGATGGTCTTCTGAATCATGGGTCCGCGCCAGATGACCGGTTGGTCTCCCTCCAGCAAAAAGCCCATGCTCATCAATTTCACGCCGTGATTCGACGGTGGGACGAGCTTTTCCTCCTCGCTCACCGTCGGGCGTTCATGGATGCCCATCATGAGCGGAATGCTCGGGCCATAAATATCGCAATCCAGCAACCCAACGCGTTGGCCGAGATACGTGAGCGCGCAGGCGAGATTTACCGAACACGTGGATTTACCCACGCCGCCCTTGCCACTCGCGACCGCCACGATGCGCCGGATGCCCGGAACCCTGTTTTGATGTGCAAAAGCACCCTGACCGCCGCCAGGCGCTTGTGCACCGGGTTTTTGCCGGACATCGACATGCACGGCATTCACCCCCGGCAAGGCTCTCAAAACGCGCTCGCTCTCGGCTTTGATTTGTTGCGCGGCTTCAGGGCTCTGGGTGGTCAATTCCATCGAGACGCTGACGGCGCCGTTACCGGCCGAAATTCCCTTGATCAGGCCAAACGAAACAATATCACGCGAGAATCCGGGGTATTTGACGGCTTTCAGAGCGTTTTTAATGTCATCTTCTGTCGGCATAGCGTTCAGACACTCTGCCCGAGTTGCGTGTGAACGCAAGTCAGTTGCGTTTTTACGGGAGGAACGCTTAAAAAGCAGAC
>Ga0335085_10004074_pt1 | contig 24553 bp, 23 predicted proteins | sample Lox_Sample_45_FD_206712 | JGI IMG/M metagenome (GOLD analysis project Ga0335085, IMG submission 206712) | Soil microbial communities from Loxahatchee National Wildlife Refuge, Florida, United States - Lox_Sample_4.5 | ecosystem: Environmental > Terrestrial > Soil > Wetlands | place: USA...
GGCGCAGAGGAGAAGCTGCTCAAGGGGAGCGTCCCGGCGCGCAGCGTGGTGATCCCCGGCATGCGCCCGCGCACCTTTCCCGCCGGCGAATACCTCACCCCTTGCGCATTGATCATCGGCACCCGCAAGGCGAGCACCGACCGCAAGACCTCGCTCAACTCCGCCCTGCGCGACTTCGGGGTGTCGGCCTGATGGATCTCGCGGAGCGCACGCTCCAGCTCTGCCGGATCCGCAGCCCGCTCGGCGAGGAGGCGGAGATCGCCGCCTTCGTGGCCCAGGAGACGGGCGGGCAGCGGATCGGCAACGCCGTGGTCTGCGGGGAGATCCGGGAAGGCCGGCCGGCGGTGCTGCTCGTCGGGCACCTCGACACCGTGCCCTTGCAGCCGGGGGACTTCCCCGCCCGGCGCGAGGGGGGCCGCGTGCACGGCCGGGGCGCCAGCGACATGAAGGGCGCGCTGGCGGTGATGATCGAGCTCTGGCAGAAGCTCGACCGCCGCGCGCTTGCCCTCGACCTCGCGCTGCTCTTCTACGACCGGGAGGAGGGGCCGGTCGCGGGCAACGGCCTGCTCCCGGCGCTGGAGCGCCGGCCCGACCTGCGCCGGGCCTCGCTCGCCCTCTGCCTGGAGCCCACCGATCTCGCGCTACAAGCAGGCTGCTGCGGCTCGATGCACGCCACCCTCGCCTTCGAGGGGCGGAGCGCGCACTCCGCCCGGCCCTGGCAGGGCGAGAACGCCATCCACAAGGCCGGCCCGCTCCTCTCCCACCTCGCTTCCCTCCCTCCCCGCGAGGCGCGCATCGGCGAGCTCACCTTCAAGGAGGTGTTCAGCGTCACCCGCGTCGAGGGATTCACCGGCCGCAACGTGGTGCCCGCCCGCTGCGAGCTGAACCTGAACTTCCGCTTCGCCCCCGGGCGCTCGCTGGAGGCGGCCGAGGCGGAGGTGCAGGCGCTGGCCAGAAGATTCGGCGCCACGGCCACGGTCACCGATCGGGCCCCCAGCGGGCCCGCCATCCTCGACAACGCGCTCCTCCAGGAATTCCGCGCGGTGACCGCCGTCCCCGTCGAGCCCAAGCAAGCCTGGACCGACGTCGCCCAGCTCGCGGCCCTGGGGATCCCCGCCGCCAACTTCGGCCCCGGGGAACAGGCGCAGGCGCACCAGCGCGGCGAGAGCTGCGGCGAGGAGGCGCTGGGGCGCGCCTACGCCCTGCTCGAGCGCTTCCTGCGGGAGGCGGTGCCGTGATCGAGGCCTACATCGGGCTGGGCTCGAACCTGGGCGACCGCCTGGGCAACCTGGCCGCCGCGGTGGGCCTGCTCTCGCGCGAGCCGGGCTTCGCCCTGCGCCGCCTCTCCCTGGCCTACGAGAGCGAGCCCGTCGGGCCGCCGCAGCCGCGCTACCTGAACGCGGTGGTCCAGGCGGGTACCCTGCTCTCGCCCCGCGCCACCCTGCAGCGGCTGCAGGCCATCGAGGAGCGGCTGGGGCGGGTGCGCCGCGAGCGCTGGGGGTCGCGGGAGGTGGATCTCGACCTCTTGCTCTACGGGAACCGGGTGGTGGAGGAGACCGGCCTGCGCATCCCCCACCCGCTGCTCGAGGACCGCGCCTTCGCCCTGGTGCCGCTGGCGGAGATCGCCCCGCACCTGGTGCACCCGGGCCGCTCGCTGACGGTGCAGGAGCTGCGCGACCGGCTCTCCCCGGAGCAGCTCGCCGGCGTGCAGCGCTACCGGGCGATCCGCCAGCCGCTCCCCGAGCTGGACCCGGAGGAGGATCCCGCGCGGCGGCAGTGAGCGGGCCGTGTTAGATCCGCTGCGATGAGAGGCATGAGACGCGCCGCCTGCGCCCTTGGCGTTTTGATCTTCGCCTGCAAGCCTTCCCAGCCCGCGCCCGCTCCTGCCGCGCGGGGCGGCGAGGGGAGCTCGTCCCAGGCGCTCCTCGCCGAGGTCGACCGGCTCAAGGACCAGATCAAGGACAAGCCCAAGACGTTCGAGGTGGTCTCGGCGCTGGGCAACCTCTACTACGACAACGGGCGCTACCTGGAGGCGGTGGACTCCTTCCGCGAGGCGGAGGAGCTGTCGGCGCCGGCGCAGGCGGAAGCGGACGCGCTCCGGGCCAAAGGCGTGAAGCCGGCCGCCGATCTGCCCGCGGTCTGCCGCCGCAGCGGCCCGGAGTACGGGCTGGCGAAGATCGCGGAGGCGGCGCGCAACCTCGACCCGCCGCACCACCTCCGCTGCCTGGACACCGCGCTGGATCTGGCGCTGCAGGACACCGCCCGCAGGGGAAACTCCTTCTACCTGATCGGCAATCCGGATTCGGCGCTGGCGGAGCACCGCAAGGTGCTGGCCCGCTCGCCCGACCACCCGGAGTCGCTCTTCTTCGTCGGGGCCATCCTCCTCGAGCAGTCGAACGGCGACAAGAAGCGGCTGGAGGAGGGCAAGAAGTACTGGCAGCGGCTGCTCAAGGTGGCGCCCGACTCGCCCCGGGCCGCGATCGTGCGCGAGACCCTGCCCAAGGCGGACGAGGTGTTCAAGCCGCGGCCCGAAGGGGAGGCCGCCGCGCAGGGCGACCTGCCCCCGGGGCACCCGCCGGTGGCGCGCAACGACCTTCCTCCCGGCCATCCGCCCATCGAAGGCAACCAGCCCGGAGCGCCGATGAGCCACGGCGGCGCCCCGGCGGCCGCCGAGCCGACCTCGGAGGAGGTGAAGAACCTCGAGGAGGCGGTGGCGAACACCGAGCGGACGCCCGAATTGGAGAAGGGGCTGGACGAGCTTCTCGCCGAGAGCGAGAAGGACCTCGACCAGGGCCGCTACCAGGAGGCGCGCGACGCGGCGGTGCGGGTGATGCCCATGCGGCCCAACGACGCCCGCACCTCGGCGGCGATGGGCGGGGCGATGCGCGGGCTGGGGCGGATGGAGATGGCCCAGCGCACGCTGGCGCACGCGCTGCAGATCGATCCCCGGCAGCCGCGGGCGCTGTACGAGATGGGGAGGCTGAAGGCGCAGCAGGGGGACAAGGAAGGGGCGGCGCGGAGCTTCGCGGAACTGAAGAGCGCGGACCCGGCGTTCGCCCGGGCGCACGGGGTGGACCAGGAGATGGCGAAGCTGAAGTGAGGGCTTCGCTCACGGCCACGTCGCCGTCGCCGTCCACGATCACGTCAATGGTTTGAGGCGCGTTTCTTGAAGCTCCACTCCACCTCGAACTCGGCGATCTGCGAGCCGTCGCCCTGGGTGCCCACCGAGCGGGCGGTGAAGACCACGGGGTCCACGGATTGCGCCGCACGGTCGATGGCGGCGCGCATGGCGGCGCCGTCGGCGAAGACGAAGCGCGCCCGGGAGGTGGCCTTGCGGGTGAACTTCGCCGAGATGCCGGTGACCAGCGAGGCCACGTCGGCGCCGCTCTGGTCGATGAACCAGAGGGCGGGCACGCCGCTGGACATCTCCGCGGCCATCGCCTGGGCGGCGAAGTAGGTGGAGCCGAAGGGGTTCTGCGTCTTCCAGCCCGCGGGCAAGGTCACCTCGGCGCCGCTCTCGTCGAGGCGGGCCACGCGCAGCCCGGCGAACGCCGCCAGGGGCAGCTTGCTCCAGAGCAGGGCGCGGATGGCGACCGGGTTGGTGGCGACGGTCCGGTAGAAATCGCTGCGGTTCATGGGGGCACCTCTCTCAGCGGTCGCGCTCCCAGGGGCGGGGAGGGGTCTTCAGCCGGGCCAGGTTGGCCTGCCGCTGCGCGTCCAGGGCCCGCCGCTCCTCGGGCGGGAGCGGGGAGGGGGCGCGCCGCAGCGAGGAGAGAAGCTGCACCCGCGCCACCCCCTCCAGCATCTCCATCTTGTCGCAGCCGTCGAAGAGGGCGCGGTGCCCGAAGCCCATCGCCAGCGCGCCGTGGCGCTCCATCAGGACGCAGTCGGCGCGGGTGAGCAGGGGACGCACGGCGTCGGCCACCAGGGCGGTGCCGGGGGTGGCGTAGCGCGCGGTGGGCACCTCGCCCAGCGCGGTCACCGCCTCCGGCATGCAAGGCACCAGGTCCTCGCCGGCCAGGGTCAGGGCAACGGCGTGCGGCGGGTGCGCGTGCACCACCGCCACGCACTCCTCCCGCTCCTCGTAGCAGGCGAGGTGGAGCAAGAGCTCGGAGGAGGGCCGCCGCAGCTCGTGCAGCGACTCGCCCTCCAGGTCGGTGACCACCAGCTGGTCCTCGCTGAGGAACCCTTTGTTCACCCCGGCCGGGGTGCAGAGCAGCCGTCGCGGCCCCAGGCGGCAGGAGAGGTTCCCCTCGCCGCCGTTGATGAGCTGGCGGGCGTAGAGCCGGCGTCCCACCTCCACCATGGCCAGCCGCGCGGCGCGCTCTGTCGGATACTCGACGGCCACGCTCACCCGAGCAGCCTTGCCGCCAGCAGGTCCTGCACGTCGAGCAGGCCGACGGGGCGGCCGGCGGCGTCCACCACCGGAAGCTGGTCCACCTGCGACTCGCGCAGCACCTCGGCCGCCGAGGTGGCGAGGTCCTCGGGGCCCACCGTCCGGGGGCTCTTGCCCATCACCGCCGTCACCGGGCGGGAGAAGTCCACCTCGCCGTTCTGCACCAGCCGGCGCAGATCGCCGTCGGTGAAGATGCCGATCAACCTCCCCCGCGCGTCCACCACGCTGGCCGCCCCGGGCCGGCCCTCGGTGCGGGTCATCACCGCAGCCGTCTCCCGCAGCGGGGTGTCCCAGCGCACGGTAGGGTTGCGCTCGCCGGTGCGCATCACGTCCCGCACGCGCAAGAGCTGCCGGCCCAGCGTGCCGCCGGGATGCAGCGAGGCGAACTGCTCGGGAGAAAAGCCGCGCCGGTGCTGCACCGCCATGGCCAAAGCGTCGCCGATGGCCAGCAGCGCCACCGTCGAGGCCGTGGGCGCCAGCCCCAGAGGACATGCCTCGGGTACCGGGCCGATCTCCAACACGACCTCCGCCTGGTCGGCGAGCGAGTTCCGCGGCCCCGAGGTCATGGCCACGATGGGCGCGCCCAGCCGGCGGATGGCGGGCAAGAGCCGCAAGAGCTCGTCGGTCTCCCCGCTGTTGGAGAGCGCCAGCACCAGGTCGCCGGGCACCAGGCGTCCGAGGTCGCCGTGCAGCGCCTCCGCCGGGTGGAGGTAGAGCGAGGGCGTGCCGGTGGAGGCGAAGGTGGCGGAGATCTTCTGGGCGATGAACCCGGGCTTGCCCATCCCCGTTACCACCACCCGCCCGGGGCAGGCGAGCACCATCTCCACCGCGCGGGCGAAGCCGCCGTTGAGCCGCGCCGCCAGCTGCGAGACCGCCTCGGCCTCCGCGCGGATCACCTCGCGCGCGTAGTCCACGATGTCCTGTTTGGGCGGGGCCTTCGGTACGCTGCTCAATCGTCTGCGGGTGGCCATTTCGTCGCGCGCGGTGACTACCACGTCTGCAGTCGATCCGTCATCCGGAGTTCCTGCACAAAGAAGCCTTGACGGGGCCCGCCCGCCGCCCTATCTGAATGAGCCCTCATTCAGCCCGGGACCTCCCCCGGAGGGGACCCGGCGGCCCTGGAGATCGGCCACCCCTTGCAGGCGCGCGAGACCCGAGCGAACGACAAGCGCGGCCGCATCCTCGAGGCGGCGGTGAAAGTGTTCGCCGAGCGCGGCTTCCACAGCGCCACCGTGGCCGGCATCGCCCGGGCGGCCGGCGTGGCCGACGGGACCATCTACCTGTATTTCAAGGGGAAAGACGATCTCCTCTTGCGGCTCTTCGACGAGAAGATGACCGAGCTGCTCGCCGAGGCGCGCGCGGCAATCGCTCGCGAGCGCGGCGCGCCGGGCAAGCTGCGGCGCTTCATCCAGCTGCACCTGGCGCTGGTGGAGCGCAACCCGGACCTGGCCTCGGTGCTGATCGTCGAGCTGCGGCAAAGCGCGCAGTTCCTCAAGGCGGCCGATCGGCAGAAGCTGGCCGCCTACGTCGATCTGATCGCGGAAGTGGTGCGGGGCGGACAGGAGAGCGGCGAGCTGGACGCGAGCATCTCGCCGGCGACGGTGAAGCGGGCGCTGTTCGGCGCCCTCGACGAGCTGGCCCTGGGGTGGCTTCTGGGCGGCCGGCGTTCGGCCCTGAAGAAGACCGCGGCCGAGGTCGCGGAATGGATGGTGCGCGGGCTGTTGCCCGCAGACGGAGGCGAGTCTTGAAGATCCTGGTCACGGTCAAGCGGGTCGAGGATTACGAGTCCAAGATCAAGGTGAAGCCCGACAACTCCTGGATCGTCACCGAGGGGGTGAACTACCGCGCCAACCCCTTCGACGAGATCGCGGTGGAGGAGTCCCTGCGGCTGCGGGACTCCAGCATGCCCTCGGAGGTGGTGGCGGTGAGCATCGGAGGCGCCGCCGCCCAGGCGGAGATCCGCTCGGCGCTGGCCATGGGCGCGGACCGGGGGATCCTCGTCAAGCACGAGGGCTTCCTCGACAGCGACGCGGTGGCCCGGCTGCTGCAGAAGGTGATCGAGAAGGAGAAGCCCGACGTGGTCCTGATGGGCAAGCAGGCGGTGGACGTGGACGACAACGTCACCGGCCAGCTCCTCGCCGAATTCCTCGGCTGGGGGCAGGCCACCTTCGCCTCCAAGAAGGAGTCGCTGGAGTCGGCGGAGGAGAAGGCGAAGAAGCCCGGACTGCGACTGGCGGCGGACAAGAAGAGCGTGCAGGTGGCGCGCGAGGTGGACGGAGGCCTGGAAGTGCTGGAGGTCCAGCTCCCGGCCATCGTCACCGTCGACTTGCGCCTGAACGTCCCCCGCTACGCCAGCCTGCCCAACATCATGAAGGCGAAGAAGAAGCCCATCGAGGAACTGGCGCCCGCGGGCCTTTCGGTGGACGTCGCTCCCAAGGTGAAGGTGGTGAAGGTGGAGGCGCCGCCCGCCCGCGCGGCGGGCATCAAGGTTCCCGACGTGGCCACGCTGGCCAAGAAGCTCCACGAAGAAGCGAAGGTGATCTGAGATGGCGACGATCCTCCTGGTTGCGGAGCAGGCGCACGGGCATCTGAAGAAGGCCACCCTCTCGGCGCTGGGCGCCGCGCAGCGGCTGGCGGAGAAGAACGGCGGGCAGATCCAGGGACTGGTGATCGGCGCCGGGGCGGCCCAGTCGGCGCAGGAGCTGGCCGGGTACCTGGGTACGGTCTACTCCGTCGAGGGCCCGGGCTTCGATCACGCGCTGGCCGAGACGCACGGCGCGGCGGCGGCCGAGGCGGCGAAGAAGGTGGGCGCCACCGACGTGGTGCTGGCGGCCACCGCCTATGGCAAGGACATCGCCCCGCGAATCGCCGCCCGGCTGGGCGCCGGGGTGGCCTCCGACATCCTCTCGGTGGTGGGGGCGAGCCAGTTCAAGCGCGCCATGTGGGCGGGCAACGCCATCGCCACCGTGGAGGTGACCACGCCGGTGAAGGTGATCACCGTTCGCGCCACCGAGTTCGCCCCGGCGGCCAAGGCCGGCGCGGCCGGGTCGGTGCAGGCCCTGAGCGTCGCCGCCCCCGCCGCGAAGACGAAGTTCGTGGAGTTCAACGAGGTGAAGAGCGCCCGGCCGGAGCTGACCGAGGCCTCGGTGGTGGTCTCCGGCGGCCGCGGCACCAAGGGCGACTTCAAGCCCGTGGAGGCGCTGGCGGACGTGCTGAACGCGGCGGTGGGCGCCTCGCGCGCGGTGGTGGACGCGGGCTGGCAGCCCAACGACCTGCAGGTGGGCCAGACCGGCAAGGTGGTGGCGCCCAAGCTCTACATCGCCGCGGGCATCTCCGGGGCCATCCAGCACCTGGCGGGCATGAAGGGGAGCAAGACCATCGTGGCCATCAACAAGGACCCGGAGGCGCCCATCTTCCAGGTGGCCGACTACGGCCTGGTGGGCGATCTCTTCAAGGCCCTCCCCGAGCTCACCGACGAGGTGAAGAAGCTCAAGTAGATGACCGACGCCCTCGCTCGCCTCGGAGTCCACCGGATCCCCGTCCCGGTTCCGTTCCCCGAGGCGGGAGGGCCGGCGAACGTGTACGTGATCGAGGAGGAGGACGGCGGCGTCGCCCTCTTCGACGCGGGCATCGGCACCAGGGACGGCAGCCAGGCGCTGCTCGCCGGGTTCGAGCGACTGGGCCTCTCGCTCGGCGACGTGCGCCGGATCTTCGTCAGCCACGGCCACATCGACCACTACGGGTATGCGCGGGCGGCGCAGGAGGCCTCCGGGGCGCCGGTGTTCGCCCATCCCCGCGACCACGACAAGCTCACCGGCCGCGATCGCACCGGCAAGCGCTTCGACCTCTACGCCAATTATCTCCACCGCCTGGGCGCGCCCGCCCACGTGCTCGAGCAAGTGAAGATCCACCGGCAGGACGCCTTGCGCATGGCCCGCCCGCTGGAGCAGGTGGACCCGCTCCCCGCCGGCTCCATCCTCCGCTTCCGCCGCTTCTCGGCTGAGGTGCTGCACCTGCCCGGCCACACGCCGGGGCTGGTGTGCCTCTGGGCCTCGCAGCCCAAGGTGCTCTTCTCCGACGATCACCTGCTCGAGCGCGTCTCCCCCAACCCCTTGCTCGACCTGGAGGGGCAGCCCGAGCCCACGCACAAGGCGCTGCTCGCGTATCTCCAGTCCGCCCGGAGGGCGCGGGAGCTTCCGGCGGCGCTGATCGCGCCGGGGCACGCGGAGCCGTTCTCCGGCCACCAGGAGGTGATCGACCGGCTGATGGCCTTCTACGGAAAGCGGCAGCAGCGCATCCTCGAGTTCTTGCGCGCGGGGCCGCGCACGCCGGCGGAGCTGGCCCTCCTGGTCTTCCCCCATGCCAGGGAGCACCAGCTCTACCTCACGCTCTCGGAGGTGATGGGCAACCTGGAAGTGCTGGAAGCGGACGGCCTGGTGGCGCGCAGCGAGCGCGAGGGCCGCATCCGCTTCGAAGCGTGTACTGTGCGCGCGTGATCTACCCCTGGCTCTGGCGCGTAGCCTGGCTGCTATTGCCCCTGGCCTGGGCCCTGCACCACTTCCGCTTCGACGAGGTGCTGGTGTTCTTCGCCGCCTGCGCCTCGCTGGTCCCGCTGGCCCGGACCATGGGCGACGCCACCGAGGAGCTGGCGGAGCGGATGGGGCCCGCCGCCGGCAGCCTGCTCAACGCCACCTTCGGCAACGCCGCCGAGCTCATCCTCGGGATCGCCGCCTTGCGCCACGGCCACGTCGGCCTGGTGAAAGGGAGCATCACCGGGTCGATCCTCGCCAACCTGCTCCTGGTGGCGGGGGCCAGCATCGTCACCGGCGGGGTCCGCTTCAGCCGCCTGCGCTTCAACAGGCTTCTGGCCTCCTCCAGCGTGGCCACCCTTTTCCTGGCCGTGGTGGCGATGGTGGTGCCCACGCTGCTCTCCTTCGGGGGCAACCCGCGCTACGACCCGGCCCTGCTCTCCGAGGAGATCTGCACGGTCCTGGTGATCATGTACGCCCTCTCGCTCTTCTTCAGCCTGCGCACGCACCGCGAGCAGGTCGCCTCCGGCCGGGAAGGGATGCACGCCACCCCCGCGGAAGCGGCCGCCTCCCGTCCGCGGTCACCCGCGCGCGAGGGGGCCGTCTCCTGGCAGCTGCTGCGCCTGCTGGCTGCCGCCGCCGCCACCGCCGGGGCCAGCGAGCTCCTGGTGGGGGCGCTCGACGGCACCGTCGATGCCCTGCACCTGCCCGAGACGTTCGTGGGCGTGGTGATCGTGGCCATCGTGGGCAACGCCGCCGAGCACTCCACCGCCCTGCTCTTCGCCCGGCGGGGGGACATGGACGTGGCGCTGGGCATCGCCTGGGAGTCCTCCAAGCAGATCGCCCTGCTGGTGGCGCCCGTCCTGGTGCTGGCGGGGGCGCTCCTGGGCGCGCCCATGGACCTCGCCTTCAGCCGCTTCGAGGTGGCCTCGCTGGGCATCTCGGTGATCGCGCTGGCGATGATCGCCCTGGACGGGGAGACGCACTGGCTGGAAGGGGCCTTCCTCCTCGCCGTGTATGCGGTGCTGGGAATGGGGTTCTTCTTCGTTGGCTGACCTGGCCCTCATCTGCATCATGGCGCTGTGGGGGAGCAGCTTCGCCATCCTCCGCTCGCTGCTGGGTGGCGCGGCCGCCACTCCCCTGGCCCTGGTGGCGGTGCGCATGGCCATCGCTTCGGGGCTGCTCCTCGGCTGGCTCGCCGCCACCTCGCCGGGGAGGGCCCAGCTCCGCGGCCTGCGCGGCGAGCTGCTCCGGGACGGGCTCTTCGTCGGCGGGCTGCTCGGCGCGGGCTTCCTCCTCCAGATCGAGGGGCTGCAGCGGACCACCGCCTCGCGCAGCGGGTTCCTCACCGGCACCCTGGTGGTGCTGACGCCGCTGATCGAGTTCGCCTTCTTCCGCAAGCGGCCGGCGCTGCCGGCGCTGCTGGGCGTGCTCCTCGCCTTCATCGGCACGACCGCGCTCTCCGCGCCCTGGTCCGGGGCCAGCCGGTCGACGGCCGTGGGCGACGCCCTGACGCTGGGCTGTGCGGCGATCTTCGCCGGCCAGATCGTGGCCCTGGGCCGGGTGGCGAGGAAGCACCCCGTGCTCCCGCTCCTCCTCCTGCAGCTCGTCACCACCGGGGCGATGGCGGCGGTGGCCGGTCCGCTGGTCGAGACCCAGCACTTCTCCGGCTCGGGACGGCTCTGGCTCCTGCTCCTCTACCTCGCCATCTTCACCACCCTCCTGGCGTTCGGGGTGCAGACCTGGGCGCAGCGCACCCTCCCCCCGGTGCGGGTCGCGCTCATCTCCGCGCTGGAGCCGGTCTTCGCCGCCCTCTGGGCGGCGCTCTTCATCGGGGAGCGCCTGACCGGGCGCGAGCTCGCCGGCGGCGCCCTGATCGTGCTCGGGGTCGCGGTGGGCGAGGCAGGCGCCGCCCTGCGGGGGCGGGTGCCAGCCGGGTAGCCTTTCCGGACGCATCTTCCGACACCCGCGGCGCCCCAAGATCCGTCTTTCGGGCCGCCCGCCCGGCTGCTACACCCCCGCGGTGGCCCGGCGATTCCAGGCGCCCGAGGTGGAGCGGGCGGCGAACGGCTTGCGCGTGCGCGGCCACGGCCTCTATCTCGAGCCGCGAGGGCGCCCGCCCCTGGGGTTCCTCGCTCACGCCCGCGGGGCGCCGGGCGTGCTCCCCGAGCGGATGGTGGCCACCGCCGCCACCATCCGCCTGCTGGAGGCGGCGCAGCCCCGGGCGCTGCGGCGCACGGCCGCGCTGCCGGCGGCGTACGGGCAGACGTTCGCGCTCGGGTCCTTGCGGCTGACCGTCCACCCCGCGGGACACGTGCTGGGAAGCGCCCAGGTCCGCTGCGAAGCGGACGGGCTGGACCTGGTCTACGCGGGCGACATCGGCGGCCTGGGACGGCGCGCGCCGGCGACGGCCGAGCCGCTGGAGCACCTTCGCTGCCAGACGCTGGCCTTGCGCGCGATCTACGGACATCCGCGGTACACCTTCCCGCCCCGGGAAGAGGTGCTGGAGCGGCTGGAGCAGTTCCTCGACGCTTCACTCCGCGCGGGGAAGACGCCGGTGATCGTCGGGGCGGCCCTGGGAGTGGCGCAGGAGGTGGTCCACTACCTCGCCGGCCGGCGCACGCTGCGCCTGCACGCGACGGCGTTCCGCGCCTGCCAGGTCTACGCCGCCCAGGGCGTCTCCCTGCGGGGATTCGTCCGCCTGGAAGACGAAGGGGACGCGATCCTGGTCCCGCCCACCGTGCGCCTCGGGCGCCTGCGGGTGGGCCCGCACCGCATCTGCGTCCTCAGCGGCCGCGCCCTCGACGGGATCTCCGCCGCCGACGAATCCCTGCCCCTCCCCGATCACGCCGGTTTCGACGAGCTCGTCGCCTACGCCCGTTCCTCCGGCGCCCGCCGCATCCTCACCATCGACGGCTACGCCGAAGACCTGGCCCAATCATTGCGCTCCCTGGGCCTCGAAGCCACCGCCATCCGCGAACACCACCAACTCCGCCTCCCCGGCCTATAAGCCCTAAGCCGGAGATCGGGGACACAATACACAACTACCGTGCCAACCAGACTTGGCATGGGTTGCGTTATGTGTCCCCGATCTCCGACCGGAGTCGGTAGCGGCCGGAGAGTTCGGTGGCGCGGCCTTCGCGGACCAGCTTGTGGAGGTGGGCGAGGAGGCTGCGCTCGGCGAGGGGATAGATGTCGGGCGCTGCTTCCGGGTAGGCGGCGGGCACCAGCATGGCGGGAGTGGCGGGAGTGTCCGCCTTGCGCAGGGAGGCCAGCACCAGCTGCTCGCGCTCCAGGCGGTGGGCTCGATACTGTTCCAGGCGCGCCAGGCCGGCGGGAACGACCGGACCGTGAGCCGGGTAGATGCAACCCGGCTTCTCGCCCAGGAGCCGGTCCAACGAACGCAGGTAGTCCTGCATGTCACCTTCCGGCGGATCGATGATCACGGTCCCCACGCCCGCCACCAGGTCTCCCGCCACCACCGCCCCGCTCCCTTCCTCCAGCAGGCAAAGGTGCCCGCGCGTGTGTCCCGGCAGGTGCAGCGCCCGCCAGCCGCGGGGGCCCACCTCGAACCGGGCGCCGTCCTCCACCAGGCGATCGACCGGGAAGTCGATCCGCTCCGCCGTCTCCCGCGTGGCCGCGATGGGCAGCCCGAGGGCCTGCGCGCCGGAGACGTGGTCCACGTGGTGGTGGGTCAAGAGCACGCCCACCGCCTTGCGCCCTTCGCCGGCCAGCTTGTCCAGCGTCTCGCGCAGGACGGCCTGCTCCTCCGGCCAGGGCGAGCCGGGGTCGACGACCCAAAGCTCGGAATCGCCCAGCAAGAGGCAGTTGGTGTGCGTCGCGGGCGGCAGCGTGGGCGTGCGCAGCGGCACCATGATCAGGCCGCGCTGGAACTCGATCCGCTCCACCACGTGCTCGCGCATGGGCAGCTTCCAGGGCGCCTTCTCCGGAGCGGTCAAGAGCGGCAAGGCGTCGCGGGGATGTCCGCCCGCCCAGGCCAGCGCCTTGAGCGAGTGCCAGGCGGGAGGATGGAGCAGCGCCGTGCCCGCCTCCCACTGGCGCAGCGCCTCTTCCGGCAGGATCCATTCCCCGTCCGCCAGCTCTCCCGGCCAGATCTCCGCCACCTCCCCGGGCGGCAGGTCGACCAGGTAGAAGCGCGCGTCGAACCGGATGGGCATCATGTCCGGCGTCACCCAGCGCCCCGCCGGCGCGTACCACCGGGCGTCGATGCGCAGCCGGTGCCGGGCGAGGAAGTCGCCGAACGAGGCAGCCTTCTCGTCGGGCCCCGGCCTGTGGAGCAAGGCCTCGCGCATCGCCTTGCGCTCCTCCTCGCCCACCCGCTGCGCGCCGGGCACCGCCAGCACGCCGGTCTCCTCGAACAACTCGCGCGCGGCCGCGACGATGCACGGGGCCTCCGCGGCCCCCAGCGCCTCGCCGCCGTCCAGGGGGACCGCGGAGTCCTGCACGTCCACCCGGCCGCCGGGGAAGGCATAGAACCCGCCGGCGAACTTGAGCTGATCCCCCCGGCGGACCCAGAGCACCGCGCCGTCCGCGCGGACCAGGATCACCGAGGCGGCTGGGCGCACCATGGTCAATCCGTCTATCCCTTGCGCTATCTAGCGCGATCCCTTACACCGGGCGCGATGTTTTATCTCGCGCCCCACCCGAAGCTCGACCGCCCCCGCCACGGCAGTCCGGTGATGTTCACGGTCCCCTGGGTGGAGAAATACCTCTCGCGCGTCCGCCCCTGGCACGTGGTCGCCATCTGGGGCCCGTTCACGATGTACATGATCTACCGCGCCCAGCAGTGGCAGCAGGCGCCCGCCATCGCCGCCTGGGCGGCGCTGGGCGTGTTCTCCTGGACGCTGCTCGAGTACCTGCTCCACCGCTACCTCTTCCACTTCGAGCCCAATCCCGGCTCCGAGTTGCAGCGCGACGCCTCCTTCCTCATCCACGGCATCCACCACGACTATCCCTGGGACCGCGACCGGCTGGTGATGCCGCCCACCGTGACCGCGGCCCTGGCGGTGGTGACCTGGCTCGCCTTCCGCTGGATGGGGCCGCTCGAGTACGCCTGGTTCGGCGGCCTGGTGGCCGGCTACGTCTGGTACGACCTGACGCACTACTACCTGCACCACGCCGCCCCCACCACGGCCGCGGGCAAGTGGCTGCGCAAGTACCACCTGGTCCATCACTTCCAGACGCCCGACCGCCGCTACGGGATCACCACCCCGCTCTGGGACCTGGTGTTCCGCACCTATCCCCGCGACCGGTACCAGGGCCTTCCGGACGACGAGGCGCGCATCCAGGCCGGGGCTTAGCAGACCTTGCGCGGCGCTCGCGGCAATCCGCCCTGATGCACATCCGCGATCCCATCCACGGCGCCATCGAGCTCACCTCCGACGAGCGGGCCCTGATCGACAGCCCGCAGTACCAGAGGCTGCGGAACGTCAAGCAGCTGGGCTTCGCGGACCTGGCCTTCCCCGGCGCCACCCACACCCGCTACGCGCACGGCCTGGGCGCGATGGCGATGGCCAGCAAGGTCTACGACGCCCTTTCCCCGCAGCTGGAACTGGAGCTGGACGACCGTGCCCGCTTCCGCCAGACCCTGCGCCTGGCGGTGCTCTTCCACGACCTCGGCCATCCCCCGCTCTCCCACGCCAGCGAGCGGATCATGCCTCCGCTCCAGGAGCTGCGCGTCCCGGCCTGGGCGGCAGAGAGCGTGGCCCGCCGGGCCGGCCACGAGGACTACACCCTCAAGCTGGTGCTCGACTCGCCGCTGGCGGGGGAGATCCGCCGGCGCTTCTCCGCGCGCGGGATCGACCCCGAGCACGTCGCCGGGCTGATCTGCGGCCGGCAGCCGCCCGGCCCCTCCCCCTACCGCAGCCGGGGGCGCGACCTGTTGCCGGTCCTGCGCCAGGTGGTCTCCGGCGAGCTGGACGCCGACCGCATGGACTACCTGCAGCGCGACTCCTTCTTCACCGGGGTGAACTACGGGAAGTTCGACGCCGACTGGATCGTGCAGAACCTCGCCGCGGTGGAGCGGGAAGACCGCGTCTACCTCGGGCTGCAGCACCGGGCGGTGTTCGCCTTCGAGGACTTCCTCCTCTCCCGCTACCACATGTTCCTCTCCGTCTACTTCCACGCCACCTCCGTGGGGTACGAGGTGATCCTCCAGCGCTGGTGCGAGAGCGGCGAGTACGCGCTGCCCGCCGATCCCGACCAGTACCTGCAGCACGACGACGTGTCCTTGATCGCCGCCCTGCGCGCCTCGTCCAATCCCTGGGCGCGGCGGGTGGTGCGCCGCCAGGGCTACCGGGTGCTGATGGAGAACGCGCCGGGGGAGGACGCGCAGGCTTTGGAGGGGATGCAGAAGCGCCTGGAGGAGGCCGGCGTGGACGCCTTCGTCACCGTCAGCCGCGGCGTGCTCTCCCACTACGGCAAGTCGGCCACCCTCTGGGTGCGCTCGCCGCGCGGCGAGGTGCCGATCGGCGAGTACACGCCTCTCTACCAGCGCTACGCGGATGCGGCGACGCTGGCCCGCCTCTACGTGCAGCCGGAGCGCTGGGACGAGGCCCGGAGCCTGCTCACACTGCCCTGAACGCGGCGGCGATCGTGCTCCGGGGGCACACATATCCTGCCCAGGGAGCGGATGTTATGCTCGCTTGGTGAACCGGCTCCAGCAACGCGTCGAGAAGCTGGGAGGAATTCTCGACGCCGCCAAGGCCCTGGTCGCGGAGCGGGACCTCGATCGGCTGCTCAACCTCATCGTCCAGGCGGCCGCCCGGGTGGTGGAGGCGGACCGCTGCTCGCTCTTCCTCGTCGACCGCGATCGCGGCGAGCTCTGGACCAAGGTGGCGCAGGGCATGGGGATGAAGGAGATCCGCATCCCCATGGACCGGGGAATCGCCGGCGCGGTGGCCACCACCAACACGGCCATCAACATCCCCGACGCGTACAAGGACCCCCGCTTCAACCAGAACGTCGACAAGCAGACCGGCTACCGGACGCGCACCATCCTCTGCGTCCCCATGCGTTCGCTGGAAGGCGAGGTGGTGGGGGTGCTGCAGGCCCTCAACAAGCTCGACGGCAAGGCCTTCCACGACGAGGACGAGGAGCTCCTCTCCGCCCTGGGCGGACAGGCCGCCGCCGCCGTCAACAACGCGCTCCTGCACCACGAGATCGAGCAGCTCTTCGAAGGCTTCGTGCGCGCCAGCGTGGTGGCCATCGAGGCGCGCGATCCCACCACCGCCGGCCACTCCGGCCGGGTGGCCCGGCTCTCGGTGGGGCTGGGCGACGTGCTCCCCCGCGCGGGGCGGACCGCGGGGCGCTGGAAGGGGGCCTCGCTCAATTCCCAGGAGCGGCAGGAGCTGCGCTACGCGGCCATGCTGCACGACTTCGGCAAGGTGGGTGTGCGGGAGAACGTGCTGGTCAAGGCCAACAAGCTGGAGCCGCTCGAGCTGGAGAACCTGCGCGGCCGCTTCGAGACCATCTACGTGCAGGAGGAGCTGCGGGCGGAGAAGGAGAAGGTGAAGATCCTCCTCCGCCATCCCGGCGACGAGTCGAAGCAACGGCTCGCCGAGGTGGAGAAGCGGCTGGACGAGCGCAAGCGCGAGCTCTCCTCCGTCTTCGAGTTCGTGGTCTCCTGCAACCGGCCCACCCTGCTCAGCGAGGGGACCTTCGACCGGCTGGACGACATCGCCCGCGCCACCTTCGTCGGCCCCTTCTCCGGGGAGCAGCGGCCCTTCCTCTCCCGCAACGAGGTGGTGAAGCTCTCCATCCGCAAGGGGTCGCTCACCGAGGACGAGCGGCGGGAGATCGAGTCGCACGTCACCCACACCTACCGGTTCCTCACCCAGATCCCCTGGACCCGCACCCTCAAGCGGGTTCCGGACATCGCTTACGGCCACCACGAGAAGCTGACCGGGCGGGGCTACCCGCGCTCGCTCAAGGAAGCGGAGATCGCTCTGCCCACCCGGATGATGACCATCAGCGACATCTACGACGCCCTCACCGCCAGCGACCGCCCCTACAAGCGGGCGGTGCAGAAGGAGAAGGCGTACGACATCCTCCTCGACGAGGCGAAGCGCGGGGAGCTGGACAAGGATCTGCTGCGCGTCTTCATCGAAGCCGACGTTCCCGGGAACGCGCCCCAGGAGCCCTGACCGCCCTTAGCGGTTCCCGCCGGCCGCTTCGCCGCGGGGCTGGGTCCGGGCCTTCTCGAACTCGTCCCCCGGCGTCCACTTCGGCATCTGCGGCGCATTGGCGATGCCCAGCCCCACCGCCAGCTGCAGTTGTGCGTCCTGCACGTCGCCCGAGAGGTCCCAGTCCCCGTGGTACTCGTCGGAGGGCTGGTGGTAGCGCTTGTGCTCGTACTCCACGTTCTGCTCCGCGCCCCAGCCCTGGGGACGCCCCACGTAGCTGGGCCCGCCCTTGACGGACACCGGCGGAACTCCCACCCGGGCCAGGGAGAACATGTCCGAGCGGTAGAACAAGCCCCGGTCGGGGAAGGGGTCGCCGTGCACCGTCCGCCCCTGCGAGGCGGCCACCTTGCGCACCACCCCGTCGGCGCTGGACTTGCCCAGGCCCAGGACGCCCACGTCGGTGGTGCGCCCCCAGGGGTTCACGACGTCCAGGTTGATGTCGGCGGCGATGCGCTCCGCGGGGATGGGCGGATGCTCCGCCAGCCAGCGCGATCCCAATAGGCCCTGCTCCTCGGCGGTGACGAAGGCGAAGATCACCGAGCGCTTCGGGGGCGCGAAGGTGGCCGCGTGCGCGATGGCCAGCAGGGTGGCGCAGCCGGAGGCGTTGTCCAGCGCCCCGTTGTAGATCCCGTCGGTGGTGCCCGGAGGCGGCGTCCCCTTGCCCAGGTGGTCGTGGTGGGCCGTGTAGATCACCGCCTCCTGGGAAAGCCTGGGGTCCGTGCCCGGGAGGATGCCCACCACGTTGGCGCTGCGGATCTGGTTGCGGGTGATGGCCATGTCCAGGGAGAGCGTGGATCCCAGGGGCTGGACGCGGAAGTCGCGCGACCCGGCCGCTTTGCGGAGGGCGTCGAGATCCTGCTGCCCCTGCTGCGCCAGCCGGACGGCCGCCGCCTCGGTGATCCAGCCCTGGAACTGCATGGTGCGCGGTTCGGCGTCGGAAGGGGGCAGGTCCTGGTGCGAGCCGTCGGCGCGGTTCGCCAGCACCTGCCAGGGATAGCCGGCGCTGGGCGTGGTGTGGATCACCAGCGCTCCGACCGCGCCGTGCCGGCTGGCGTTGATGTACTTGTAGTCCCACCGGCCGTACCAGAGGCGCACCCCCTGGCCCTTGAAGGGCGGGTTGAAGTTCATCACCACCACCACCTTGCCCTTGACGTCGGCGTCCTTGTAGTCGTCCCAGCCGTACTCGGGCGCGGTGATGCCGTAGCCGGCGAAGACCAGGGGGACGTCCTTGAGCGTCGCCCGGTCGATGTGTGCGTTGGCCTCGAAGATGAGGTCGGCCGCGTTGCCCCCCAGGGCGTGGAGGGTGAGGTCCTTGCCCCCGGCGGTGAAGTGGACGTCCCTGGGCACGTCCGCGCGCAGCTCGATCAGAGGCACCGCCTGGAACCACGTGCCGTTGTCGCCCAGCGGCTTCAGGCCGAACGCTTCCATCTGCGCGGCCAGGTACTTCGTGGCCAGCTCGTCGCCCGGCTGGCCGGGGCGGCGCCCCTCCAGGAGGTCGTCGGAGAGGAAGCGGAGATGTCCGGAGATCTCCGCGGCGGTGATGCGGCTCAAGGCAGCGCCTTCGGAGCCGGCCGGGGCGGCGGCGGCGAGCAGGAGCAGGGCGAGGAGCGTCATGGCGCGCTCTGCTACCCCGGGTCGGGCCCGGTTGCAATGGGGCGCGCGGGGTCCTCGATCCAGCCGCTGAAGGAGCCCACGTACAGGCGGGGAGGGGGAAGGCCCGCCAGCTCCATCGCCAGGGCGTCGTGGCAGGCGGTCACTCCGCTGCCGCAGGAGACGATCACGTCGCTCCCGTAGCCTTTGTAGAGATCGCGCAACTCGTCGGGCGGACGGAAGCGCTGGGCAGGGGTGAGATTGCGGGCGAAGGGGGCGTTGAGGGCGCCGGGGATGTGCCCCGCCTTGGGGTCGAGCGGCTCGACCTCGCCGCGGTAGCGCTCCGGCGCCCGGGCGTCGAGGACGACGGACTTTCGCGAGCGCACCTCCTCCACCTCCGCCAGCCGGGAGGTGTCCAGCTTCAGCTTGCGCAGCGGCGCAGGGGCGACCTCCGGCGCCTGTCGGCTGAGCGGCAAGCCGGCCTCCGTCCAGGCTCGCAGCCCTCCGTCCAGCACCGCCACCCGGCGGTGGCCGAAGGCCCGGAGCATGAACCAAAAGCGCGCGGCGATGGAGGAATTGCCCTCGTCGTAGGCTACCACCTGCGTGTCGGGCCCGATCCCCAGGCGGGAGAGCGTCTGCGCGAACTGCTCCTCGCCGGGGAAGGGGTGGCGGCCCGGCCCCCCCGGCCGGGCCAGGTCGCGTTCGAGGTCGACGAAAACCGCCCCGGGCAGGTGACCCTCGTCGTACCTTTGCCGGGCCGGGGGCCCTTTCGAGGCCCATCGCACGTCGGCCGGCCGGGCTTCCCGGTGCGCTTGCAGCCAGGAAGGATCCACCAGGAGGGGGATGTCGGACATAGACGCATCTTGCACCGTCCGGCCTCCGCAGGCGATACGAGCGGGAGTCAACGGCTTGCTGGTAAGCTGACGGCGGGGGATTTCAGCGGGAGCCGAATGCCAGAGGTCGAACGCCTCCTCGTCGTAGACGACGAGGCGCCCATCCTGCACGCACTGACGCGCACCTTCGAGGCCGCGGGGTACGAGGTCATCGCCTGCGCCGACCCCGCCGAGGCCCTGGACCGCCTGCGGGAGAAGCCCTTCCAGGTCCTCTCCGCCGACTACATGATGCCGGGGATGAGCGGGGCCGAGTTCCTCGCCCAGGCCAAGGCGCTGCAGCCGGAGACCATCCGCATCCTCCTCACCGCCGCCCACGACTTTAGCGCCGCGGTGGACGCGGTGAACAACGGGGAGATCTTCCGCATCCTCGCCAAGCCCTGGAACCGGGTGGAGCTGCTGGGGACGGTGCGCCAGGCCTTCGACACCTACAACCTGCGGGAGAAGAACCGGCAGCTCACCGCCATCGTCCAGTCGCAGAACGCCGAGCTGGCCGCGCTGAACAAGGGGCTGGAGCAGCTGGTGGAGCAGCGCACCACCAACCTGCTCGACGGCATGGTGGCGGTGCTCGACTACCGCGACACCGAGACCCAGTGGCACTCGCGCCGCGTCTCGCGCTTCACCCGGCGCATCGCCGAGCAGATGGGGGTGAAGGACGCGCACCAGCTGCGCACCATCGAGATGGGCTCGCTCTTGCACGACATCGGCAAGATCGGCGTGCGCGACGCGGTGCTGCTCAAGCCCGGCCCGCTGGACCAGGACGAGTGGCACGAGATGCAGGAGCACCCCCGGCTGGGCTGGGCGCTGCTCCAGCGCATCGAGTTCCTCCGCGACGCCAGCGTGATCGTCCTCCAGCACCAGGAGCGGTACGACGGCCGGGGGTATCCCTCCGGCCTGAAGGGCGAGCAGATCGTGCTGGGCGCCCGCCTCTTCGCGGTGGCGGACACCTACGACGCCATCACCAGCGACCGCCCCTACCGCAAGGCCCAGCCGCACGCGGCCGCCATCGCCGAGATGCAGCGGGTGGCCGGCACCCAGCTCGATCCCCAGGGCGTGGAAGCCTTCTGCGCCATCGCCGAGGAGGAGTGGCTGCGCATCCGCGGCGAGGTGGAGAAGATCTCGCTGCTGGAACAGGAGTGGGGCTGGACCCCGCCCCGCCGGGTCTTCGAGCAGATCCGAGACGCGGCCGCGAAGCAGAAGCAGCCCATCTCCGTGCCGCCGGCGTTCGCCCAAGCCAAGTAGCTCAGGGAGCGAGCAGGAACCAAGCCTTGAGGTATTCGGTCTCGGGGACGCCCAGCAGCGGCGGGTGATCGCGTGAAGCCCCGCGCTTCTCCAGGATCTGCAGCGGGCGCTTCGCTTCCTGCGAGGCCCAGGCGACCACCTCGCCGAAGAGGTCGGCGGTGACGCGGCCGGAGCAGGAGCAGGTGACGAGCAGGCCGCCGGGCTTGAGCAGGCGCACGGCGCGGTAGTTGATCTCGCGGTAGGCGCGCAGGGCCCCTTCCAGCCCCTCCTTGCGCTTGGCGAAGGCGGGCGGGTCGAGGACCACGGTGTCGAACTTGCGCCCCTCCTTGTCCAGCTCGCGCAGCGCCTCCACCGCGTTCTGCGCGCGCGCCGTCACGTTGCCCAGGCCGTTGCGCTCGGCGTTCTTCCGCGTGCGCTCCACCGCCGCCGGATCCTGGTCGATGGCGATCACCTGGTCGGCCTTGCGCGCCAGCTGCAGGGAGAAGCCGCCGTGGTAGCAGAAGGCGTCCAGCGCCTCGCCGCGGGCCAGCTCGCCGGCCCGAAGGTGGTTCTCGGCCTGGTCCAGGTAGCCGCCGGTCTTGTGGTCGGCGAGCAGGTCCACCTCCAGGGCGATCTCCCCTTCGTGGTAGCGGACGCGGAAGTCCTGGCCGAGGAGCGGCCCGGCGCGGCGGGGCAGGCGCTCGAACTCGCGCGCCGAGCCGTCGTCGCGGGCCACCACCGCCCGCGCGCCGGTCAGGGCCACCACCATCCGCGCCAGCTGCTCGCGGCGCACGTCCGCCCACTCCGCCAGGTGCTGCACGGCGGCGACATCCCCGTACAGGTCGACGAAGTAGCCGGGGAGCAGGTCGGCCTCGCCGTGGGCGAGGCGGAAGGCGTCGGCTTTGGGAAAGAGCGCCTTGCGCCGCTCCCAGGCTCGCCGCAGCCGCCCGGCCAGAAGCTCCTCGTCCAGCGCCGAGTCGTTGCGGGAGAGCACCCGCAGGGCGATGGGGCTGGCCGTGGCCCAGAACCCCCGGGCGACGAAGTTCCGCCTCAGGTCCTGGATGCGCACCTCCGCCCCGGAAGCGGCCCCTTCCGGCGCCTCCGCCACGTCGGCGCGGAAGATCCAGGGATGCCCGGCCCGGGCCCGCGCAGCCCCCCTCTGCGTCACCGTGGCTGTGGGCGGATGCATGGAAGGGTGGGCAGTCTGGCATGGGCGCGCTCCCGCCGCATGGGTTAATCTGCGAGGGTGATGACGCCAGAAAACGGCGCCGCTCCCGCCAGGCTCGCTCCCCTTCCTTCGCCCCTGACGCCACAGGAGGCGCGCAAGCTGGCCGCCTCGCTGGAGGCGAACATCGCCCGCGCGCTCAAGGGCAAGGAGGAGCTGGTGGAGCTGGCGCTCGCCGCCCTGGCCGCCGGCGGCCACCTGCTGCTGGAGGACGTGCCCGGAGTGGGCAAGACCACGCTGGCCCAGGCCCTGTCGCGCTCGCTCGACCTCTCCTTCGCCCGGGTGCAGTTCACCAGCGACCTGTTGCCCGGCGACATCACCGGCGTCTCCATCTACGACCAGGCGCGCAACAGCTTCGTCTTCAAGCCCGGCCCGCTCTTCGCCAACCTGGTGCTGGCCGACGAGATCAACCGCACCACTCCCCGCACCCAGAGCTGCCTGCTGGAGGCCATGGCCGAGGGCCAGGTCTCGGTGGACGGGGCGCCGCGCCTGCTGCCCGAGCCGTTCATGGTGCTGGCCACGCAGAACCCGCACGAGCACGCCGGCACCTATCCCTTGCCCGAGTCGCAGCTCGATCGCTTCCTCCTCCGCCTCTCGGTGGGCTATCCGGCGCCGGAGGTGGAGCGGGAGCTGCTCCTGGGCGGAGGCACCCAGCTGGAGCTGAACCACCTGCACCCGGTGGCTTCGGCTCAGGACGTGCGCCGGCTGCAGGCCGCCGTCCCGGTGGTGGCGGTGGCGCCGGAGATCGCCGACTACGTGCTGGCCATCGTCGCGGCCACCCGCAACACTCCGCTCATCTCCCTGGGCGCCTCGCCGCGCGGGGCCATCGCGCTGCTCGGCGTCTCCCGGGCCCGGGCGCTCTTGCGCGGCCGGGGCTACGTGGAGCCGGACGACGTGAAGGAGCTGTGCGTCCCCGTGCTCGCGCACCGCATCGCGCTCGCCGGCCGGGGGCCGGGCGGCGGGGAGCTGGCCCGGCTGGCGGCGGAGCGGGTGGTGCGCGACCTGGTCGAGCAGGTGCCGGTGCCCGAGTGACGCCGGCCTGGAAGCGCAGGCTTGCGTTCACCCGGATGGGGCGCTGGTACACCGGGCTGACCATCGGCATCGGGCTGGCGGCGACCAACACCGGCAACAACCTGCTCTTCCTCGTCCTCGGGCTGCTGCTCGCCTCCATCGTCGTCTCCGGGATCCTCTCCGAGCAGAGCCTGAAGGGCGTCTCCGTCCAGCGCCGGCTGCCCTCGGTGGCCACGGCCGGCCAGCCGGCGCTGATCGGGCTGTTGGCCCGCAACGGCAAGCGGCGCGCTCCCTCCTTCTCCCTGGAGGTGCGGGAGGCGCGGGGCGACGTGCAGGGGCGCGGATTCCTCGTGCTCTTGCCCGCCCGGCAGGCCGCGGAGGTCGCCTACCGGTTCGTGCCCGAGCGGCGCGGCGTGCACCGCTTCCAGCAGATCGAGGTGGCCACCCGCGCGCCCTTCGGCTTCTTCGAGAAGTCCCGGCCCCTGGACGCGGAGGCGGAACTGGTGGTGTTCCCCCGCGAGGTGACTCCCGAGGCGGTGGCGATCCAGGCCACGGCGCGGGAGGGGGATCGGCCGGAGGACCGGATCGGCATCGGGCTGGAGGTGCAGTCGCTGCGCGATCACCGGCCGGGCGAGGACGCCCGCAGCATCCACTGGAAGTCCAGCGCCCGGGCGGGGCGGCTGATCGGCATCGACCGGGAGCAGGAGCGGCGCAAGCGGGTCTGCGTGCTGCTCGACCAGCGCTCCTTGAGCGGCGAGCCGCTGGAGCGGGCGGTAGAGCAGGCGGCGGCTCTTCTGGTGCAGGAGCTGGACCTGGGCGCCGAGGTTTCCCTGTCCCTGGCCGGCCAGTCGCTGGGGCCCGGCACCGGAGACGCGCACCGCCACGCTGCCCTGCGCATGCTGGCCCTGGTGGGGCCGGGCGAGGCCGGCCAGCCCGCTCCCGAGCCCGATCCCGGGGCCTCGATCCTCGAGGTTCGCGGATGAGGGCGGCCAGGCTGCGGATGCCGACCCTGCTGCAGGCGCAGCGCTGGTCGGGGACGGCCACCGCGGTGTTCGCCTTCGTCGGCTGCGCGGTCTCGGGCGAGCTGGGATCGATCATGCTCGGGTTCCTTCCCATCGCCCTTCTCCTCTCCTACCTCCTCCGCGAGCGGGTGCGCGGAGGTGGCGAGTGGGCCTGGAACACCTTTCTCGCCGGGGCGCTCCTCCTCTTCAGCGGCGAGGTGATCTCCGGCCAGGTGGACATCGTGCTCGCGGCCGCCTGGTTCGTGGAGCTGCTCTGCGTCCACCGCCTCTGGCACCGGCGCAACCAGAAGGACGAGCTGCTCCTGCTGCTGCTCTCCCTGCTCCTGCTCTGCGCCGGAGCGGCCCTGGCCGCCGAGCTCACGTTCGGCTTTGCGTTCATGGCCTTCGCCGTCACCGGCACCTGGGCCCTGGCGCTGACCCACCTGCGTTTCGCCATCGAGGAAGGGCGCGGGCAGGCGGGGTCCG
>Ga0335085_10004075_pt1 | contig 24552 bp, 12 predicted proteins | sample Lox_Sample_45_FD_206712 | JGI IMG/M metagenome (GOLD analysis project Ga0335085, IMG submission 206712) | Soil microbial communities from Loxahatchee National Wildlife Refuge, Florida, United States - Lox_Sample_4.5 | ecosystem: Environmental > Terrestrial > Soil > Wetlands | place: USA...
GAAGTGAGGACCAGGGTAGCAAAGATGAAGAGCGAGGCAGAGTCCCGGCAAAATGATCAAGGCCATGAGAGACCCACAAGGCCTCTTCCGATCTACTGCTCGTCCGAAAGGTCATTTTTGCACCGCATAGTAGACTAGGGGGGCCGAGCCGAGTTCCCTGACTGGCTGGGGCGCTCCGCGGACACATTCTGGACCCACGCGCGGAGTGGCTTGCCGGGTTCGCCGGCGCTGAAGAGGCATTCGTTTCCCGTCGAGGATTGCTCAACCTGTGCTTCACAACCACGCTGGCAAGGCGCGCTTACAACTCCCGTAGCCGACTCACCCGGAGTGGAATTCTAGGGCGCGCCCGTCGTTGACACGATGTTGGACATACCCTATGCTTCTTGTTCGGAAGCCCCATTCCAAACATGATCGGAAAGCCGGTTTCGCACTACCGCATCGTGGAGAAGCTCGGCGGTGGCGGGATGGGCGTGGTCTACAAGGCCGAAGACACCAAGCTCAGCCGCCTGGTGGCCCTCAAGTTCCTGCCGGAAGGGGCTACGCCAGACGCTCAGGCCCTGGAGCGCTTTCAACGAGAAGCGCGCGCCTCCTCCTCCCTCAATCACCCCAACATCTGCACCATTTATGATGTCGACGAGTTCGAGGGCCGGCCCTTCATCGCCATGGAGTTGCTGGAGGGGCAAACTCTCAAGCATCGCATCAGCACCAAGCCCCTCAGGCTGGATGAGGTACTCGACCTCGCAATCCAGATGTCTGACGCCCTCGACGCGGCACACACCAGGGGGATTATTCACCGCGACATCAAGCCCGCGAACATCTTTGTCACCAACCGGAACCAGGCGAAGATCCTGGATTTCGGTCTGGCAAAATTGCAGGCATCAGGGATCAGCGGCCAGGGGGTAAGACAGGAGGCCGGCATCCCCGATTCGCAATCCCCGGCCCCTGATACCCCGACGGTTTCCATCGACTCCAGCCAACTGACTAGCCCGGGGACCGTCATGGGCACTGTAGCTTACATGTCGCCCGAGCAGGCGCGCGGCGAACCGCTGGACGCCCGCACAGACCTCTTCAGCTTCGGGGCTGTGCTTTACGAGCTGGCTACCGGGAGGATGGCCTTCTCCGGAAACACGTCAGCGGTGGTCTTCCATGCGATTCTGAGCCAGTCGCCAGATCCCGCTGTGAGCTTGAATCCTGAGCTTCCACCCAAACTGGAAGAGATCATCGGCAAGGCGCTGGAGAAGGACCGCGACCTGCGCTACCAGCACGCCTCCGACATTCGCACTGACCTGAAGCGCCTCAGGCGCGACACGGCCTCCGGCCACTCGGCCGCCGTTGGGCCCGCGCCCGCGCCGCCGCTAGAGATTCAGACCGTAGGGGCGCAGGGCCGTGCGCCCCTACAAGACAGCGGCTCAACCGATCGCGATCTTGCCGCGACGCTGGTGAAGCGGCACAAGAAGGGATTGTTTGCGGGCGTGGGCGCGGCGGTCATCGCCATTGCCGCGCTCGCCTATGTGTTTCGTCCTACGTTGCCTCCGCCCACGGTTTCCAGCTACACGCAGCTCACCAATGACGCCCTACCCAAGGTTTTGATCGGCACCGATGGCTCGCGGCTATATCTTTCCGACGGCAACGCTTTAGCTGCGCAGATGTCCGTGAACGGGGGAAGCGTAGCGCCGGTCGAGACGACTTTGCAGAGCACGGTGACATTCATTGAAGGCGTATCTCCGGACGGCTCCAAGCTCCTCGCTGAAGCTGCGAAAGGCCTAAGCGGCGATTCCGAGCCGCTTTGGGCCGTTCCGACGCTGGGCGGCTCGCCCGTTCGCCTCGGGGATATCGAGGGCAATGGCGGCGCATGGTCGCCGGACGGCCAAAAGCTAATTTACTCAAGTGGCAACGCGCTTTACATTTCGAACGCCGACGGCGCCGCGTCCCGCAAACTGGCCGATTTGCCGGGGTCTCTCGCGGTCGGCGCTGTTGACGGCACCTCGCCGGTGTGGTCACCTGACGGGCAACAAATTGCCCTGAACCTTTTTGATTCCAAGACGATCAGCCATCTTTGGGAGCTTTCCTCTAACGGCGAAGACGTTCATGAAATGTTCCCCGGCTGGCACCAGCAGGTGGGCGAATGCTGCGGCTCGTGGACGCCGGATGGCAAATATTTCGTCTTCGAGTCAGAAGGCCAGATCTGGGCCGCGCGCATGGCGGGCAGCATTTTCCAAAAGGTCAATCGCGAGCCCGTGCAGCTCACCGCCGGTACGGTTTCTTACAGCTATCCTGTGCCCGCCAAGAACGGCAAAGCGCTTTTTGCCGTCGCCGGTTTCGTGCGCGGTGAACTGGAGCGGTATGACGACAAAGCCGGAGCCTTCGTTCCTTTTCTCGGCGGCCTTTCCGCACAAGACGTTTCCTTTTCGAAAGACGGCCAATGGGTCGCCTACGTAACCTATCCTGACGGCATTCTATGGCGCAGCACCCTGGACGGCAGCGACAAGCTCCAACTCAGTTCGCCTCCGATCTACGCCATGCTGCCCCGCTGGTCGCCGGACGGAAGCGAAATCGTGTTTTACGACGTCGAGAAAGGCAAGCCTTCGCGTATTTATGTAGTCTCGGCCGCGGGCGGCGCGCCGCAACAGTTGATGCCCGATCAAAGCGGGAACCAAGCCGATCCGTCATGGTCGCCGGATGGCGGCAGGCTGGCGTTTGGCGGACTCGGGAGTGGCGGCGCGACGGCGATTCACATCCTGGACATGAAGACCCATCAGGTCACGACCCTGCCGGATTCTGATGGCCTATTTTCTCCCCGCTGGTCGCCCGACGGGCGATTTATCGTGGCCTTACCTTCGGATTCCAGCGGGCTCATGCTTTTCGATTTGAAAACACAGAAGTGGTCGGTGCTGGTCAAGGGTCTCGTCGGCTACATTTCGTGGTCGCGTGACGGGCGGTTTGTTTATTTCGATCGTTTTGGCGGAAACCGTAGTGTGGAGCGTGTGGGCATTCCGGGAGGAAAAGTCGAGCAGGTGGTAAGCCTGAAGGGTCTCCAAATGACAGGCGTGTATGGGGACTGGTTCGGCCTCACGCCAGACGACTCTCCGCTGGTGACCAAAGACGCCGGCACCGAGGAGATTGTCTCCATGAACTGGACTGCCCCGTGATGACCGCGTATGCCGCGCCGAGTCCTTCACGGATAGGCCCTCAATAACAGCGAAGTGCCACCGACACAACCACCTTGCGCGGCCTTACCCACGAACAAGCGCCAAGCGACGGTTAGCAACTTGTGGGATTGGGCCTGAGAAGTCCCCTTCGCGTTAAAACCGGTTAAGACCCCGCTCCTGCCCGGCACGCCGCCAACTTCGTGAACAATGCACGGTGGGGTCCTGGTCTATTTGAAACGTCTGAAATCAATATTGCACGGTTCGCTAATTGGATCGATTCTTACTTCTGATATAATGGCTTTCTCCGGTTGTCGCTTAGAGGCGAATCCTCGTGCTCCCAGCGGGGTTGCGGAGCCTCGAGGGCGGACGCGGTTGACCGTCTCGTCAGGAAAGGGGAGGACCAAGCCGGAAGGTAGCCGCAACACTTGACGATGCTTGGTTTTGCGCAACCGGCTTGAGCGCGCGCCCACTCAACCGCGGTAGTGCTTCATGGGCACCCCCTCTGGGGAGGCTGGCTGCAGTACACCTAAGCTGAGTTCAGAGGGCGTCGCCTGAAACGACGTCTGACGCCGCTCCCAGGCCTACCTTCACATGGTTCGACTATTCAACGTCTACTACCCGAAGCGAACCCTCGTCCTGGCGGCGTCTGAAGCGATGCTGGTGCTGCTGGCGTTGCTGGTTCCCATGACCGTGCAGTTCGTGGGCGACCTTGCCGAGATGCCGAGTTTCGGCGAGCGGTTCCTTAAGCTCTTACTCGCTGCAGCCGTCGTTATCCTCAGCGCCTACTATCTCGATCTCTATAGCCCGACAACACTTACGAATCCTCGGGAGGTCTGGACACGGGCCATGATGTCGCTGGGCGCTTCCTGCATCGTGCTGGCAGCCGTCTATGCGTTGATCCCCGCCACCAGACTCCCCCAGAACGTGATACTTCCCGGTATCGTTCTGACCAGCCTGGCTTTCGTCGGTTCCCGCCGCGCCTTCTCGAGACTTAACCGTTCAGCGCGCCTGGCCGAGCGCGCGATCCTGCTCGGAGCCGGACCCCTTCTCAAGCGGCTGGCTGATGAGGTGGCCTCGAGGCCGGAGCTGGGAATACGGTTAGTGGGTTACGTGGGACTCCCCCTCCCAAATGGTTACGAGGCGGCTGCCAATGTGCCCTTCTTAGGTGAGGCATCCAGTTTCGGAGAGATCATCCGCGAAAAACCTGTGGACCGCGTGATCGTCACCATGTCGGACCGGCGCGGCGCTCTGCCCGTCCACGACCTCCTTCAGCTCAAGACCCAGGGGACGCTGGTGGAGGATGGCGTACACTTCTACGAAACGATCTCGGGAAGGATGCCGGTGGACGCGGTACGCCCGGGCGCGATGCTGTTCTCCCAGGGCTTCCACGTTTCGCAAAGCCTCCTGCTCAAGAAGCGATTGTACAGCCTCATGATCTCGAGCGTTGCCTTGGCGATTTTGAGTCCGGTGATGGCCCTGGTGGCGCTCGCCGTCGCCATCGAGTCCCCGGGAGGTGTTTTGTTCCGGCAGAAGCGCGTGGGTTTGGGGGGGCGGGTTTTTCAGATCCTCAAGTTTCGGTCGATGCGGGTCGGTGCGGAGTCGAGTACCGGTCCCGTCTGGGCCCAACACGAGGACCCCCGCATTACGCGCGTGGGGCGAATCCTGCGAAAGCTGCGTCTCGACGAGCTGCCTCAACTTATCAATATCCTTCGCGGCGACATGAGTGTTGTCGGCCCGCGCCCGGAGCGGCCCCATTTTGTCGAGATGCTGTCCGAACAGATCCCCTATTATGGCTTGCGCCACGCAGTACCGCCCGGTCTTACCGGTTGGGCGCAGGTCTCTTACCCTTACGGTTCAACCGTTGAAGAGAGCCGTGAAAAGCTCGAGTACGACCTGTTTTACATCAAGAACATGTCCCTTTCGCTCGACCTCATGATTCTGTTCTCCACGCTGAAGATCGTATTGCTCGGCAAGGGTGCCAAATGAAGTGGGTGTTCTGGAGCTCGGCGCTCCTGATTTTGTACGCCTACTTAGGCTATCCGGCACTGCTCTATTTGCGAAGCCGCTGGAAGCCTTGGGCAGTGCGGCGGACCTCAACACTTCCACCCGTCTCCATCGTGATGGCTGTCCATAATGGGGGAAGCGTGCTGAGAGCAAAATTGGACAATCTTAGCAAGCTGGACTATCCCGCGGAACTCGTCGAGGTGGTTGTGGTTTCAGATGGTTCGTCGGATGAGACAAACGAGATCCTTCGAGAATGGCAAGGGGAGCGGCGGCGGGCGATCATCCTGCCGAAGAACGTAGGTAAGGCCGTGGCCCTGAATCGTGCGGTCGAGGCGGCCGCGAACGAAATGCTGATTTTTACGGACGCCCGCCAGTTCATCGACCGCGGCGCCATCCGGCACCTTGTGGAGAACTTCGCGGATCCCAGCGTAGCCTGCGTGAGCGGCGAGCTGGTGCTAAGTGAAAGTGGGGTGGGCGCATCCTCCTCCGGACTGGGACTTTATTGGGAGTTCGAAAAGAAGCTGCGGCAGTGGGAGAGCGCAACGGGATCAGTGGTGGGCGTTACCGGTGCGCTCTACGCCGCGCGGAAGCAATTCGTACCCTCTGTTCCGCCGGGAACAATCCTGGACGACGTGTACATTCCCGTTGAGGCGGCGGGCCGAGGCAAGCGAGTGTTGTTTGAAAGCTGCGCTCTCTCTTACGACCGGCTGGCCGACGGCAGACACGAATTCTGGCGGAAGGTGCGAACCCTGGCCGGCAACTATCAATTGCTTCAACTGGCGCCCTGGCTGGTGACGACGAACAATCCTATTCGCTTCCGTTTTGTCAGCCACAAGCTGGCGCGGCTCCTGGTGCCGTTTGCTCTTCTGGGCGTGTCGATTTCCTCGGCTCTCCTCAGGGCGCCATTCTACAAACTGGCTCTGGCTGGCGAACTCGCTTTGTGCCTTTGCGCTGTCCTGGGAGCTATTCGCTTACCGCTCGGGTTTCTATCCCGGCCCGGCAATGCCTGTGCTGCATTTCTGGTACTCAATGCGGCAGCCGTGGTGGCTTTCGCGTATTTTGTGACTGGCCGGAGAGTAGCTTGGACACGGTGAAGCCGACGGCTCTACCATCAACTGCGGCGGGGGCCATCAACCTAAGTTATTGAAACTGTTTTGGTTCGATAAGTCTGACGGGGGAAAACCAGGTTCCTGACAGGGCACCCCCCCGGGGGGCCACCCTATACGCGCAAACGAACCCAAACTTGTATCATGTTGATATAGCTTATGTTAATGCCGATTAGGCGGCCTATTTGCCAAACGAGTTGAAAAAACGAACCCAAAACGGTAACCCGCAGATTCAAATACGGATAAGAGTCAAAAAGGGGTAAAACTGGCGTTCGAAAACGAACCTAAACGAACCTGACTTTTGGGGGATATAACGTGAAAAATCGGGAAACGAACCCAACGAAACCAAAAAACGAACCCGAGCTTCGCCCGATGGTTCGGCGTGACAAATGACTTCACTTTTTGGGTGCTGTCCTAATTTGAACGTAGCGCCGCATGAAGCCGCCTCTACGTCAAACTGAGTTACTACCCCGCGGGAATCGAATGCATCCTCGGTCGTGCGACTCTTCGGAATGATGAACATGATCAGCGAGCAGCCCTATACTCCCACCGAAAAGGACCGGATGAGCCCGCTCCAAAGCTCAGACACGCTTGCAACCCCGGAGGCGCCAGCCACAGGTCAGGACGCCATTCCTGGCGTCTTCATGATGATTGACAGCCTGCAGACGGGTGGCAGCGAGCGGCAGTTTGCCTCACTGGCCCGTTCTCTGGACCGCAGCGCTTTCCATGTGCACCTGGGCTGCATCCAGCAGCGTGGCGGATTTCGCGACGGCCTCGGCGAGATGGCGCATTTTCCGCTAAGGGGCAGCTTATATGGATGGCAATCCCTCAAAAGCCGCCTTCGGCTGGCACGCCACCTTAGGCGCTGTGACGTGGCAATTGCCCACGCTTTCGACTTCTACACGAATCTCACCTTGGTACCCTCGGCGCGACTGTCACGCGTGCCCGTCGTGATCGGCAGCCAGCGTCAGATTGGCGACCTTCTTACACACGCACAGGCACGCGCCCAAATGGCAGCTTTCCGCTGGTGCGATCGCGTGGTGTGCAACTCGCGCGCTGCAGGAGAGAGACTGGTCAGCCAGGGCTTGCGGCGGGACAAGGTAGTCGTGATTGGTAACGGCCTTCCGCCGGAAGCGTTTGCAGAGTGCCCGCCTGCGCTGCCCCGATCACCCGGCGTTTTGCGAGTCGGGATGATCGCGAGGATGAACCTGCGCGCCAAGAATCATCTGACTTTTCTGCGCGTCGCCGCTCGGCTGCAGAAGCGGTATCCAGCCCTTGAGGTTTTGCTGGTGGGCGACGGCCCCTTGCGCCCGGAGTTTGAGCTAGAAGCGGCGCGACTGGGGCTTGGCGAAAGAGTCAGCTTTCTCGGTGACCGGCGCGACATCCCGGCAGTGCTTGCCTCCATGGATGTCTCTGTTTTACCTTCGGCGTCGGAAAGCCTCTCGAATGTCGTCTTGGAATCGATGGCTGCGGGTGTGCCCGTGATTGCCACTCGCGTGGGTGGAAACGTTGAACTGATCGCTGAGGGCCGCGGTGCGCTCGTGCCGCCGGGAGACGAAGAGGCTTTGGCTGCCTCGATGGATCATCTGCTCCAGAATTCCGCGCTCCGCGCGAAGTGGGGTGATAACGGCAGGCGCTTTGCGCTCGAGAACTTCACCCTTGAGCGCATGCGCAAAAGCCACGACTGCCTCTACACCCAGCTACTGGATGAGAAGGGCTGGTTTAAACAGAGAAACCGCAAGCAGCCGGCCCGGCAACGAACGACTGCTTCGGAACAGAAACCTCTACGGGTGGCGATTGTGGCTGCATCCATGCGCTACGTGGGCGGACATTCGGTTCAGGCTGACCTGCTGGTAAGATCGTGGCAGCGAGACCCGGCCGTGGAAACGTGCTTGATTCCGGTGGACCCGGCGTTTCCACGAATGCTGGCCTGGATCGAGGGCATCCCCTTTCTGCGGACGGTCGTGCGGCAGCCTGTTTATATGGCCAGTCTCTGGCGGGCGTTTAAACAGGCCGACATCGCCCACATCTTCTCCGCATCCTATTGGTCGTTTCTGGTCGCGCCGGCGCCGGCGTGGCTCATCGCCCGCATTCGAGGTGTGAAGGCGCTCATCAATTACCACAGCGGGGAGGCTCGAGACCACTTGCGCCGCTCTCGCGTCGCGAAAGCGATCCTGCGCCGCACGGACCGGTTGATCGTCCCCTCACAATACTTGGTAGATGTCTTTGGCGAGTTCGGTCTGGAGGCAAAGGCGGTGCCGAACATCGTGGACTTGGAACAATTTTCATTCCGCGTTCGGAAGCCGCTTCGTCCGCGCTTGATTTGTACTCGAGGATTTCATCGTTACTACAGCGTGGATGTTGTGGTGCGTGCCTTCGCGGGGGTCAAGCGGATCCATCCTGATGCTACACTTTGTCTGGTCGGTGGAGGCGATGAGGAAAAAAGCATCCGCGATCTCGTGCGCGAACTAAGGCTTGAGGAGGATGTCAATTTCACCGGTGTCGCCTCCCGGCAGGAGATCGGGCGGCTATACGATCAGGCGGACGTCTTCGTTAATGCGTCATGGCTCGATAACATGCCGATTTCCATTCTGGAAGCCTTTGCTTGCGGGACGCCTGTAGCCACCACCGGCCCAGAAGGGATCAAGTATCTCGTCGAGCATGAGCGCACAGGCCTCCTCTCAGAGCCCGGAGATTGGAGAGCCTTGGCGGCCAACGTGATTCGCCTTCTCGGCGATGGAGACCTGGCCTCGCGCATCGCAACCAACGCCTACGAAGAGTCGAAGCGGTATCGCTGGGAGCTGGTTCGGGAGCAATGGTTGGACGTCTACGAGTCTTTACGGCGGGTGCAGCTACCCGCGCATGCTGTCCGCCTGACGGAGTTACCTGAGGAGCCTGCGGGCGGCAGAACCGGAGCGAGCGCGCCGAAGACGCAGGAAGATATTGCCAGCTCACGAGTGTGATAACCTTGTTGGAGACGGGCGGCTGACACCGTGAGCCCGCAACTCGAAATCGACAAATCAGAACAAGCTGCGCGTAAACAAAGGCAGGGGTACCGATGTCGACTAACACTGAAGCTATTGCCAGCGCGGACGGCCTGGCACTCTTTCAACGCCGTCTCGACGACAGGACCGCCCGGGTTGGCGTGATTGGCTTGGGTTACGTCGGGCTTCCTCTAGCCCTGCTGTTCTCGCGCCGAGGCTTTGCGACCGTGGGTTTGGATATCGATCCTATCAAGGTCGATCACCTAGGCCGGGGCGAAAGCTACATCAAGCATATTCCGGCGGCCGTCATCCAGGAGCAGTTCAAGTCCAAACGCCTCTCGGCCACGACAGACTTTTCGGAGATCGCATCTCTCGACGCCTGCATCATCTGCGTGCCCACGCCGCTCAACGAGTATCGCGAACCGGACCTCTCATACGTTGAACAGACGGCTGAGGCCGTCAGCGCGCACCTTCGCCCGAGTCAACTCGTAGTGCTGGAGAGCACGACTTATCCCGGGACTACCGAGGAGCTGGTGCTTCCCATTCTGGAGCGGTCAGGCTTGCGCTGCGCGGTCGAGCCCTATGATGCGGCTACGGTTTCCGCTGAGTCGTGCGAAGGCACCGAGAGCGGTTTCCTGCTGGCCTTTTCGCCGGAGCGCGAGGATCCCGGCAATAAGCAATTTGAAACGCACCAGATTCCGAAAGTCGTCGGCGGAGTCAATGCGGCCAGCGCCCTGGCCGCGCGGGCTCTCTACGCTCAGGCTTTCGAGCGGACGGTCTTAGTGGGTTCTGCCCGCGTTGCTGAGATGGCGAAGATTCTCGAAAACACCTATCGATGCGTGAACATCGCGCTCATTAATGAGCTGAAGCTGCTCTGTCTTCGTATGGGGATCAACATCTGGGAAGTCATCGAAGCCGCCAAGACCAAACCTTTCGGATTCACGCCCTTCTTTCCGGGCCCGGGCCTCGGAGGGCACTGTATTCCCATCGATCCTTTCTACCTCACGTGGAAGGCCCGCGAGTACGAGCTTGCCACCCGATTCATCGAGCTGGCCGGCGAGATTAACTCTTCGATGCCCGGACATATTGTCGACGCCATCGGAGAGGCGCTCAACCAGCGCGGGCAGTGCTACAAGAATTCGAGAATTCTCGTGCTGGGTGTGGCGTACAAGAAGGATATCGACGATCTTCGCGAGTCGCCATCGCTGCGCATCCTCGAGCTTCTGCAGGAGCGCGGTGCGCTCGTCGATTATAACGACCCTTATTTCCCGAAGCTTCACAAGATGCGCCGCTATGACTTCGGGCTCTCTTCAGTTCCCTTGAGCGCCGAAACGCTCGCGCAATATGAGGCGGTGGTGATCGTGACGGATCATTCGAGCTACGATTACGAGTTGATCGCGCGACATTCGAAGCTGCTCATCGATACGCGCAATGCCACTCAAGGACTGCGGGAATACCGCGACAAGATCGTCCACTGCTAGTATCGTGACGCGTTTCGATGGCTCAGCCTCGTGACTCCCACAGTGCGCTCAACCGCCCTCGACTTTCGTACCGCTGGCTACTCCGGCTTTTGATTGGGTTGCTCGCCGTTCTGCTATCCCTTCTGCGTTGGGGCGGATATCTTCTCGTCGCCAACAACTCTCTGCCTGCCCATGCGCAGGGCGGCGTAGTTCTCCAGGGCTCCATTCTCGGCGAGATCGCACGTGTGGCGGGAGCGGTCCGGCTGTTGCGCCAAGGCACCGTCAGCCAAGTCTTGTTGAGCGTACCTCGAGAGTCTTACTGGGGCGAGTCGGTGCCCGACGCGGCGCGCGGCTACCTCGAAAGGAACTACGGAAGCGAAATCGCCAGCCGCTTCGTATTCTGCGAGACCGGCCCCGACGTCAACTCCACCCAGCAGGAAGCCGAAGCCCTCATTGCCTGCATTCACCAACGGAGTTGGACGTCGATCGTGGTTGTGACTTCGAATTATCATACGCGCCGCGCCGGCTGGATCTGGCGCAAGATGCTGCGCGGTACCCAACCACCGGTTAACGTTGCTATCGACGGCGTTCCAGACCCCGAATTCCAGCCGCAAGGCTGGTGGCGCCATCGGCTCTATGCCAAGACGTGGTTCTACGAATTCACCAAACTGTTGTCCGAACGGCTGCTTTGAATCACGCTCCGGGACTCAGCCCGAAGCTGTGGTAGGAAACTGGCGGATTGCGCTTATCAATGCGCTTTTATGCTCTCTCACCGTTCACGCCGCAGCGAGCGAGACCGGAGACTTTGCCTCCTCAAACCGCATCATTCCTGGTTCGTGAGGCTCGCTTTCAAGGAACACGCGAAACCATACCTCCAGATTCAGCAGCCGCCAGATGCGGTCGTAGTGGTCTCGGTGCTTCGTCCGATGCTCTTCGAAGAGGCGCCTTACGGCGGCCGGTTTGAACAAGCCGCGACGAGTGGCGCGAGGCTCTGTGAGTAGGCTCTCGATCCGGTCTAAGAAGGGGCCCGCCAGCCAGCCGCTCCAGGGCGTAGGAAAGCCGAGCTTGGGGCGATAAAGTATCGAATGGGGGAGAAGATCCTCCACCGCCTTCTTAAGAATACGCTTCCCGGCCAGGCCGCCCACCTGAAAGCGTTGCGGAATGTTGATGGCGAACTCCACCAGCACGTGGTCCAGAAATGGCACGCGGCTCTCGATCGACGCCGCCATGCTCATGTTGTCCTGCTTCATGAGCAGCTCCACCAGATAGGTTTTGATGTCCGTGTAAAGCAGCCGCTGGAGCAGCCCGCCCGGCGCGCTTTCCCAAGTTTGCATCACGTTGCGATAGGCCGCCAGTGACACGGGGTCGGCGGAAACACCGTCGGCGAGGAGTTCCGCTTGGTCTGTTGCGCTGAAGGCGGAGAAGAAATTGTCAAAGTAAAAAGACGCCCAGGACTCGCCGTCCTTCGCCAGAAACGTATGCTCCAGCTTGCGCCGCAAAGTCGCATGAAGCAGCGGCGAATCAGCAATGAAGCCCCGGAGCCCACGACGTAACGCCGGTGGAACCATCTGCCGGTAGGCGCGGTCGAATGCAGCGTTTTTCAGGCTGAATGCGTATCGAGTGTAGCCTGCCAGCGTCTCGTCTGCCCCTTCGCCCGTTAGCACCACAGTTACGCGTTCGCGCGCAAGACGGGCCACGAAGTACAGCGCTACGCTAGAGGGCCACACGATGGGCTCATCCTCATGCCAGATCAGCTTGGGCAGCGTATCGAAAAAGTCCTGCCGGCTCACCCTTACCTCGTGATGGAGAGAATTCAGGTGCTGGGCCACGGTGCGCGCATAAGGCAACTCGCTGTATGACTCCTCGGCGTAGCCCACTGAAAAAGTCTCCACGGGCGCCTGCCTGGCTTTTGTCATTAAGGCGGCGACAGCGCTCGAATCCACCCCGCCGCTCAAAAAAACGCCAAGAGGCACGTCGCTCATCAGGTGGCTGCTCACCGCCTGCTCCAACAAATCGCGATAGGTTTCCACGTAATAGCTCTCGGGATGCTCTGCGCCGTCGCCCGCAGGCCTCAGGTCCCAATAGGGCTCGATGCGCAAGTCGCCGCTTTCGTCGAGTTCCAGCGTGTGACCCGGCATCAGCTTGTGGATCCCCTCGAAAAACGTGTCCGAGGCGGAGAGGTAGCCAAAAGCAAGGTATTCGGGCAGAATGGCGCGATTGAACTCAGGCGTCACGCCGGGGTGGGCCAGGATCACCTTAATTTCCGAACCGAACAGGAAGTTGTTCGCAGTCTTGCGGTAGTAAAATGGCTTGATCCCGAGGCGGTCGCGCGCCGCAAACAGCTTGCGGCCCCTGGCGTCCCAGAGCGCAAAGGCAAACATGCCGCGCAGATGCTGGACGCAATCGCGCCCATACTCTTCATAGAGGTGGACAATGGTTTCGGTGTCGCAGTGGGTGCGGAAAACATGGCCCTGCGCCAGCAACTTTTCCCGCAGACTCAAATGATTGTAAATCTCGCCGTTGTACACCAGCCGCACGGTGCCGTCTTCGTTGGTCATCGGCTGCTGGCCTGTCTTCAGGTCAATGATGCTCAGGCGGCGCATCCCGAGTCCCACGCGGCCCTGGACATCAAAGCCCTCTTCGTCCGGCCCGCGATGAAACATGATGGCGCACATCCGACGAAGCGCGTCCGCATCGACCGGCGCATCATCTGCGAGTTGAACAATCCCAGCAATTCCACACATCGGGTTACTCAAATGGCTCAATGCCAAGCCGCATTCCGTCAGATGGACTCACCCGTTTCGACCCGGCCGCTGGCGGCTTCGTCCGACGAAAAGGTCTGCGTCTGTCCGTCTTGCTTCACCCACTCGAACCGCTCCAAGCATTCTTCACGACGCACAATCGCTTCGCCCCGGAATTCCACGAAGCTGCCTTCGCACAGAATCAGGTGTACGGGCCGAGCCTGTTCCACTCGGGCGTAGAAGATCTGTGCGTCGCTGGTCCAGCCGGCGAGCCCCCATCGGGCATCACTCGCATTGCCCTGGGCGAAGACGAAATACTCAGTCTTGCTACCGTCATCAAAGCGGTATGCGCTGGCGCTTCCAAACTCCATCTCAACCTTCGCAAAGGTTGTCGATTCCCCGCGTAAGCCGGTTCCGCACTCAAAGGGTAGCAGCAGCGTGGCGCATTCAGCCGGCAATCGAATCCGGGTACCGGAGCGCAGCACTGGCGCCGGTTCCTTGACGCCGTAGGCCGGCGCGACCCACCCCGAAATCACTTCGGAGTCCCAGCCGGAATCGCGCGCCGGCATTAGAGCCAAGCGTATCGGCTCCCGGCTCCGAGCGGCAGCACTAGGGTTGGATGCCCCGGCTTTGAAGACGCCTGCTTCCCGGCTTATAGTCAGGTCCGGCGCAAAATGCCAGAAGATTTCCAATTCGTGAGCCTCACGACCCCCGGCGACGTCACGCACCAGCCACAGTCCACCATCGGGTCCGTGATCCCGAGGACCACGGGACACGCGTAACACGAAGCGGCGGTGAAGTACTGGATCCGGCAGGCGCTCATAACCTGTGTGGCTGCCGGCGAATAGCGTAAACGTGTTTCCCCGCAGCCAGCGCTCGGCCCGGACGCTGGGAATGGAGCTCCAGGCGAACGGCCCGTCCGGTACTGCCTGGTCTTTGCCGTCCACGCGCAGCGTGTTGTGAGCTCCGGTGCCCCGAAACAGATCACGTTCGCCGGCACCGTCGATATAGCAATAAGTGCCTGGTTCAACTAGGCAGCGCCGGCCTCCAACCGAAACGCTCACGCTCAGTGCGTCAGCATGGCCGTGGCCGCTGCGCCCGATGCCTTGAGGACCCGCGTCAATCACGAGCTGTCCGGATTCACATCTTGAACCTGCAATGACGTAAAGGCCCCCGGCTTCAAAGCTTTTCGACTCGATGGGGGCTTGGTCCCTGGACAAGGCATCAAAACGGCTCACTCCCTCGACGCCCAGCAACCAGATTGCTTCTTCTGTCAGAGGTGATGCGCACTTGAAATCGGCGCGTCCGTAAATGCCGGCGCCGAGCGCCAGCGGGTCCGTGAGGTGTCCAGCGCGATTGCGGCGAGGATTGAATACGCGGCCACCGTCGTCATCGCCAAATCCCTCGGGCGGGCCAGCCTGTGAAAGCGCCGATAGTACCTCCAGCATTCGGACTAGCGTCTGATCGAACGCCACCGGGACCGCGATCTGGTTGCTGAGGGCTAGCTGGCGTGCGTGTAAGAAAAAGTCCAGCGCGTACACATGGTAATAGAGGGCCTGCTCAAAATAGACGCCGTCCGGGCGCACCTGTCGACCCGCCTCTTGCACCACGATGCGCCATCCGCGTTGCTGCCACCGGCGGGCGGCGGGGATTTCGGGGCAGAGCGTGCCGATGAAGAACAGCCCCACGGCTTCCCCCAGCAGGTGCGTGTTGGGTGAGAAGTAAGTGGAAAGATAACGCTCAATGTAGCGGCCGTTCGACCCGAGTGCTCGCAGCAGCTCCATCCGGAAGGCCTGAGTGACAGCTTCGCAGTCCGCCAGCAGTTGGCCCACCCAGAGCCAGGAGAGACTACGAAATGCCACTTCGAGTGTGCTCGCCCAGTTGATGCCCAGCGGATAAGGATTAGCGCGTTGCCAGGAATGCCATTGCGCCAGCAGCTCATCAACGTAGCGAACCTCGCCAGTTAGACGCCAAGCCTTCGCCAGCGTTACCAGGTGCTGATGACGGTTCAGCTCCCAAGTCACCTTATGGTCACCCACCTCGGCGAAGTTGAGGAACTGAATCTTGAACCACGGTTCCAGCGGCGCGCGCTTGCCGTGGACTGCGTCAAAGTGCCAGTCAATTTCGCTCCCATAGTCGAGGTCGGCGTACCCCAGCAGACGGAAACGATGGCGGCACAGCTCGTCCGCCTCACGAATGGTCGCTTGCGCCTCGGCGCTCAGCCGCTGACGCAGCAAGGCGGTTAACTGGGGCAAATCGTCTGGCGAGAAAAAGAATTTCCCGATGGTTGCTGCTTGGGGCTCAGGATGACGGAGACCGTTCGTCCGCCGCTGCAACCCGACGCGATAGCTGGCCAGATCAAGGTGCTTGCTCACCTCCTGTGCCACACGGGTGTTCAGTTCGTCCCAAGTCATTCGGGAAACGCGGGACCATGCGTGTCGCCACTTGGCAGCGGAGCTCACAGGTGTACCCTACAACCGACACAGCCAGCATCACGAACGTTTAACAGCAGAACCCCCGGTAAAAACTTGGCTTCGGCGAGGACGCGAAGGCGCGACGCCCACCCGCTCCAGGACCGGGCATTCGCCTGGGAGCCGACCGACCCAGAACAAATAGCTGTTTACTCATTCTAAAGCATATTGTGGCGGCTTGGCGGCTTTTGCTCTGAGCATCACATTTTGTGTTGACAGTTCGGCACCGCGCGCTCGTCGCTCCTGGAGCGAAGGCACTTCCGCTATAACTGGTGGGGTTCGGCCTGGTGGAGGAAGGCGTCAAGAGTAGTGAGCGCGGCCGGCGGCCGGCGGAAAGTGGCGAAGCACTTACACAGCACGTGGTCCCATTGGTAGCTGCGGTAAGGCAATCCGTGCTTGCGGCAAAACTCCCGTAGTACCGCGCTTACCTTAGGGTAATAGACATACGAGATCCCCGGGAAGAGGTGGTGCTCAATCTGGTGCTGCAAGCCGGAGCAGAGCAGCCGACCCACCCACCCCACACGGAAGTTGACTGTGGCTGAGGTCTGCAGCCGCAGGTAGTCGGAGGGATGGGGCGCTTGCGAAAGGCAAGCCGCTTCGGCGGGGAAGTGGCCCGGCGCAAGAATGGCAAACATCAGGTAGCTCATCAGGAGCATTCGCAGCAGGTAAAGCGTGAGCACCGCGCGCCAGCCGAGTAACAGGGCGGGCAGCACCAGAAGGCAGGCGTAATGAAGGATGAGCGCGGCGAGGTCGATGCCGTGTTTGCGAGTCCGGCGGCGCGGGTTCGCAAGGGAGCGCGCGAGGTGCAGCCAGCCGGTCTTCGTCATGTTGAAAGAATTGAAAGCGATGATGAGCGGCAAGGTGAACGACTGCAAGTGCTGATAATAGAACCGACGCAGGCCATGGCTACGCGACACTTCGTCGCCGGTACGGGCGACCCAGGGGGCGAGGTCGGCGTCCTGATCCACTCCGATGACGTTGGGCGAGGTATGGTGAACCGCCACGTGCTGGTGCCACCAGAAAGTGGCCGAAAGGCCGAGAAAGAAAGGATAGCCGAAATAGGTGAGCAGCTCGTTCAGCCACACCGTGCGGCTAGTGGCATAATGCGAGGAGTTGTGCGTGTTTGTGGCCACGCCCATCGACCCCGCCACCACCAGCACCAAGGCACACGCTCGAATCAGGTCGTGCGGCGTTGTGAAGAAGACGGCTGCGCCCGCGGCTGCCACACCGAGATTTAACAATAGTTCTAACAGCACGCGGCCTGTCGCTTTTCGGCACCACCCGCGCTTCTCGAATTCGCGGCGCAGTTCCTGAATGGCAGCGGTCGACGAGGTCACAGTTCTCCTTATCCGGGAACAGCACGGAAGTGACTACATGCACGCCCGCGCGCACCTACGATGTGGTTGCCCATGTTGGCGCCCCTAGAAGCGCTGCGCCAATCCTATCGGATAGAGTATCGTGCGGCTTCGAAAGCGGGCAAGCCTTGGCGAGTGGCTCAGGTGCGGTCGGATTCCCACAAGCGCGCGGGTCATGGGCCGCCTGGAACCTGTCGCGGTCATGCAGGACCACCTTGACGCCTTCGAGCGGGCGCAGCGTGGTGGCCGCGAGCGGAGTCACCACTTGGTTTGGCGCCAGCTCCAGGTGGAACTGTTGGACGATTGCCGCGAGCACGGTGAGCATCTCCATTTGTGCGAAGGAGGCGCCGATGCAGCGCCGCGGCCCGATGCCGAAGGGTAGGTAGGCGAGCTGGGGCAGGTTTCTCGTGAACTCCGGCGTCCAACGGTCAGGGTCGAAAGTGTCCGCATTTGCGTAGAATCGCGCATCGCGATGAAGGCCCCACAGATTCATCACCACGGTGGTTCCCTTGCGAATGCCGTAGCCGCCCACTTCGACGTCCTCTTCGGCCCGGCGCGTGAGATACCAAGCTGGGGGATAGAGCCGCAGAGACTCGCGCGTGACTTGCTCAGCGTAACGCAGGCTCGAGAGCTGCTGGAACGACGGAATCGCGCACGCGCTCACTTGGCGAGCTTCCGCGGCCATTTGAGTCTGCGCGTCGGGATGCTGTCCCAGCGAGTAGGCCGTCCATGCCAGCGCGTTAGCGGTGGTCTCGTGGCCGCCGAGGAGGAAGGTTATCACCTCGTCGTGCAGAATGCTGTCGGTGAGGTGCGGGTGCTCCTGTTGCCCTTCGAGAAGGATACTGAGCAGGTCATGCTGTGCGGTCTCACCGGCTGCAACTTGCGCCTTGCGATGGCTGATGATCTTGCCTACGATGCGATGTAGGGTGCGCACGGCGCGGCGAAAGCGCAGATTGTTGGGTGTGGGAACCCAGGTTGGCACCAGAAAGCCCTGCGCGGCGACCACGATGAATGCGTCAAACGCCGTCTGCAAGGCGTCGAGGAGGGCCGCTGTGTCATCGCCGAGTTCGGCGCCGAAGAAGGCTTCTGCTGCTACGCCGAGAGTTAATGCCGTCATTTCGCGATAAATGTCGCGGGTTTCGCCTTCTCTCCAACGCGCCAGCATCCGCCCGGTACGCCGAACGGCCACACGCGAATATTCCGGCAAGCAGGCGCGGTGAAACGCCTGCAGGATCAGGCGGCGCTCGCTTCGCCACAACTCGCCTTCGCTGGTCGCCAAGCCCTGGCCAACGATGTTTTCGAGGACGTTCGACTTGCTGAAAGAGCCCTGGCGGGTGATGAGGACCTCGGCGATCAATTCCGGATGGCTGACGAGGCACGCTTGCTGGCAGAGATATTTGAAGAGAACAATGTCACCGTTCTCGCGGGCCATGCTGGTGAGAAACGGCGCCCAATCGCGGGTGCCGGGAAGCAGCCCGATGTGGCGGTGACCCTTTGCTGTCGGCGGCAAGGGTAAAGCCTTGCGGATGGTGGCAAAGGGCGCGCACGCTGCAGAGAGGTAGTGCATGGGGCACTTCATCGGCTCTCCTCCTCCTGTTGCGGTCTGCTGTACGCTTGCGGTGAGCTGCGCCGAGCTCAGCGGCTCGTGAGATCATTAGGGGCTGAGCAAAGCAACTGGGTTACCGTTCGATACTGAATCTCTATCGGCGTTGCGATTAACCAATCCGCTGAAAACAAAGGGCACTCTTGTGGCAGAGCCAATACGCTGGAAGCGGCCGAAAGAAGAGGTCTATGAAGCGCTTATCGAATCGGATACGCACTCATCGTCAAAGGGTGAGTTTCGGCCGTTTCCGCTTCGGCCGATCTCGATTTGCTACAACCCCTCCAACTAGTAGAGCGACGTATCGAGCCCGATTCCCTCACGGAGGGTTGAGGTGTACGGATGTGCCTAGTTTCAGAGCGAGATTTCTCGCGCTCGAAATGACATGGTTCCGAGCTGCTTTTCCGCAGCCTGTTAGGTTAGGAGAGTGCTGTCAGGCAAGACAGAGGGAAGAAACAGACTCGGTGTGAGTCAGCAGTTCTTTCGGGTGGAAGAGGTTACAGGCGTGGAGGCACAGTCCACTTTGCGGCCGGTCTCGACGGGCGCCAAGACAAAGTTAGCCGAGCGACGAATTCACTCCCTTACGCTGAGAGTTCCACGAAGCTGAATGTCATCCGACGACTTGCCGACCATGATCTCGAAGTCACCTGGAACCACCACCCAGTGCATGTCGCGATTCAGCAGTTGCAGGTCTTCGGGTGTGAGGGTGAACGTCACCGTCTTGATCTCACCCGAAGCGAGAGCCACCCGTTCGAACCCGCGTAATTGTTTCACCGGCGTAGACACTGGCGCGAAGGTTTCGTGAAGATAAAGCTGGGCGGTCTCAACGCCGGCGCGGCTGCCGGTATTCTGGATGTCGACGCTCACCTGTGCATTCCCGGCAGGCCGAATCTCGGCGGGCTGAATCCGAAGGTTGCTGTAAGTGAAGCTCGTGTAGCTCAAACCATGGCCGAACGCGTAAAGCGGTGAGGCGGGCATATCCACGTAAGCTCGCTCGTGGGGCCATCCGCGCTCGATCCAATAGGCCTTCGACGGCTTGTAGTTGTAATAGGCCGGCAACTGTCCCGAGTGGCGAGGCACCGTGATGGCCAAGCGGCCGCTGGGATTGTAGTCGCCAAAAAGCACGTCCGCCACCGCTTCTCCGCCGCGCTCGCCCGGAGCCCAGGCCTCGACGATCGCCGGCAGATTCGCTGCTTCCCACCGAATCGAAAGAGGTCTGCCGTTGACCAGCACCAGAACGGTTGGCGTGCCTGTTTCTGCCACCGCGCGCACCAGGTCGTCCTGCACGCCCGTCAGATCGAGGCTGGCCACGTCATAGCCTTCGCCGTCCGTTGGCGGCTCCTCATTCTCGCGCGCGTGGCCATGCTCCCTTCGGGCCTGCTCGCCCACCACGACGATCGCAACATCCGCGCCCTTGGCCGCCTGAACGGCCGCGGAAAAGCCGCTCTTGTCTGTGCTCAGAATTCCGCTCCCTTTGACGTAGGTGACGTGCGTCGAAGGAGAGACCTTGGCCTTGATTCCGTCGAGGATGGTGCCCACGTGCTGCGGCACCACCGAGGGCGCATAGTCCCCGAACAGGTTGAAGGCGCTATCGGCGTTCGGCCCGATCACCGCGATCGATTTGAGATCCTTCTTGAGAGGCAACGTGTTCTTCTCGTTCTTCAGCAGCACGATGCCTTCCCGAGCAGCACGCAGCGCCAACTCCTGATGTTCCGGAGAGTGCACAATGCGTGTGGCGTGGTCAACATCCACATACGGATGCTCGAAGAGTCCGAGCTGAAACTTCAGCCGCAACACGCGGCGAACCGCGCGGTCGACGAGCGCCTCCGGAACGCGGCCTTCCTCCACGTTCTCGATCAGCGGTCCCATGTACGCCGGCTCATAGGTGATGTCCAAATCGACGCCTGCTCTCAGCGCCTGCGCTCCCGCTTCCTTTTGGGTGGGAACAATGTGCTCATAGATCAAGGTCCCGAAGCCGCCGCCTTCGCTTTCCACCACGCCCTTGAAGCCGAGTTCTCCGCGCAGGATGTCGGTCATCCACTTCTCGGAAGCGTGCGCCGGCACGTCCTCAATTTCGGGATAACCCGCCATTACGCCCAGTCCGCCGGCCTGGGTGATGGCGCCAATCCAGGGCAGCAGATCGTTCTCCCGCAGCGAGCGCTCGGAAGACTCGATAGCGCCGCGCTCGAGGCCACTCGCGGGCTCGCTCTGCGTGGGAAAGTCCGTGAGCACCGCCACCACTTTGTCGGGCGCGGAGATGTCGTGGCCTTGCGTGGCGCGCACGATGGCTTCGCCGATGCGCAAGCCGAGATACGGGTCTTCCGTGTAGCCTTCCTCGTTGCGACCCATGCGCGGATCGCGGTCCAATTCCATCACCAGCGTCGAGAGCATGTGAATCCCGAGGGATCGCGCTTCCGAAGCCGCAGACGCGTAAATCGAGTGAACCAGGCCCAGATCAAAGCTGCTGCCGATGGCGAGGCCTTCGGGAAACACCGTCGCCCCGGGAAGCATAACGCCATGCGTGCCTTCTTCGTCCTCCAACAGGGGGATCTTCAGGCGTGTCTGGGTAAGGGCGATCTTCTGCAGTTCGTTAAAGTACTCGGCTTGCTGGCGCGCGCCGTCGTGCAGGATCTCGTTGGCAAGCGTGAAGAAGCCACAACCCGGACCGATCTCGCCGGTGTAAGTTCCGGCCGCGAATCTTCTGCACGCTTCCATCTTGGAAGGAATGTCCTTCCCCAGTTCGTCGACGTAAACGCAGGGCAGGTTAAGCTGCCCCACTTTCTCCTTCAGCGTCATCCGCTTCAACAAATCATCCACGCGGGCTTCCACGGGAGCTTGTGGATTGAGGTAGAGCGGCCGTTCGCCATCACTCTGGGCCAGCAAGGCCACGGCGCTTGCGAATAGGGCTCCCGCGACCGTCGTCCCTCGAAGAAAGGAATTGTTCAGCAACATGAAGGCCTCATCGGGGTGGAGACTAGGTCAGGCCTATTATCAATCTAGCCTAGATTAGGCCTCGGCCCAAGGGTCTGCGAGGCTGGCCCTTCACTGTACCACAAAACCTGGATGACGGGAGTGGCGGTGGGATTTGAGAGGGACGGTTGGAGGCTACCGCCGGCCTCGCGCGTCTCAGAGGGCCGGCCGTTTCCGGCCGGTAAGCGCAAGACAAACCGGACTTCTATCCGTACGATTCCTGGGGCCGTAGGAGAATCTCCACCCGTGAGCCCTGGCCCGGCGTCGACTCAATCTCGAGGTCGGCGCCGATTGACAAGGCACGCTCTCGCAGCACCGCGGGGGCGGAAGGCACCGCGCGCGGCTCGGTACCGGACAGCCGTCCGGAAAACTCAAAACCGCGCCCGTCGTCAGCAATCACCAGCTTCCAGCAGCCCTCCTCCAGGGCGAACCGCACCCGCACGTTGCGGGCGTCGCTATGTTTGCGCACGTTGGTCAAAGCTTCCTGCAACATGCAGGCAATCTCACGGCAGACGCGCGGCGGCAGGTGGACGGGCTCGGATTCGCACACCAGGCTGGCGGCAATGCCCGTTTCTCGGCGGAAGCGTGCCACCATCTCCGACATGGCGTTGAGCATTTGCCGCGGACTCATCTCAGCCACCTTGAGCTGCTCCATCAGAGAGCGTGCACCCAGGATTTCCCGATGCAGAAGCTGCTGCAGCCGGCGAAGCTCCTGCGCCACCCCCTGGGAATCCGTCGCTTGGCGGCGCAAAAGGTCCATTTGCATCTCGACGCTGATCAGAGATTGCAGAATCCCATCGTGCATCTCGTGGGCGATGCGCAACCGCTCCTGAGCCCGTACGCGTGAGCGCAAGCGTTGAAGCACGTAAACGTGGTAGACGGTGGGCAGAGCTTCCCAAACCAGGGATTGCAGAAATTCCAGCTCGGCGGCAGCGTGAATCTTGGACTTGGAGTCAAAGACGAACAACCGGCCTGACCATTCGTCGGGGATCGCAAAGTTGATCGCAAACAGCGAACGGCACGATTCCTCCAGAAAGAACGCGCCCGCAAGAGAGAAATGCTCGTCGGGAAGGCGCCGGCCCTCCGCATCGAGCACGAGGCAGCGAAACAGGTTGCCTCCGTCGGCAGAACCTTTTTGGCTCCAATGCCAACTGTCGACGGGCGCGTCAAAAAAGTACCGCAGACGTTCAGCCGCGGAAAGCTTAGTGAACTGAAGGTCCACACCGCCTGCTCCCGCGTCATGCAGAACCCAGGCGAATGCCTTTCCGCCACAATCATCTTGCACCGCAAGCACAACCTGGCGCGCGGCCATGAAGTCGCCGACGGTGCGAAGAGCGCGTTGCAGAGTCTCCCGCATGCCGGCTTCGGGGTTAGTCCGAGTCACCAGTTGGCCCACGGCCAGAATCCGCGCCCGGAATGATTTCTCTCGCTCGGCAAGGTATCCCAGCACGATCCCCAACATCAGCACGCAGACGGCTCCGGCTATGAAGGCTGGCGTCGCCGACCTTGGCGCAGGGAACAGGTGGTGGCCGCCGTAACCCGTGGTCGCCGCCACGGCTCTCCCCAGTGCGGTCAGCAGGATCGCCGCGGCCGCCGTGGCGAACGTCTCCGCGAAACCCCATTGGTAGGCGGCGGCCAGCACGGCAAAAAGCAAAATCACCACCGCTGGAGTAACGAGGCCGCCCGCGAGCAGAAAAATGCTTGGAGGCAGAATCACGTCGACGATGTGCATCGACACCAGGGAACCAGCGGCAGGCGAGGCTGAGGCCACCGCCCACGCCAGGAAAGCGACGCTGGCCGTAAAATAGCAGAACGCGAGAATCAAGACCACGGCACGATAAGGGGGTACGAGGATAGGATCGAACGAGAGGGCAACCAGACAGCCAGCCGCCAGAAGAACACGGCCGAACGCCAAATGGCAGTCAATCTCCCGGTGCCGCCCCGAGAGTAGGGGAACACGAAGAGAGGACAGACGCGAAAAGAGAACTGAACTAAACCCGCTCAAGAAGTCCCCCCATGGCACTTCCCGTGACGGCCGTCATTCTGAAATGATGGTGCCGGGCCACGCGACCTTTGACTGGAACTACCCCAGCGCCCAGCCGCCCAGGCCTCAAAAATAGAAGGCTCGTCTGCAGGCAGACGGCCCGTCGCCAAACCAAATTTCTGCGCGCGAAACCTACAAACCCCGGATGTCCGTAGTTTTTCACAATGTAACGCTCTCGTCAAGTTACGTAATAATGTATTACAACTGTCTATAACAGACCGCATACACGGAACCTCATCCGCATCCATTCGCGTGAACCAGCAGCGCATGTCACTAGCCACTCTACCGATACTCGCTAAACCTCGACTCCCCATAGAGATCTGCGAACAGCCTTTAATGGACGAGCTGCGCACGATGAGCCGAACGACACACCATCAAGCCGTTCGGATAGTTCGGCACTGGTTTCGATTCGAAGTCTGGCCACAAGGCCTGTCAACAGAGATCCCAACCAGGGCTCCTCACGATTCAAACTGTGGCTTTGGGCAATTTTTAGAGAATTTGCCTATACTCGTTCTAAAGCACTTCTTGGCTTTGTGTAAATTTTACACAAAGCCACCAAGTTATTGATTGCACGTGGCTTCTTGGCTTTGGCAAAGATGCTGAAATCCTTAATCTATTCATTTTAAAGAACCTCTTGGCTTTGGTTAGTATCTTTTTTTTCGTCGTCA
>Ga0335085_10004076_pt1 | contig 24552 bp, 15 predicted proteins | sample Lox_Sample_45_FD_206712 | JGI IMG/M metagenome (GOLD analysis project Ga0335085, IMG submission 206712) | Soil microbial communities from Loxahatchee National Wildlife Refuge, Florida, United States - Lox_Sample_4.5 | ecosystem: Environmental > Terrestrial > Soil > Wetlands | place: USA...
ACTGGCGGCGGCAAAATCCCAATTTTCAGGAGCCGCTCCTGTCGCGCAATTTCCGTCTGGTGGAGTTGTTGCGTGAGATCGGGAAACGCTATCGGCGTTCGGCGGGAGAAGTTGCGATTGCCTGGACGTTGGCCCATGGTGCGGTGAGCGGAGCGATTGTCGGGGTGCGCAGCGCGGAGCAGGTCTTTGGCGTGATCGGGGCGGCAAAGTTCCGCCTACAAAGCGGAGACATTGCCGAGATCGAAGAGGCGCTTCGTCAGGAAGTTCCAGCTTGATTCAAAGTTTGTAAATCATTGTAAAGATTGTCGAATCTTGTTGCACGCTCCCGCAGAATCCCGCAAGCTTTAAGTGATAAAGTTAAGGCTTGGGTAGGATGATCTGTCATCCGAAATGGAACGACGCGCCGAGCCCCGCCTTCCCGCGAATTTCCATTGCGGGTGAGAGATCGACGAGCCCGATCATTGGCTCCCAACGTCCAACAAGAGTGGATATGACCAGAAAGTTGTCAGTGGGTGTGTTGCTGGTAGTGTGCGCTACCTGGCTGGGATGCGGCGGCGCAGACACAAAATCGACAGTACGCGCCGGCGCGCCGCCAGCGGTGCCTGTTTCTGTCTCTACGGCGGAACAGCACGACATGCCGGTCTACCTGACTGGACTTGGTTCGGTCACGGCGTTCAACACAGTGAACATCAAGAGCCGGGTGGATGGCGAACTGGTGCAGGTGGCCTTCAAAGAAGGCGAGATGGTCAAGAAAGGCGACCTGCTGGCGGTGATTGATCCGCGGCCTTACCAGGTGCAATTAAGCCAGGCCGAGGCCCAGTTGTTCAAAGACCAGGCGAGCTTGCGTGACGCGCAATTGAATTACCAGCGTTTCAAGGGCCTGCTGCAGGATTCGGGCGCGATGTCGCAGCAGCAGGTGGACACGCAGAAGGCAACAGTCGATCAACTCGAAGGCGCGGTGCGCTCGGACCAGTCGGCAGTGGATAACGCCAAGCTGCAGCTTGTCTACTGCCATATCACGGCACCGGTGAATGGGCGGATCGGACTGAGGCTGGTGGATGTGGGGAACATTGTGCATGCCACCGATACGAATCCCATGCTGGTGATTACCCAGTTGCAGCCCATTGCGGTGATCTTCACGCTGCCGGAAGACAACCTGCAGCAGGTAGCACAGAGAATGCACCAGGGCGAACTGGAAGTGGATGCATACAGCCGCGATGACCGGACGAAACTCGCCAGCGGGTCGCTGTTGACGATCGACAACCAGATTGATCAAACCACGGGAACGGTGAAGCTGAAGGCGATTTTCTCCAACGCCGATAACGCGCTTTGGCCGAATCAGTTCGTGAACGCGCGCCTGCTGCTGGATACGAAGAAGAATGCCATTATTATCCCGGCGGCGGCCATTCAACGTGGCCCATCGGGAACGTTCGTCTTTGTGGTGAAGCCCGACAAGACAGTGGAAGTGCGCGAGGTCACCATCGCCATTACCCAGAACAACCGGACGGCGATCGCGAGCGGGATTACGCCGGGCGATATTGTGGTCACTGACGGGCAAGACAAGTTGCAGGCGGGAAGCAAGGTAGAACCCCGAGCGGCAACGCCTGCTAAGAAAACGGCGCAACAAGCTTCAGGAGAGCCATGAGCCCGTCACGGCTTTTCATTCTTCGTCCGGTAGCAACCACGCTTTTGATGATAGCGGTGCTGCTGGTAGGACTGGTTGCCTACCGGCAACTTCCGGTTTCGGCCCTGCCGGAAGTTGACTACCCCACAATCCAGGTGGTGACTTTTTATCCGGGCGCCGACCCGAATGTGATGGCATCTTCCGTGACTTCGCCGCTGGAGCGGCAGTTCGGACAGGTCCCCGGCCTCAGCCAGATGACCTCGACGAGCTCTTTCGGCAGCTCGGTCATCACGCTGCAGTTCAATCTCGATCAGAATATCGATGTGGAAGAGCAGCAGGTGCAGGCGGCGATTAATGCCGCTGCCACTTACCTGCCATCTGATCTGCCCAACCCTCCGATTTACAGCAAGGTCAACCCAGCCGATGCGCCGATTCTCACGCTGGCTCTCACCTCCGACACACTGGCGCTTTCCAAGGTGGAAGATCTTGCCGATACCGCGCTTGCTCAGAAGATCTCGCAATTGCCGGGCGTGGGCCTGGTTTCGATCAGCGGGGGGCAGAAGCCGGCGGTACGCATTCAGGCGAACCCGGTGCAGCTTGCGTCCTACGGATTGAGCCTGGAGGATGTGCGCACCGCGCTGGCGGCGGCCAACGTCGATCAGGCAAAAGGGACGCTGGATGGCCCCCGGCAGTCTTACACGATCGGCGCCAATGATCAGTTGATTGCGGGCGACCAGTACAAGCCAATTGTGATCGCCTACCGCAATGGTTCTCCGGTTCGTCTTTCCGACGTCGCCAACGTGACCGACGGAATTGAGAACGCCAACCAGGCGGCGTGGATGAACCTGACTCCCGCGGTGATCGTGAACATCCAGCGGCAGCCGGGCGCAAACATTATCAGCGTGGTGGATCGAGTGAAGCTGCTGCTGCCACAGTTGCAGGCCTCGTTGCCGGCGGCGGTGCGGGTGCAGATCCTGACCGACCGGACGGAAACCATCCGCGCCTCCGTGAAAGACGTGCAGTTTGAACTGATGCTCACCGTCGCTCTGGTGGTGATGGTGATCTTCCTGTTCCTGCGTAGCTTTTACGCGACCATCATTCCCGGAGTCGCCGTTCCCCTGTCGATTGTGGGTACCTTCGGCGTGATGTATCTGCTGGGTTACAGCCTGAACAACTTGTCGCTGATGGCGCTGACCATCTCTACCGGGTTCGTGGTGGATGACGCCATCGTGATGATCGAAAATATCGACCGCTTCCTCGAAGAGGGCGACTCGCCGCTGGAAGCCGCGTTGAAGGGCTCGGGACAGATCGGCTTCACCATCGTTTCGCTGACCGTCTCACTGATCGCCGTGCTCATCCCTTTGTTGTTCATGGGCGACATCGTGGGCCGCCTGTTCCGCGAGTTCGCCGTCACGCTGGCGGTCACCATCCTGGTTTCGGCCGTGGTGTCATTGACCCTGACGCCCATGATGTGCGCCAAGTTTCTCAAGCCCAAGAACCCGGCGCAGGAAAGCTGGTTCTACCGCAAGTCGGAAGACTTTTACAACAAAGTGATCGAGTGGTACGGAAGCACTCTGAAAGTCGTGCTGCGGCATCAGACTCTTACGCTGCTGGTGACGCTGGGGACGCTTGTACTTACGCTGTTCCTCTACGTTGTGGTTCCGAAGGGCTTTTTCCCGGTGCAGGACACCGGCGTGATTCTGGGGATTACCGAAGCTCCGGAAAATATTTCTTTCCCGGCGATGGCGCAGCGGCAACAGGCGTTGAGCGCGGTCATCCTCAAAGACAAGGACGTTGCCAGCCTGTCTTCGTTCATTGGAGTGGATGGAACCAACGTCACCCCGAACAGCGGGCGTATTCAGATCAACTTGAAGCCGCGGGATGAGCGCTCGGATACGGCATCAGACATCATTCGACGGCTGCAGCCGGAGCTGGCGAAAGTAGAAGGCATCACGCTTTACATGCAGCCGGTGCAGGACCTGACCGTGGAAGACCGCGTCAGCCGAACCCAGTTCCAGTACACCATGGAAGATACCGACGCCAAGGAACTGGCCTTGTGGTCAGGCAAGCTGGTGGAAAAGCTGAAGGCGCTTCCCGAGCTGCGCGACATCGCCACCGATCAGCAGAATAACGGGCTCAATGCGGACTTGGTCATTGATCGTGACACGGCTTCGCGGCTGGGTATTTTGCCGGCAGCCATCGATAACACGCTGTACGACGCTTACGGCCAGCGCCAGGTCTCGACCATCTTCACGCAGTTGAATCAGTATCACGTGGTGCTCGAGGTCGATCCGCAGTTCCAGCAGAATCCCGACGCGCTGAAAAATCTTTATGTAAAGTCGAACACCGGGATGCAGGTGCCGCTGTCGGCATTCTCGCATTTCGAAACCAGGAATGCCGCCCTTGCCATCAACCACCAGGGGCAATTCCCGGTCGTCACGCTGTCGTTCAATCTGGCACCCGGAGTTTCGCTGGGCGACGCCACCAAGGCCATCGACGCGGCCGAGCAGGAAATTGGAATGCCTTTGAGCATTCACACGGCTTTTCAAGGCACGGCCGCCGCCTTTCGAAATTCACTATCCACCGAGCCGTGGCTGATTCTGGCCGCCATCATCACCGTCTACATCGTGCTGGGCGTGCTTTATGAGAGCTACATCCATCCCATCACGATTCTTTCGACGCTGCCGTCGGCGGGCGTGGGCGCGATTCTGGCGTTGCTGATTACCGGGAATGACCTGGGAGTGGTGGGTTTGATCGGCATCATCCTGCTGATCGGCATCGTGAAGAAGAACGCCATTATGATGATTGACTTTGCCCTGGAAGCAGAGCGAGTCGAGAAGAAGCCGCCGGAGGAAGCCATCTTCCAGGCTTGTCTGTTGCGCTTCCGCCCGATCATGATGACGACCATGGCGGCCTTGCTGGGCGGTTTGCCCCTGGCACTGGGCCGAGGCACTGGTTCAGAGTTGCGGCATCCTCTGGGCATTACGATCGTGGGCGGCCTGTTGCTGAGCCAGTTGCTGACGCTGTTCACCACTCCCGTGGTTTATCTCTGGTTCGATCGGCTGGCGAAGCGGTTCGAGAAATATTCCATTGGCAATCCGATTGAAGAGCCGATGGCGGGAGATTGATTCGTGAATATTTCCTCTCCCTTCATCAAGCGCCCGATCGGAACCTCGCTACTGACCCTGGCACTGTTGATGTCCGGCATCCTGGCGTTTAACTTCCTGCCGGTTGCACCCCTGCCGCAAGTGGAGTTCCCGGTGATTCAGGTAGGGGCGTCGCTGCCCGGAGCCAGTCCTGAGACGATGGCCTCGGCGGTGGCGACTCCGCTGGAGCGCCAGTTCGGGCGCATCGCCGGCATCAACCAGATGACGTCGACCAGCCAGCTGGGATCGACCAGCATCGTGTTGCAGTTTGATCTTTCGCGCGGGATTGACGCGGCGGGCCGCGACGTACAGGCTGCCATCAATGCGGCGCGCAGCCAGTTGCCCTCTTATCTGCCGGGCAATCCCACCTACCGCAAGGTGAATCCCGCGGACGCGCCCATCGTGATCATGGCGCTGACCTCGGACACGGTCACTCTGCCGAAAATGTACGACGCGGCGGATTCGATTCTGGGGCAGAAGATAGCCCAGATTAACGGCGTCGGCCAGGCATTCGTAGGAGGCGGTGCGCGCCCGGCGGTGCGCGCGGAAGTGAATCCCATGCTGCTGAATAAGCTGGGCGTGGGATTGGATACGGTGCGCACGGCCCTGGGTTCCGCGAACGCGAATCGTCCCAAGGGACAACTGCAAAACAATGTGGACTCCTGGACGATCACTGACAACGACCAGCTGATGCAGGCGGAACAGTACAAAAACGTGATCGTTGCCTACAACACTCAGAATGGCGCCGCCGTGAGGCTGGGCGACGTCGCGGACGTGCAAGATGCGGTCGAGGACATCCACAATGTCGGTTTGGCCAACGGCAAGCCCGCGGTGTTGATCATCGTTTTCCGGCAACCGGGAGCGAACATCATCGATACCGTTGACCGCATTCGCGCCGAGATGCCGCGATTGCAGGCATCGATCTCGCCGGCCATCCACCTGGCGATGATTCTGGATCGTACGGTCACCATTCGCGCTTCAGTGCATGACATTGAGATCACGCTCATCGTTTCGATCATCCTGGTCATTTTTGTGGTGTTTCTGTTTCTGCGCACGGTGCGCTCCACGGTGATTCCCAGCGTGGCTGTGCCGCTTTCGCTGGTGGGTACGTTCGGTGTGATGTACCTGCTCGGCTATAGCCTGGATAATTTGTCGTTAATGGCCCTGGCCATTTCGACGGGATTTGTGGTGGACGACGCCATCGTCGTGCTCGAGAACATCACGCGCTATCTCGAGAAGGGTATGGGTCCGATGCAAGCCGCCTACAAAGGCGCGCGTGAGATCGGCTTCACCGTACTTTCCATGAGCACGTCGCTGGTGGCGGTATTCATTCCCATTCTGATGATGGGCGGGATTGTGGGGCGTCTGTTCCGCGAATTTGCGGTGACGTTAAGCGTCGCCATTGGCGTCTCGCTGCTGGTTTCCCTTACGACCACGCCTACCATGTGCGCGAAGCTCTTGAAGCCTTTGCACGAGGAAGATCATGGCTGGTTTTATCACGGCAGCGAACGGGTCTTTAATGCCGTACTGCGTACCTATCACGTTGGATTGAACTGGGTCCTGCGCCACCAATTTGTGACCCTGTGCATCACCATCTTGACTGCCTGTTTGAGCGTGTATCTCTACATCCAGGTTCCCAAGGGATTCTTTCCGCAGCAGGACACGGGCAGGTTGGTGGGCTCGGTACAGGCGGCGCAGGACATCTCATTCGGCGCGATGCGGACGAAGATGGTGCAATTCGTCGGTATTGTCATGAAAGATCCGGCCGTGGAAAACGTGATGGGCTTTGCCGGCGGCAATACCGCGATGAATCAGGGGCGGATGTTTATCACGCTGAAGCCGCTCAGTGAACGAAAAGTTTCGGCTGATCAAGTCGTGAACCGGCTGCGCTCGAAGCTGGCGGTAGTGCCGGGGGCGACACTGTACATGCAGGCCGCGCAGGACCTGACCATCGGCGGGCGCCAGAGCCAGGCGCAATACCAATACACCCTGCAGGGCGAGGACCTGAACGAACTGAACGAGTGGGCACCGAAGCTCTTGGCAAAGCTGCGGACGCTGCCCCAGTTGCGCGACGTGAATACCGACCAGCAGAACAAAGGGCTCGAGTCGAGCGTGATCATCGACCGTGACACGGCCTCGCGGCTGGGCATTGCGGCTGCGGACATCGACAATGCGCTCTATGACGCCTTCGGACAGCGCCAGGTCTCGACCATGTACCGGCCGTTGAATCAATACCACGTGGTGATGGAAGTGGCGCCGGAGTTTCAGAGGAGTCCTGACGCTCTGCAGACGATTTATGTGCGGTCCTCGGGCGGACAGATGGTGCCGCTGTCGGCGTTCACGCACTTTGGGCCTTCGAACACCGCGCTGGCGGTCAATCACCAGGGGCAATATCCCTCCGTGACTCTATCCTTCAACCTGGCGCCGGGAATCTCGTTGGGACAGGCCACCCAGGTGATCGAAGACGCAGAGCGCTCGATCAATTTTCCGGGCACGATCCACGCCAGCTTCCAGGGGACGGCGGCCGCCTTCCAGGACTCGCTCTCCAGCCAGCCTTTGCTGATCCTGGCAGCATTGGCTACGGTGTACATCGTCCTGGGAGTGCTCTACGAGAGCTATATCCATCCCATCACCATTCTTTCGACCCTGCCTTCTGCCGGTGTGGGCGCGCTGCTGGCGTTGTTGATTACGCGGAACGAGTTGAACGTCATTGGCATGATCGGAATTCTGCTGCTGATCGGTATTGTGAAGAAAAACGCGATCATGATGATTGATTTCGCCCTGGACTGCGAGCGCAAGGAAGGCAAGAGCCCGCTCGATGCGATTCACGAAGCGTGCGTGCTGCGTTTCCGCCCCATCATGATGACCACGATGGCGGCGTTGCTGGGCGGCCTGCCCCTGGCGCTGGGAACCGGCACGGGTTCTGAGTTGCGGCGGCCGCTGGGTATCACGATTGTTGGCGGGCTGATTGTCAGCCAGATGCTGACTCTATTTACCACGCCGGTGGTTTATCTTTACATGGACCGGATTCGTCTGCGGGTCAACCGGTGGCGCGGCATTACGACCAACAGACTTCCCGATCTCTCGCCCAAACCGAGCGGAGCGGATTGAGTTCCCAGTTGCGTAGAATTTGACGTACACTACCCGGAATTCATTACGCGGAAATGATTGTTGCCAATCTTGAACGAACATTTCGGGGAACGTTTTTCTCTAATTGATCTGCTTCTCGCCGTTATCTCCTTCGGAATTGCTACCGGCCTGATCGAGGGCGTGGGTCTTATGCTCTTTCAGCGCCTGAATTGGGCGTCGTGGGGACCGATGATCCACGTCGCGTGGCCGATCCTGTGGATCGCGCCGCTAGGTGACGCGATTTTCTTTCTGGTTTTGACGATCGTTGTGACTCTTCTCGGCCGATTTGTTCCGCGGCTTAGAACCATCACCGTTCTGACTTTCTTGCTCTCAGCACTGGCGGCTTACGATTTCCTGACTCTGACGGCGCGCCTTTACCACTGGAGTTGCTTCCTCTTAGCCATCGGTGTGGGTGTCACCTTTACCCGTTGGGCTTCCACGCGGGAAGAAAGCGTCCTGCGATTTGCGCGCCGAACGCTCGTTTTCGCGGTGACCGCCTGGTGCGTGGCCTTCGTGGCCGTTCGAGGAGGAGGTTGGCTGAAGGAGAAGCGGGAACTTGCGAGTCTGTCACAACCTTCGCCGGGAGCACCTAACGTGCTGGTGATTGTCGTGGATACTTTGCGCGCCGATCATCTTTCTTCGTATGGATACGCTCGGCCCACCAGCCCGAATATCGATCACATCGCCGAGCAAGGCACCTTGTTTGAAAACGCCATCTCAACGTGCTCCTGGAGTTTGCCGTCGCACGTCTCGTTGATCACCGGTCTCTACCAGTTCCAGCATGGCGTAACCAACGTGCAGCCGATGTCGGTGTTTGGATCGAGCGTGCCGAGCTTCAAGGGAGCCCTTACCCTGGGAGAGGCCTTCGAGCACCACGGCTACCGCACCGGAGCGTTTTCCGCGAATCGCACGTGGTTCTCGCACGATCTTGGTTTTGGCCGTGGCTTTATTCACTTCGAGGACTATTTTCATTCGCCCGCCGATATGTGGGTGCGCACGCTTTTCGGACGGGAATTCTCGCGCATCTATTTATCGCGTTCGGCTCACAGCAAACCCAAACGACTCTTGCGCTGGCTGGGATTCAATTCGTTGCTTGATCTCGACGATGAAGGCGTGGGCCCTAACGGAGGCGCGCCCGGTGTTCGTAAACGTGCTTCCGAAGTGAATCGCGAAGTACTTCGCTGGGTTGACGAAGATCGTCGTCCTTTTCTGGTTTTCCTGAACTACTTCGATGTGCATGAGCCCTATGGAGGACCTTATCGCTATCCTCAGCCATGGCCGCAGAAATCGCCGATCGATCAGTATGACGACGGCGTGAAGTATGTCGACGATTCAATTGGGATATTGACGACAGAGCTTGAGAAGCGCGGCCTTCTGGGCAACACCATTGTCGTGATCACTTCCGACCACGGAGAAGGGCTGTGGCAGCACGGACTCCCGACCCATGGCGAAGCTCTCTATCGCGAACAAATTCATGTGCCGCTGATCTTCTGGTATCCAGGACACGTTCCGACAGGCCAACGCATTTCGGCCAATGTAACCAATGCGGCCATTCCCGCAACCTTGACGTCGATCCTTGATGAGGGAGATCGCGAGTTTCAGGGCCCTCCGTTGAATGCTTTGTGGAAGGAAACGGGAAGCGCGTCCCCATGGCCGAACCCGTTGTCAGAGCTGGCGCAAGACAAGTACCTTCCCAAACAAAACCGCCAGCCACAGAGCAAAGTGCCGACCGCAAATACTGGCTCGATGCGAACCATGGTCGAGGGGCAATGGCAGATCATCGAACACGCGAAATACGGACTGCAATTGTACGACTGGAAACGCGACCCGGGCGAACTGCAGAATTTGAGCCTCAGTTCTGAAAGGCGCGAGATTACGCGGAGCCTTTCTTCACAGTTGCAGTCGGCGTTCCCGCCCGGGACGAAGTAATCAGTGTGAAGGAAATTGACTCGCAACATTTTCGAAAGCTCGTGTCTACGCAACCCGCCCGTGTTGAAACCCACACCGAGGAATAAGCATGTCGCGATATGCGCCCTTCGGTCTGCTGCTGGTCCTGTCTGTTACTGCGATTGGATGCGGTTCCAGTTCGGGCAAGGTGACGGCTGTCACAATTTCCCCGTCCACTGCCACGATCGACCATACTTCGCCGGCGCCCGGAAATCAGCAACCGTTCGGCGTGTTCCCCAACAACAATGGCTGTGCGGCTCCGAGAGTATTACTGGCAGTAAACGTGACGGGGTACAAGGACGCAGTGTGGTCGTCGTCGGACCCGACAAACGCTCCGATCAGCAACACCGCTGGAGCCACCTACGGCGTGGCGACGTGCCTGAACGCTGTGAATGGACCGGTTACCATCACCGCGAGTCGGACGAGTTCGGGGCAAACGCTGGTAGGTAAGGCAACTCTGACTCGTAATTAGATGTCTGACCAAAAGGAGGGCATCTTCTGTCTTGTACTGATACACTAGAGAAACCCTATCCCCAAGGAGACAGCATGCATCTCAATCCGCTAGCCCTCTATGCCGGGCCCGATCAGGTCATGACGGTGACGTCCGGCTTGGCCAGCCTGGTGGGGCTGCTTCTCATTTTTTGGAATAAGGTGGTCGCCACGTTTTTCAAGGTGATCGGGAAGTCTCGTCCGACGCCCGAAGCAGAGACGTCCGACGCTTCCAAGTCCTCGTCCACCAAGATTTCCTAGGCTCCGTTCTTGCGCAAAAAAGTCATTGTGATCGGTCTGGATGGCCTTGAGCCCGGCATTGTCGAAGCCATGCTCGGCCGCGGCGATCTACCCAATCTCGCCAAAATTGGCGCCATTGGCAGCTACTCTCGCCTGGGGACGACCTACCCGGCGCAGACCCCCGTGGCGTGGTCATCGTTCATGACAGGGACGAATCCGGGCGGCCATGGAATCTTCGACTTCGTATCGAGAGATCCCCGCACCTATCAACCCGATGCCGCATTGAGCCGCTTCGAACGCCCCAAGAACGCGCTCGCGCCGCCACGCGTGGTCAATCAGCGCAAAGGCGTCCCGCTCTGGCAACCGCTCACTCAAGCCGGACTTCCGAGCGTCGTGCTGCGATGTCCCTGCACATTCCCGCCAGAGACTTTGCAAGGCAAAATGCTGGCCGGAGTCGGCGTGCCCGACCTGCGAGGCAGCCAGAGCAAGGGAACCTTTTACACCCAGGATCGAACCGTCACGGCGCAGGAAAGCGAGCAAGTCGTCTTTCTCGATTCCGGCAGCGATCTGAAGACGCGGGTGATCGGTCCGCGCAACACCAGCAAGTCTCCACCTACCGATACCTCATGCGAAATCCGGGTTCAGGTTGATAAGCCCGGACGAAAGTTGCTGATTCGAGCCGGCGGCACCCCGGCAAAGATTGAAGTTGCGGAAAAAAGCTGGAGCGAATGGGTTCGCTTCAAGTTCAAGCTGTCGATGTTCCAAGCGGTGAGCGGCATCGCGCGCTTTTACGTCCGACAGATCGAACCGCAGATTGAGTTTTACCTGTCGGCGGTGAACTTTGATCCGGCAGCGCCGCTGTTCCCGGTGTCTTCGCCGGGCGAGTATGCGAAAGAGATCTCCGAAAAGCTCGGGTTGTTTTCGACGCTCGGAATGGCGGAGGAGCACAACGGTCTGAACAACGGACGCCTCGATGAGGAAGCCTATCTGCAGAACTGCGAACTGGTACTGGGAGAGCGCGAGCGAATCATGCGCTATGAACTCGACCGTTTCCAGGAAGGCTTCTTTTTCATTCTCTATGATACGCCCGACCGGGTGCAGCACATGATGTGGCGCTTCCGCGACCCCCAGCATCCGGGATACCAGCCCGATCTGGCACGCGAGTGGGCGACCAAGGTCGAACAGCACTATCAGCGCTGCGACAAGCTACTCGCTCCCGTTCTCGACAAAATCGATGAGAATACGCTGCTGCTTGTCTTATCGGATCATGGGTTCGGCACGTTCCGGCGCGCATTCGATACCAATACCTGGCTGTGGCAGAACGGATTGCTTTCTCTGAAAGATAGCCGCAAGCCGGGAGAAGATCTGGGCGAAGGATTCGCGGCGGTGGATTGGTCGAAAACCTACGCCTATGCGGTCGGTTTGGGTGGAATCTACCTGAACTTTAAAGGCCGTGAAGGTGCGGGCATTCTGGACGAAAACGGCGAGGCCGAACGCGTGCGCAAGGCGATCCAGTCGGGCCTGCCCGAGGCGGTCGATCCGGCGGCGCAGATCCCCGCAATCCGCAGCGTGTCGCGCAGAGAGGAAATCTATTCTGGTCCTTTCGCCAGCCAGGCGCCGGACTTGCTGGTCAACTTCCACCGCGGCTTCCGCGTGTCATGGCAGTCGGCGGTAGGAGGCTTTGCCGATCAGCTGCTGAGCGATAACACGCGCCGCTGGAGCGGCGATCATATTGTGGACCCGGATTCGGTTCCCGGCATTCTGTTCATGAATCGTCCGGCCTTCCCCGGGCAGGCCAATATCGCCGATCTTGCCGGTGTCATCCTGAATTATTTTGGCGTCGAGAAGCCGGATGCGATGAACCTTCCCGCGGAGAAGGCAGATGAGGGAGACGCTGAGAAGTTAATTCAGGATCGCCTCTCCGGACTGGGCTACATTTAGCTTCTATCCCACCGTGACCGTCAAGCCGGTGCACGGCTGCTTGCTCTTCCGGCGGTAGCTGTGCTGGACCCCGGAGTCGAAGTAAATGCAATCGCCCTCTGCGAGTTCGTACTCGAAACTTCCGATCTTGACCACTAGGTTTCCGCTGATCAGGTACAGGAGTTCAACACCCGCATGCTGGTGGGATTTGACCTTCTCGGTGCTGATGTGCTGGAAGTCGGCGAAGTAAGCGTTCATCTTGCGCTCGGTGGCGGGGAAATCGAGCGACTCGAAAAAGTAGGAAACCTCCTGCGTTCCGGGACGCTCGGGAAAGCGCAAGCGCTCTCCTCGGCGGACAATCGCCACCACCCGCCGCTTGCGCTCGTCGGTGAAAAAATAATCCAAGCCCACACTGAATACGAGCGAGATTCTCAGCAGCGTGGGCAGAGTCGGGAAGAGCTTGCCGCGTTCGAGCTTCGACAACAGGGCCGCGGAAAGTCCGGTGTGCTTGCCGAGTTCGACCAATCCCATACCCTTGCGCAACCTCAGGCCGCGCAATTTCTCGCCAATCGCGTAGGGTTGCAAGCCTTCAACCACGGTGGAGTTAACCATGCAATTTCTCACGAATTAAAACAATATTCATAATGATAAAATAGGTTTGGACGCAAAAACAACCGGCGGGGCTGTTTGCCGCCGCCGGTGGTGAGAAGAGCCCGAAGGTTACTGGTTTTTCTTCTTCTTGCCAAAGATCCCAGTAATCGAATTCAGGGGCGAGTTCCCGGTGTTTGCGCCCGGAATCCGCGATTTCAACTGGTTCTCGATCTGGCTGCCGACCATCCCCTGCACGTCTGGAATGAAGGTCGGATTCGAGGTGGTGCCTTGGATGGCGAAGGGGATGCCTACACCTTTTCCGCTGCCGCCGCCGCCCAGCCCCGCCATCTGCGTCAGTCCGCCGACTGCGCCGCCTGCGGCGAGTTGTGCATTCATTTTGTAATTCAGAGCGCCGGCGGGGCTGATGGTTCCTGCACCGGTGAGAACCCCCAGCGCGGGAATGGTGAGGTTGACGTTATCGGTACGAATGCCATCGGGCGCGACCCGAGCATTTGTGCTCAGGTTCTGGATGGAAGTGTCGGACCCGGTTTTTGCTCCCGAACCAGAAAACTTGGAAAGCGCCGAGAGTTTCGAGCCCAGATCGAATCCAGCGAGTTTCGTGTCGCTCAACTTGATCGGTCCGGTAATCACCAGCTTGTCCGTCGGCCCGGCGATGTCGAGATTGGTTGAAAGCGTGCCACCTTTCAGCGACGAGCCCGAGGGAAGAACAACTCCGAGCGCCGGCAGCATGGCTTCAAGATCATCAACCGGCATGCCTTGCCCGTTGAGTTTTAGGTTGAGGGTCGTAGTGTCGCCCTGAATCTGGTAGTTTCCGGTTAATTGCGCCAGCGCTTTTCCAATCGTGATTTCCCCTTGGGTGATCTCTCCCGATTGTTTGGCGAGATCGTGCACCACGTTGTAAGTGACCTGGACGGTCTTGTTGGCGGGCTGTCCTTTGGGCGAGAGCTTGAGCTTGTCAGCGGAAAGCACGCCATGCGCTTTGGCATCTTTGCCATCGGAAGTAACAGTCCCGTTGAAATCGGCCAGGCCAGCGATTCCTGACGAAGGATCGATAAACCCCGAGGCGGCCAGATCCAGTTGCTTGACCGCGATCTTGGCATCCAGTGGTGTCAGCGAAGCGTCGGTGGAATTGATCGGACCGGCGGTTCCGTCGAGTTTTACGTTTCCGCCGCCGGGCAAGTCAGCTGTCAGCGTGAAAGGGAACTGCGAGGTGAAAGAAAAGTTGCGCACCCCGATATTCACCTTATCGTAGACTCGCGGTTTAGCAGACGAATTGGCCTGGCTGACGGTAATGCGGCCGTCTTTCACATCCAGCTTGGCCACCGAAAGATTTGGATTCGCGGCATCCGATGACTTGGGCTGGGAAGAAGCCTCACTCGGTTTCGCTGCAGAATTTCCCCCCAGGCTGGAAAAATTCCATTTTCCCGAGGCGGAGTGCACCAGGAAAATCTCCGGCTGCGTCAGCGTCAGGTCGTTTACATGCAGCACCTTTGAAAAAATCAGGGGCATGAGATCGACGCCAACGTCCAGCGACTTGGCGCGAATGAAAGGGGTTTTGCTGTACGCCGGATCATCGGCGATCGACAGGTCTTCCGCAGAGACGCTGCCCGAGAGAATCGAAAGTTTCAGATTCCCCACTTTTACTTCACGTCCCAGAGCGGATGTCAGTTCCGATTCAAGCTTGGGGCGGAAACTGTTCACGTCGATCAGGAAGGGAAGTGCGATCAGCACAATCAGAACCACCGCAACAATGATGCCAACAATACGGAGTATGCGTTTCATGGGGACGATCCTCCTTGCCTTCGGACGATTAGAATCTTTGGTTGGGGCCCAGAGCTTGGTTACGAGGAACAACGTGGCATGCTAAGTCTATCAAAAATCGACCTATTGCGGTTCCTGGGCCAAGCCCGGATCAGGCAGAGGCGCCTGATATAACTCTTTTTGCCGTTGGTCGCGAAGCTCGGTCGTGATCTTCGTGACCTCGTTCATCTCTGCCTTGGCCTCTTCCGTTCTTCCCAAGCGCTGCAAAACTTGCCCGCGAATGTAATGAATCGCGGAGCTCTTGGGATCGAGTTTCACGGCGGCATCAATCTCCGCCAGGGCTTCGTGGTATTTCTGCTGCTTCATGTAGACGCGCGCCAATTCATAGTGCGAACTGGTAAGCATGGGATCAAGCCGCAGAGCTTTGCGGAAATTCCTTTCCGCTTCGCCATCCTGTTGCTGCTGAGCCTTGATGATTCCGAGTTGATCGTAGTTGTAAGGCACGTCGGGCTCGATGGCGACATCCTTCAGAAATTCTGCATGGGCTTTATCGAAAGCCTGATTCTTCATATAGGCCATGCCGAGGTAGAAGTGCACGAAGGGAAGCTTGGGATTGCCGTTGGCGGCCAATTGCAATTCCTTCACCGCATCGTCAAATTCCTCGCGATTCAGATGCGCCCGGCCCATGAAAAGATGGAATTCTGGGGAATTTTGTCCGGTGTCGGCCATGCGTTCCAGCGCCTTGCGGTCGAGCTCGGGAAGGTTGGCTTTGTGGGCGGCGTTGCTCAGGACGTAGAGATAATTCAGGTTATCCGATTCGGCGGGCCAGAGTGGCTCGAGAGTGGAAGCTGCCCTGTCGTAATCGGAAGTGAAGAAATAGCAAAGTCCTAGAAGATAGCGAGCCTGGAGCGAATCGGGAGCGTCACGAACGACGGAAGCAAACGGCGCGATGGCTGAAGCATATTCAGCTTGACGGTAGTAAACCAGGCCGATGTTCAAACGAATTCCGGCCATCTGGGGCGCCAGCTTTTCGGCTTCGCGTAGTCTTTTGAGAGCCTGCGGCCACTGTTTGCGCCGCATCGAAATCACGCCCAGATTCGCGTACGCTGCGCCAGCCCTTGGGTCCAGCTTGAGCACTTCCTCGAAAGCGTGCTCCGCGTCGCCCAAGTTTCCTTTTTTCAATGCGGTTTGCCCTTCTTCAAACCATTGCGCGGGCGAGCCGGCAAGGGTCTTGGAGGGTGCCGCTTGGCCGAAGACCGGGCAGCAGATCGAGGCGAAAAAAAAGCCTACCGTGCACACTTGCAAAACAACTTTGCTTGACAGTGGTTTCACTCTGCTGTTAGTGTCCGCCAGCAAACGCCTGAATATCAAGCGGGGTGCGCGCCCCGCCGATCGAAGGCCGTAAGTTGAACGCTGAAGGACAAAGGGACCGATGGTCACCATCCGCGATGTAGCCCGGGAGAGTGGGTTCTCCTCCACCACCGTCTCCATCGTGCTGAATAACGCTCCGCTTGCCCGGTATATTCCCGCCGCCACCAAGAAGCGCATTGAACGCACCGCCAAGAAACTGGGCTATCGGCCCAATCTTTTCGCCCGCTCTTTGCGCAGCCGGCGCAGCCACACGGTTGGAGTCATGGTGTTTGACATGACCGACCCCTACTGCACTTTGATCTTGCGGGGCATCGAGAACTCCCTTTACCAGGCGTCCTATTTACCGATTCTCACCGATGTTCACAACGAGCGCAGCCGCTTCGAGCGCTACCTGGAAATGTTGCTCGATCGCCGGGTCGAAGCTTTGATCGTGCTGGCCAACTGGCTGTTTGTCGACATCGACGTACTCGCCGATTTGGAAAAGAGCAGCATTCCGACAGCCATGATCGGGCGCGAGCTGAAGACGGGCTCCATCAGTTCGGTCACGGTCGACAACGAGATTGGAGCGTATGCCGGCATTGAGCACCTGTTCATGCTCGGTCACCGCAAGATCGCTTTCATCCGCGGACCAAAGACGCTGGGGGATAGCGCTCCCCGCTGGAAAGGCGTACGCAATTTCGCCCGGAGCAGCGGCCTGGAAATCGACGAGGGATTGATCGTCGATTTGCCGGAATCGCGTGACCCCATCTCGAGCTTCGAAGCCGGGTTCCGGCTCACCGAGGAGCTGATCCAGCGCCAACGTCCGTTCACCGCCTTGATGGCTTTCGACGACATGACTGCCTTCGGAGCCATACGCGCACTCGCCAAGGCGGGTGTGCGGGTGCCGGAGCAGTGCTCGGTGATCGGTTTCGATGATGTTGCCGTGTCCAGCCTTTACACTCCGCCCCTAACCACCGTGCGGCAGCCTATGGAGACCATGGGATCGATGGCCGCCAGTGTAGTGCTCGACGGCATTAACGGGGTTCTCGAAAAGCGGCAGATTCCCGCCGTCCACCGCAAGGTGGTGCCGGAACTGATCGTGCGGGAATCCACCTGTGCACCCGGGAAACCAGCCGGCGGAATGTAGTTTTCCACTGCCTTCTTGCTATTTTTCGCTTGACACCAAATGGGGCCTACCGCACTATTCATACGTTTTAATAAACAGTTTCACGGCTTGTACGGCCCTGGGTAGGGTGTCACAAGTTGGGGTGATCACGGTCACATAGTGGTGTTTGGGTAGCACGTAAAGTCACGGTTCGCGCCAGCGCGCCGTAGGCGCATTGCGTCTTGGGTGCAATGCCGGAGGGAGTGCTTCATGAAACGCCGTCTGCTGAAACTGCTCATTGCTGGTCTTCTGGTCCCGCTGCCTTTGCTTGTGGCGCAGGATACTGCTTCCATTACCGGCACCGTCACCGATCCGACCGGGGCGGCGGTGCAAGGCGCGCAAGTGACACTTACCAGCGCTGATAAAGGCATTACCCGGACAGCGACCACGAATGATGCCGGCAGCTATCTCTTTGCCGCCTTGCCGATTGCCACCTACGACCTCAAGGTCGCCGCCACAGGATTCAAGACGTTCCAGGCGCAAGGCATCGTATTGCAGGTGGCGCAGAAGGCTCGGGTCGATGTTCCTTTGCAAGTGGGTGCAGCGTCGACCGAAGTCACTGTCCAAGGCACGAGTGTCGCCCAGGTGGAAACTCAGTCTTCCGATCTCTCGGGCACCGTCACCGGAAAGCAAATCACGCAGCTCGAATTGAATGGCCGCAACTTCACCCAGTTGGCGACTCTTGTGCCTGGAGTAAGCAATCAGTCTGGTCAGGACGACGCCCAGGTGGGAATCCTGGGCAACGTGGCCTTCAGCATCAACGGCGGTCGCACGGAATACAACAACTGGGAACTCGATAGCGGCGACAACATGGACAATGGCAGCAATACCAGCCTGAACGTCTACCCCAGTCTGGACGCCATTGCCGAGTTCAAAGTGCTGACTTCCAACTACGGTGCGCAGTACGGCCGCAACGGCTCGGGCACGGTTGAAGTTGAAACCAAGTCGGGCACCAACCAGTTCCACGGCGATGCTTACGAATTTGTCCGCAACGACGCCTTCAACGCACAGACTTTCCCGCAGACTACGGTTCCCGCGTACAAGAAAAACGATTTCGGCTACACCATCGGCGGCCCGGTGTTCATACCGAACGTCTACAACACCAACAAGGACAAGACGTTCTTCTTCTGGTCGCAGGAGTGGCGGCGCGACCGGGTTCCGGCCAACCTGGGAAGCGTCATCGTTCCGTCAGCTGCGGAGCGCGGCTGTCCAGGAGCTACATCGGCGGCGAACTGTGCGCCGGGCGCCTTTGGCGATTTCAGCGATCTTTGTCCGGGGCCAGACTGCCCCGTTGATCCCACAACCGGCAACCCATATCCGGGAAATCTGGTTCCCATCGACCAGATCAACGCCCCATCTTTGATTGCGCAGATTCCTCTGCCCACCTCTGGGGGAAACGTTTGGAATGCTTCTCCCACTCTACCCACCAACTGGCGGGAAGAGCTGTTCCGCATTGATCACAACATCAACAACAACAACCGTGTGACGTTCCGCTACATCCACGATTCATGGGATCAGATCTATCCAACTCCCCTCTGGACGAATGCCGGGAGTTTCCCCACCATCCAAACGAACTTTATTGGGCCGGGCATCAGCATGGTGGCACGCCTGACCACGACGGTTTCGCCCACGCTCTTGAATGAATTCGTTGCCAGCTACACCACCGATCACATCACGCTGATCCCGATCGGAGCCTGGCAGCGACCCAGCAATGTCACTTTCGGTCTTTATCCCGGAGCCGAACAGGGCAAGGTCGCGGGCATCAGCCTCGGTGGCGGCGGAATTTACAACTTTGGCGAGGACGTTGGCTACCTTCCGAATGGGCCTTACAACTCGAACCCCACCTATACGTATCGCGATAACGTCACCAAGATTGTCGGTAAGCATAATCTCCAGTTCGGAGGGTATTTTGTCGCCGCCCAGAAGAACGAGTTGGCTGCGCCCGGGATTGCAACCAATGGCGAGTTGTCGTACGACACCAGCAACAGCCTAGTCAGTACCGGAAACGCGTTTGCGGACCTTCTGACTGGACGCGTATCGTCCTTCACGCAGACCAGCGCCCAACCCAAGTTCTATAACCGTTACAAGATATTCGAACCGTATTTCCAGGATGATTGGCATGCCACGCCGCGCTTGACCTTGAACCTCGGGCTTCGGGTCAGTTTGTTCGGGACCTATCGCGAGAAGTACAACCAGGAATACAACTTCGACCCCAGTCGCTACGTGCCCGGAGCCAGCAGCGTTGACTACACCACAGATTTGGTGAATGGCAATCCCTTCAACGGAATTGTGCAGTGCGGGGTGACGCCGGGGGTTCCCAGCAGCTGCATGCAAGGGCATCTGTTCAATCCGGCGCCGCGCATCGGATTTGCCTTTGATCCGAAAGGCGACGGGAAGTGGGCGATCCGCGGCGGCTATGGCATCTTTTTCGAGCATACCAACGGCAACGAAGCCAACGCAGAGTCGCTGGAACCTAACGTGAGTCCCACGGTTCAGACCACGAGCGTCTTCAACGTCACCAGCTACAACCAGATCGTTCCGACGCCCGCCGGCACATCGAGCCCACTGGCGGTGCTCTCGATCCCGAACAAGGCGCAGTGGCCTTACGTGCAACAATGGCATTTCGACATTGAGCACGAGATTGTAAGAAATACCGTAGCGACGATCTCGTACGTTGGCAGCAAAGGCACCCACCTGACTCGGTTCCTGGACAGCAACCAGGTCGTTCCCGTCGCGGCCTCGCAGAATCCTTATCTGGCCAATGGGGCGCACGATCCCATTACTGACTGTGGAACCACCCTCGACGCCGGTGGAGTTCCTATGGATGCGATGACGGCGAGCGGTGTGCCGGTGCAGTACAACGCGCCGGGCGTCAACGGCCTGCCCTCGGGTCCGGCGGTAAACCTCGGTATCGCTTGCGGCGAAGTCACCGCGCCCGATGCCTTCCGCACGCAGTTCCCCGGTATCGGTTCGGTAAGCCGTTTGGAGGAGAAAGCGTCCTCCATCTATCACGGATTACAAGCCTCAGTGCGCCGTACCGTCGGTGCGCTTCAGGTAAGTGGTTCTTATACCTACAGCCACTCCATCGACGACTCTTCATCTGCCCGCGATCCGATCATTCTGAACAGTTTTGACTTGGCTCGTGCCCGCGCCAGTTCAAACTTTGACCAGCGGCATCTCTTCACCTTGAGCTACATCTACGACCTGCCATTCTTCCGCCAGCCCGGACTGGCGCATAAGATCCTCGGAGGATGGCAGTGGTCCGGCATCACCACGATTCAGAGCGGAACTCCCTTTAGCGTGGGCAATGGAGAATTTCCCGATAATGCCGGTGTCGCCAACGGAGTCAGTTCAGGCTCCGCCAGTTCCTATGCCGACCTTGTGGGGAATCCGCGCGCCGGCGTGCCCAGCTTTGGTTTCCAGGGCTTTGGCCCTCTTTACTACAATCCGGGGGCATTCGGACCTCCGGCGGGCCTGACTTTTGGCGATTCCGGACGCAACCTGCTGACCAACCCGAGCCGGACCAACTTCGACATGGCCCTGTTCAAACGGTTTGCCATCAAGGAGCAGATGGCCTTTGAATTTCGCGCGGAAGCGTTCAATGTGTTCAACCACATCGAGTATGCCTGGCTGGGTGGCGATTTTGGCTCGGGAGCGTCCAATAGTCCAAACGCCAGCCCCAATAGCACCGCAACCTGCTATGTGCAGGTGGACGGCCCATCCTGTATTCAGCCAGCCTCGGCTGGCGGAGGTGACAACCCCTACTTCCGCCCGGCGGTCGCCCACAACGGTCGCATCCTGCAACTGGGCCTGAAGTTTATCTTCTAGAGGAAGGTCGAGAGCGAGGAAAGGACGGGCATTTCCGCCCGTCCTTTTTCTTTAGCGGCTGGCGCCGACGGTCTGCCTCGATCCGCTCACCACCGTTAACGCCTGATCCAGATCGGCGATCAGGTCGTCGGCGTTTTCAATCCCCACCGAGAGCCTGATTAGTTGCTCAGTGACACCCATCCTGGCCCGTTGATCCTCTGCGACCATGGCGTGCGAGGTGAGCACGGGAATGCAAACCAGGGAATCCACCCCGCCAAGGCTTGGCGCGAGGGTAAATAAATTCAGCGATTCGGAGAGACGGCAGGCATCCCGGCCGGTTCCCTCGACTTCGAAACTGAGCACTCCGCCTCCACCAGACATCTGTTCCGTCGCAATCTGACGCTGAGGATGGCTCTGCAGGAACGGATAATTCACCTTCCTGACCTTGGGATGCTTCGCCAGAAACTCTGCCACTTTGAGCGCGTTCTGGTTCTGGCGCTGCACCCTCACTGCCATGGTCTTGATGCCGCGCAGCAGCAGCCAGGCAGCGTGCGGATCCATGTTCCCGCCAAGGGTAGTGCGGGTGTGATGGATTTGCTCCATCAGATCGCCGCGCCCGGCAAGAATTCCGCAGATCAGATCCGAGTGCCCGGCGAAAAACTTGGTGCCGGAGTGCATCACCAGGTCGATACCGAACTCGACTGGCCGTTGATTGATGGGTGTAGCGAAGGTGCTGTCGATCATGGTGATCAGCTTGTGATTTCTGGCAATGGAGACCACTTTCTTGAGATCAACCACCCGTAGCGTTGGGTTGGTCGGCGATTCCAGATAGAGGAGCCTGGTATTGGGCCGGATCGCATTTTCGTGCTGGTCATACTCGACCGTATCGACGTAGGTGACGTCCACGCCGAATTTGGGCAGCCACTGCGAGAAGAATTTGATCGTCCCGCCGTAAATGTCGCGCTGAGCCACGATGTGATCGCCGCTCTTCAGAAGCGCCATGATCGAAGTCGTGATGGCATTCATCCCGGAGCTGAAAACCAAAGCTGCATCTGCGCCCTCGAGTTCGGCGACAGCCGCCTCCGCCACTGTGTTAGTGGGGTTCCCGTAGCGCGTATAGAACATGTCGGTCGGGGTGGCGCGAAGCTGTTGCTCGTTGTCGGTGACCTCGAAGGTGGAGGTTTGATAGATGGGAGTGGTCAGCGGACCATTTTTCTTGCTCAGATCGGTACCGCCTCTGACAGCTTCGGTTTCCTGACGGTGCGGGTGCGGTTTCATGATGTCCTCTAGGCGTGCGTTCGCGACCGAAGGTCACGCTCGCTGTGTTTTTCCAGACTATCCGGCGGAGGCATCAAGGGCAAGACCTCCATTCCTTATATAATCGTGCACGATGCCGCGAATCAGCAGCGGTGCGAAGACGAGGGTTCACAAGCTCGAGCGCACCGCTCCGTCGCACATGCCACACAAGTCATAGCGCATGACCCAAGCCAAGGAATCTACCTCCATTCATCAACTCCGTTGCATCGCCTGTGGCGCCATTCAGAAAAGTGCAGGGCAGAACTTCCGCTGCCCAGCTTGCGGGGACCTGCTCGAGGTATCTTTCCCCAAAAAAGTCGGCAAACCCGAAAATCTGCGAGCTTCATGGAGTGAGCGCAAACTTTCGCTTGAAAGCGCTAACCAGAGCGGAGTTTGGCGCTTTCGCGAACTTCTGCCCGCCTTAAACCGCGGTGAAGACGTAATCACGCTGCGTGAAGGCAACACGCCGCTCTACTCCTTGCCGCGCTGCGCTCGGATCGCCGGGGTCGAGCGGCTGCAAGCCAAACACCAGGGCATGAACCCAACCGGTTCCTTCAAAGACACGGGAATGACAGTGGCTGCTTCGTTCGCGCGTCAGGAGCAGTTTCAGTGGGTTGCCTGCGCTTCAACAGGAAATACTTCGGCCTCCATGGCGGCCTACGCCTCGCGTGGCGGATTGCGAAGTCTCGTACTTCTTCCCGAAGGCAAAATCTCCTGGGGAAAGCTGTCTCAGGCGCTCGATTACGGGGCCCTGACTTGCCAGCTCAAGACCGACTTCGACGGTTGCATGCGCGTGCTGAGCGAAGTCGTGGAGCGGGCTCCGGTCTACCTGCTCAACTCCGTCAACCCCTACCGTATTGAGGGGCAGAAGACGGCAGCCATCGAAGTGATGGAACAGTTGGAGTGGCAACCTCCCGATCACCTCATCGTGCCTGGCGGCAACCTGGGAAACTCGTCTGCCATTGGAAAAGCCTGTCTTGAGATGAAAGAGGCGGGCCTCATTGCGCGGCTGCCAAAGATTTCGATCATTCAAGCCGAGGGAGCGAATCCGCTGGTGCGGGCGATGCGGGGAAACGGCGGCACCTCTTTGACGCCGGTGCACGCGGAAACCATGGCAACGGCGATCCGCATCGGGAACCCCGCCTCGTGGAAAAAAGCGGTCCGCGTGCTCCAAGCGACGGGTGGAACGGTCGATGAAGTGAGCGAGGTGCAGATCGCGCTGGCCAAAGCCGAAATTGGCGCGGATGGCGTGGGGTGCGAACCGGCTTCCGCAGTCACCCTGGCGGGGCTGAAAAAACTTGTGGCGCGTGGCTTCGTGAAAAGCGGGGAAAGTGTCGTTCTTATTCTCACGGGACACGTGCTCAAAGATCCCGAGTTCACACTGAACTTCCACCGCGGGGACCTTTTCGCAGGTGCTGAGCATGCGGAACAGGGCGAGGTTCTTGCCGCCCAGCGGCGGGCGCCGGTTGTGCTTGAGGCTAACGCGAATGCAGTGCTGAGGGCATTGAGCCAGCACCGTAAATAAACCAGGGTTAGTTCGCGTGGTGGCGACTTTGAGAGGCTTGCCACAACCCCCAAAGCTCGGAAGCGATTTCCACGTAGCGCTCGCGCAGACCGGCAGAATCCGAAAACCAGTGCAGGAATTCCTCGTACACGACCTGCAAAACGTCGCTTTCGGAGTGGCAAGTGTCGAGGCGGGGAAGAATGGTGCCGGCTTCCGGAGCATATTCTCGGCGATTCTCCGCAAAAATAATGCCCACCGGATCATGGCGGAACAGGAGCGCCACGGTGGCGTCGAAAAGTTCATCGTACTGTTGCCGGAGCCTCCTGCGCTCCTGCAGGTCCTGTTCACGCGTCCTCTTCATCCTGCGAAATCTATCATGTTTCGGCTGCGACGACGGTGAGCGGCTCGGTGGCTCCATGTAAAATCTCTCTTCAACCTTTATGCCTTCGAAGAAGAAGACTTTTCACCTGCGCCTTCCGGCGACCTCTGCGAATCTGGGCCCTGCCTTTGACGCAGCTGCGCTTGCCTTCAACCTCTTCCTCGACATCCGGGCGAGCGCCGC
>Ga0335085_10004077_pt1 | contig 24549 bp, 21 predicted proteins | sample Lox_Sample_45_FD_206712 | JGI IMG/M metagenome (GOLD analysis project Ga0335085, IMG submission 206712) | Soil microbial communities from Loxahatchee National Wildlife Refuge, Florida, United States - Lox_Sample_4.5 | ecosystem: Environmental > Terrestrial > Soil > Wetlands | place: USA...
TACGTGGAGATCAAGCTTTCCCTCGCCAGGGTCCTCAAGGCTCAACGGATCCGGCGGAAGCTGCCGCAGACCGAGCTGGCGAAGCTCATCGGGTCGAGCCAGTCGCGCGTGGCGAAGATGGAGTCCGGGGATCCATCGGTAAGCACGGATCTCCTACTCCGCTCCGCCCTGGCGCTCGGCACTCCCAGAGCTCTCCTGGCCCGGGCCATGAGAGCTTCGGCTCGGCGGCCGGCTCGGGCCCGGAGCGCCTAGAGCGCTCCTGATCCAGAGCGAGAAACGCGGATTTGGATTTTCAGCCGAGTATTTGCAAACCGTTGTCGAACCGCGAGTTCACAACGTCCGTTGTCGGCGAAAATTGACCGAAAGGTCGGCGTTTGTCGGGGGAAACGCATGCAGAAACGATCGCAGTGCCGACCCCACCCGCTTGCGGAGCGGAGACGATTTCCGCTGGCATGGGAAACGCAATCAGAAACGATCGCAGTCGAATTGTCCCGAAGGTGCTGCCAAGTGATCAGGAGAGCGCTGTGCTTCGGTATCATCGTTACTGCAAGTGTTCGCCCGGCCGGGTGTTGTTGTCGGGATGTAGACGGATTTTCTAGGGCTTTTTTGCGTCACCGAAGGGTCGGAATGCGACACATCCTTTAAACTCGCAAGATCGGCAGGTTGCGGTGCCGCGCACTTAGCGACCAACCTCCAGACTAGTCAAGCCGTGGTGGGTCAACAAGTTCGGGGACTCGTTAAGCGCTCGCTCGATGGAGGGAAGTCAGCGGTCAATCAGGGTCACTCGTAGGCCGAGCCTGCGGCAAGGTGAGAGGAGTGCGACCTATATCGCAGGCATGATGCCGACATGCGGTGGGACGCGCAATCGAAACTAGCCTAGTGGGACATCGGCAAACAGATTACGAGAGAGTGAATGAACCTCCTAGTGTAATCTCGGAGCCGCCACCGCTGTCTAAGGAGTTCCACACAGCGCAGCACTGGCTTGCTCTTTGGAGCGGACTCCTGATTGCCTGGGCCCTCACGGACCTAAATCTCGACAAACTCTCGTCGATCCCTCCATTGGGTTTCGTTGCTGCGATCCCTGACCAAGTCATTCCGTGGGTTCTGATAGTCCTGGCAACCTACAACCTCATTCGCGTCTTCTTCGAGTGGAGCCATACCTCACCAGCTCGTAGAGCTCTACCACCTGCTCAACGCGAAGTAGCATTCTCGGTGTCACTGGCCGTTACCGGGATCGCAGCCTTCGCATCCCATCAGAGCGCCGTGTCAATCGCCGGTCAAATGGAGGCGATGCCAATGTGTCTCCCATTCGCCGGGTTGGGATGGATACTGCTCATCCCCCCCATACGTTGGTTCCTGAGAGCTCCGCGAGAACTCTTGGCGTCTGAAGGGCTCCTGATCAATAGCGCGCTCATGATACCCGTCGGACTGACTGCTCTCCTCGCATCAGTGTCTATCGCCAACAACGTCTGGCCGGTTGTTGCGGGGTATTGGGCGGGACTGGGACCCGGGATCGCAATCTCCTCTCTTTGGCCCCGTGTGGCACAGCCAATCGACTGATCAGGAGAGTCGCCGATGAGCGCTTCCAGCCCTCAAGCAGCGACGGCAGTTCGCTTCACACTCGAGAGGACCGTCATTAACTCCTCCACTTGAGTGCGGCTGAAGAGTTCTTCCGGACCTCGTGGCGTGACGTCGGTGAATGGAGATTGATATAGGGTTGCGGGTTCGACTATTCCGTGGTCCGTCAGGTGGTCTACTATGAGGTTGATGAACTCGACCTGGTTCGCCGTAAGGGCCTTGCCGCTGATGAACCCGGCAAGCGCCTCCTTGGCCGCGCCACGGTCCATTCCCACGAGTGATCGCACAAAGAGGCCCAAGCCGTTGGCCTTGGTGGCGGCCTGACGGACCTCCTCCGCGCCACCTACCCCGCTCTCGGCAAGAAGTCGCTCGAGCTCAGAAAGGTCAGACTCTGTGAGTGGCTTGTTCGTCCGCAGCTTGGCAATCGCAACGTGGCCGAGGTGCTGCAGCAAGAATGCGCGGGCCTTGGCGACGAACTTCGCCTGATCGGTGCCAACCGTGAAGCTGGGCAATGTCACATCGACTTCGTCACCGATCCGGTCCTCAAAATCCGTGTATACGACCGTGCGCTGACGTTTGTCGATGAGCTGCACGAGTCCCCGCAGGCGCCGACGCATCCCTTCGAGCATCGGTACCGTGACATCCTGCCACCACTCATCGGTTTGTACGTCCTGGATAAGGGCCATCTGTTCGCGGACCATGGGAATGGCGTCCTTCTCGGCCAGGAGTCCGGCGATTGCTTTGACCCGGTCACGGAGCCGCTCAAGCCCTGGGTCCTCACCTAAAAGGGCAAGCTGAAGCTTCAGGGCGAGCAAATCGAAGCGCTTGGCCTCCTCAGTCTCGGGGTCAAGCTCGGTGGGGAGCCCTGCGACCTCGTGCGAAAGCTCGGTCAGGGCCTCCGAGGCGAGCGCCACCCAAGCCTCTGGTCGCGAATACTTCTCCACAAGGCGACGGTGGGGCCTTACGATGAAGTTGTCGAGTCTCATTGCAGCGACTTCACGCTGCAGCAGGTCTACGACGGCTCGTCGGACTTGGGCATCTGTCTTCGGGTCACCATAGGGAGCCGTGGCCTCTTTCACTGTCGTGGCCAGCTCTTCAGTCGGGCGGCCATCGAGTGCCGCGATCAGGTCCAGCCGAGCATCAAACAGCCGCTTGGCGAGCGACTCGGCGAGGTACCCCTCAGTGTCCGGGATGTCCTGGTTGAAGAACTCGAGGTTCTGGCAATAGTCGAACAAGTAGAAGAAGACCTTGTCCTGCGCTGGACCGAACAACTCGGGGCACAACCGTGTGCCTCGGCCAATCATCTGCCAGAACTTGGTCTTGGAGCGTACCAGCTTGAAGAAGACGAGGTTCACCACCTCCGGGATGTCAATGCCGGTGTCCAGCATGTCCACCGAGATGGCAATGTGCGGCGCCTTGTCCTTGTTCGCAAAATCGTCGATCAGACTCTGGGCATACTCGGTCTTGAAGGTGATGACCCTCGCGAAGGCGCCTTTCAGATGTGGGTAGTTGGCGTCGAAGCGTTCGGCGATGAACTCGGCGTGCGGTTGATTCTTGGCGAAGATGATTGTCTTGCCTAGCCGGTCTCCTCCCGCAACCCTGAGACCACGCGTCATGAGGTGCTCCAGCACCTTGTCCACTGTGTCTTTGTTGAAGAGCCACCGATTAACTGCCTCGGCTTCGACGCGGTCCGGCACACTCCCCTCGTCATTCCATTCCAGCGCGTCCCATTGGTCCTTGTCTTCCTCGGACAATTCGTCGTACGTGATGCCCTCACGCTGGAACTTGAGCGGAACCGAGACCGCCTGCGGTGGAACTAGGAAGCCGTCGCGCACGGCCTCCGCGAGCGAGTAGGCGTCGGTGGGTACGCCGTCCTCAAGATCGAATAGACTGTAGGTGTTGCGGTCGACCTCGTCCTTGGGCGTCGCCGTCAGACCGACGAGCAGGGAGTCGAAGTAGTCGAAGATGGCGCGGTACTTATGGAATACGGAGCGGTGGGCTTCATCGATGATCACCAAATCGAAGTGCCCCACTCCAAAGCGCCGTTGGGCATCGTCGGTATCGTCAATCAACCCCATCATCGTGGGATAGGTCGAGACATAGACCCGGCCTTCAGCGTCCTTTTCTGTGACGAGGTTGACGGGTGAGGCATCCGGCAAGTGACGCTTGAACGCGTTCACCGCTTGGTTGACGAGCGCTACGCGATCGCACAAGAACAAGACCCGCTTTGCCCAATTGCAGCGCATGAGCAGATCGCAAAGCGCGATCACGGTGCGGGTCTTGCCAGCGCCCGTCGCCATTACCAGCAAGGCCTTGCGGTCATGATCTCGCTCGAACGCCTCGGCAATGCGGCGGATGGCCCGCGTCTGGTAGTAGCGCTCCACGATTGTCGGGCTAATCGTAGCCTGGGCGAGCGAGCGGCGCGTCGCGCGCCGCTGAATGAGGAGCTCCAGCTCCGCCTTCTTGTAGAAGCCCTGCACACGCGTCGGCGGATAGCGATGGTCATCCCAGAGCCAGTGCTCGTAGCCGTTGGAGTAGAAGATGACCGGCCGCTGACCGAACTGACGCTCGAGGCAGTCCGCGTAGAGTTTCGCCTGTTGCTGGCCGGCGCGAGGGTCCCTGCGAGTGCGCTTCGCCTCCACCAACCCCAGCGGCTTCCCGTCGTCACCCCATAGCACGTAGTCCACGAAACCTTTGCCGGGAACGTTCGGCATCCCGCTGACCTCGAACTCCCGGTCGCGAGCCTGGTCGAGTGGCCACCCCGCTTCCTTGAGCAAGAGATCAATGAAATAGTCGCGAGTCTCCGCCTCGGAATAGTCGTGGGCGTCGGGTTGAGCGGCGGCCGCCTTCTTGGCCGCGGCGACCTCGGCGCGCAGGCGCCTCAGCTCCTCATCGAGCGCGGTCTTGTCAGCGAACAGAGCGGCGAGGTTCTCGTCCTTCTCCCGCAGTCGCGCCTCCAACGCCTGCAGCTGCTCGGCAGTCTGCACCGCGGCCCTCGCGGGGTGCGGCAGAGCAGTTGGGTCGAACGCGAGACCTGGGGCCGGGCGGCCTATGCGCCCGTAGGTGCGCGCGAACCAGTAGGCCACATGGAACAGTTCGCGCACCGCCACCTGCGCGTCCGCCTCGGGCACGCGGCGGTGGCTATGCACGGCGTGGTTGCCGAGGGTGTTAATGACCCGCGCTTTGTTGAACACTGCCTCCCCGGCAACCTGTTTGAAGCTCGGATCGTGAATCAGCGCTGAAAGATTGTCCTGATATGGAATCCTGAGTCCAGCGTCATGCTTGTAGGCCCAGGCTACCGCTAGCTCCAGCGCACGCCGGGCGTAGAAGCAGGCCGTGCGCGGGTCCGCATGCGCCGCCGTCTCGGCCTTCGAGGCTGCCTCGTAGACGACGGCCCATTCGCGCTGGAGGAAGGTGAACTGGCTCACGGGCTTCCCCCGAACATGCAATCAAACAGTCGCGAGTCGTTCGGAGCGTCGTCATGGTCGATGCCCGGCAGCCAGATTTCCCGCCAGGTCTCTGGCCAAACGCCGAGGAGCTCACCGCTCATAGCTACAGCTCCCCGCGGAATGCGCGGCATTGCAGGGAGACGAAGAGGCGTTCGAGCTCCAGCAGAGATGTGTTGAGCGGTTTGATAGCGCGCTCAATGGCTGTAACGACACGCGAGAATGCCTTCTGCTTGTTCATTGGCGCGACCGGCACCGTCACACCTCGTACCAAGTCAATGTTCAAGTTCTTCACCGTTGCGCCAGGCGCGCGGCGCTCAAATTCCGTGAAGACTGAACGTGAGCCAAGTAGGGTGTAGAAATAGTCCGGTTCGAACTCAGCCGTCCTTGGGGAGAGGACGAGCCAGCCGTCGTGTATACAGCCCGTCGTCTGCACGATGTATGGACGACCAAAACTCATCGAATTGGTGAGGAGGAAGTCCCCTGGCTTGACAGCTCGTGAGCGACTCGCCCCCTCAGGCTTGATGCGCTTCCTAGTCTTCGTGATGTACTTCCCACCCTCTGCGGCATCGCCGATCATGATCCAGTTGATCCCGTCTTCAGCATCAGTAATGAAGGCATCGATCGGGCGCGGCGACCCGCCACGGGCTATGTCAAATAGGTTGCCCAACGCTTGGCGAGGCCACCCTTCCGAATTCGTCGCGGGGTCGCCGAACATGGCGACAAAAGTGGATGTGGTGAGGGTGTCGAGCAGGGCAAGGGCAGCCCGGCGCTTGGTCCGCAGCGCACCCGCCCTGTCCAGGATCTCCGCTATCCGACGCTGCTCGGGGAGGGGTGGGAGGAAGACAAGATGCGTCTTGACGTCCGAGGGTTTAATGAACGGCTGACCAGTGCCCGAGCGGTGCCATCGGCGCTCATCGTTCAGCTGATACCAAAGGAACTTGGCGTCGGCGCGATCCGGATTGGGGAAGATCAACTGAGTGTTAGCGAGGCTGGCCCACTTGCCGTCTGCGTAGAAGCACTTCCCGCATCGCGCGCCTATTGCAGACAGGACGACTGCGGGCTCATCGAACTCGAACGTCGGCAGGAATCCGTTGATGCCTCCGGCGCCATAGGCCGGGTACCCGTCCGAGACAAAGTCGTTCCCAGACAGTCCAAGTCTCCCGCCGTGTACGATCCGCGAGACATCCTGGAGCTGCACAGTCACACCCCTCATCCCAGCATCTCTTCAAGCTCCTTCATCCCTCGCTGGATCTCCTCCTCCAGCTTCGCCAGCTCGGCGAGGATCTCCTTCGGCGGGCGGTGCTCGACCGCCTCATGCACGACCTCCTTGTAGCGGTTGAGCGAGAGGTCGTAGCCCTGCGCGGCGATGTCGGCCTTCGGCACGCAGAAGCTCTGCGCGGTGCGGGGGCGCTCGCGCTCGCCGCCCCCGCGCTCGGCCCAGCGCGCGAGCACGTCGGGCAGGTTGTTCTTCGCGTGCTCGTCCACGGCGAGCGCCGTCTTCGGCACCGGACCAAGCTTGTCTTCAGACAGGAGCGGCGTGCGCTTGTCGTCGAGGCTCCAGCCGTCGGCCTCAACGTCGTAGAACCACACGTTGTCCGTCCCGCCAGAGTTCGTCTTGGTGAAGACGAGGATGGCGGTCGAGACACCCGCGTAGGGCTTAAACACACCGCCGGGCAGTGACACCACGGCGTCGAGCTTCTGGTCCTCCACCAAGATCCGGCGCAGCTCCTTGTGTGCCTTGCTTGACCCGAATAACACACCGTCTGGCACAATGACCGCCGCACGGCCGCCGGGCTTGAGTAGCCGAAGAAAGAGCGCGAGGAAGAGCAGCTCGGTCTTCTTGGTCTTGACGATCTGGAGCAGGTCCCTGGCCGTATTCTCGTAGTCGAGGCTGCCGGCGAACGGCGGATTCGCGAGCACTAGCGTGTACTTCTCTTCTTCGCCCGCGTGATCCTGTGCTAGGGAATCGCGGTACTGGATATCAGGGCTCTCAACGCCATGGAGCAGCATGTTCATGCTGCCGATCCGCAGCATGGTGTTGTCAAAGTCAAAACCGTGGAACATCCCGTGATGGAAGTGTTCGCTCAACTTCGGATCATGCAAGAGACTCGCGGATCGCTCGCGAAGATACTCGCCCGCTCCCACCAGGAAGCCTGCAGTACCGCACGCGGGGTCGCAGATGATGTCGGTTGGCTGCGGCGCCGTGATCTCGACCATTAGGCGGATAATGTGGCGTGGCGTGCGGAACTGGCCGTTCTGGCCGGCGGTCGCAATCTTCGCGAGCATGTACTCGTAGACGTCGCCCTTGGTGTCGCGCTCTTCCATCGGCACCTTGTCCAGCAGGTCTACGACTTTGGCGAGCAGGGCGGGCGTCGGGATGGTGAACCGCGCATCCTTCATGTGGTGCGCGTAGGTCGAGTCTCCGTTGCCAAGCTGCCTCGCGAGGTCGCTTCGCAGGTACGGGAACACATGGTCACCGACGACCGCGAACATCTCGGCCGGAGCGAAGTTCTTGAACCGAGACCAGCGGTAGTCCTCGTAAGGCTGCCCCTTCGCGTCTTTGCCCGCCGGGAACACGCGCCGCTCCATGGGTTTCTTGAGCCGAAGGGCTTTGTTCTCCTCTAGCGTGTAGAGATCGTCGAGGCGGCGGATGAAGAGGAGGTAGGTGATCTGCTCGATCACCTCGAGTGGGTTCGAGATCCCGCCGGACCAGAACGAGTCCCAGATTCGGTCGATTTGGTTCTTGATTTCACCAGTGATCATGGGAATGCCTTCGGCTAGTCGATGATTGCGCGCATCAAACGGTGCCTTCGAGACCACTGGCGGCTTCAACCACCCTCAGCCAACTGGTGCTCACAGGCCGGCCATGCGGCGAACCTGGTGCAAGTTGATCCTTCAACTCTTGGATCTTGGATGATGTAAGCCTATTCTCCCACGCACCGAGCGCGGTGGGGCGAACCGGAATGCAGAAGTACGCTCTTCGCCCAGGACCTGGATAGCCCAGTTGAAGCATCTCCTCCCTTGTGTGGAGCTCGGGCACACCCCCGACCGCAAGGATCTCGGCCATGTCCAGCTCATTGCCATACAAGACTACCAGGTCCGAGGTCAGCTCTCGACTCCTGATGCCAACGCGTCCCCGCGTTCCGGTTGCCCTGAGGTTGTATAGGCCCTTCTCGTGAATCCATCTCAGGTGGTTCTCATCCTTCACATACCCAAGGAGGACCCTGGTGTCCGCAGCCGGCCGTCGCAGAAACGGTGCCGCGGGTGCTTGCGCAGACGGAGGCTTGTCACGCGCGTACACTCGATCAGTCCAGTACCGCCCCCGCTCATGCTGCGTAACCTGGCTTGCCAGATGATCGAGTACTAGACGGATAAACAGTTTCAGCTCCTCCCGACCTTCCGGTACTCCCCCGATTGTAGGGCGCAGGGGGAACGCCCCGATTCCTGGAAGCAATTCATGGAACTCAGTCTTCTCCCACGGCCTGTCTCCGGGAAACAAGACATAGGCACCCGCCGATCGCCGAATCGCGTCCCGGTAGGCGTGCATCTTTAGAATGTCGTCCCGTTTAGCCGCCTTTAGGGGGACCGACGGCACCGCCTGCTCCGCCACCTCCCGCACCGATTCAATCCGGTATTTCGCGTCGAAGTGTAGCCGCACAGGCTGAAACCACGCGCCGTCCTCATCCCCGCTGCTGATCTCCAGGGTGCAATCGGGCCGGAGCTCGGTGGACCAGGATCCCTGTCGTGGAGGTGTGAATGTCTTGTTATAGGTCAACTCAAGCCTTATGTGTCGTCGTGAGTGTGTTAGCGACCCACGTACAGTGACCGCTTTCCCTTCGCGCAAAGTCAGTCCGAACCCCCGAGCGTCTGCCACGATGAGTTCGCTGAGGTCAAACGAGACGCCGCAGAGCTCGGCGACGATCTCTGCCAGTTGAATGAAGCTCCAGAATTCATAGAGTTTCGCGACATTCTTTTGTCCGGCGCTGTAGATGTCTTCGCCACCCTCCCATGCCAGCTTCGCAGCCAGCTCCAGCTGGAGATACGCGCGAAGTACGTCGCGATAGCCCTCCCTCTTCTGAAGTACCTGATTCCCAGCCGGGAAGGCCCCCAGTTGGCCTACCTCACGGAACAACTCCTCGGCGAGCAGAGCGTCGAGGTAGTCGAGGACGGCGTTGGCTTCCATCAGCCCCCGATCTCTTGGAGCGCCCTGGGACCTACGCATGTTCTCCTGAATGTCGAGAACAATGTCGCGCCACTGAGTGAGTGCAAATCTCACAAATTGGTTCGGGACATTGTCCAGCGTGGACTCGGTGCGGTGGGAAGCGACCACCACCGGAAGCGACGGAACTGGCAGGCCCAAGTGAGCGGGAGCCATGACGCGGGGCCCGGCGGCCATTATTGCCCGACTTGAGGTGGAAGAAGCCCTCATACCTTGACCCGGCCTCCGTCGCTCATGCACTGGCTCCCACGTGACGTGCGGGCGGGCGATGATGTTGTGGAAGGCTGCGTCAAGCACATCATCTAGTAGAAGACTCTTTAGAAATGCAAAACGCTGGTACAGTGTTCTCGCATCTCTCGAGTCGCTAACGGAAAATCGTTGTTCGCTGGCCGCAAAGCGCTCCATCACTATTTCACTGCCTTTGCTCGCAATGTCCGAAAGCATCTGCCGAAACTCGTCCTGATAACCGAGCTTGCGCGACCGGATTTCGAACTCGACTTCGCCAACAACCTGCCCGTCAGCAATGACCGCGATGGGCAGGCGACCCGTATGTAGTCGGGGCCGAACACGCCCAATGTCCCCTGCGGCCGTGTCGGGCTCGAATACATCTGGATGGTCAGTGCTAATTGCCTTGGCCTGAGGGATTCGTATCTGGTAGTGGTACTCTTCGCTTTCGAGTAATTGAACAGGCGCCAAGGTCGGATCTGCGGACGGGTCGGCGCGGAAGTCGAGGAGCGGGTGCGGTTTACCGGGTGCCGTGCCCGGTGGCAGTCGGGATACTCGGATATCCCCACAGATGTGCCCGAGACGATCGAGGATCGGAAGCGTGACCCCATCCACCTCCAACTGTGGGATCATTCAGTGAAGCTTACGAATTGGTTGGCGCGCAGGACCTCGATCATTCGTCGGGTCTTGTCAAATGAGATCGGAAGGCGCGGCATCAGCGCAGCCGGATCGAGGGCGTTATAGCCAGCAATGCTCTCGTTCAATCCTCTGGTGGGGTCGTATTCGCCGCTATTGCAGTACAAGGCGAGGGAGCAAAGCGTGGCTTCAAGTCTACGCCGCGAGCCGTGAAGGCGCGGCAGTACTTTTTGCATGACTTGCCGATCGACCGCGTGCAAGACGTCTGTGTCTCCGGCACTGGCGAGCATCGCCGCGAACCGGACAGACTCGTAGAACACTCGATGGCCGAATTCGAAACCGGTCACGGACAGCAGCTTGTGTAGGGTCCGCATGTGTTGGCGAAAAACGTCTGCCTGCGGGGCTGGATATGCTATGTGCCAGGCGTCGTCGGCCGCAATGGAAAGGAACCCCCCAACCAGCGCCGGGTCGCCAGGAGCGACCGGCCGCGGCCTCACAGACTCATCAAGTAGGTCACCGGTCCGGACGCGGAACTCAAATGTGTTCGCTCGGTCCAGGACCTTTGGCGAGAACATATATGTGGTCTCGTCGACATTGACCGTTCCAACCACGAACAGATTCCTCGGAACGGGCCGACGGTCAGGACCTGAGGGGTCGATTCGCCAAACACCCCCCTCTTCCCGCAGGTTCGGTAGACAGTCTTCCTCTGACTCCATTCCTGACAGCACGTCGGCAAAGTACCGTTCCACGTGGGCGAGGTTCATTTCGTCGAGCACGAGCAGGTAAGGACGATATGGGTCTGCCGCTGCGTCGATCATGAACTTCAGTGGAAGCGGAACGTGCCAAGCGCGACGGCCCCCTGCTATAGGCTGAAGAGCGTCTTCATAACCGAAGAGAGCTTCGGCCCCCGTCCAATCCGGACGGACTGGAACCACTGTGACCTGCGACTCACCCAACCATTCCCCAAAGCGCAGCGCGAGCTGAGTCTTCCCCGAACCGGAGAGCCCCGTCAGAATCGCTAGACGCTTCGCTGCTAGGCTAGCGACGAACGCGCGTACTATGTCGTCGTGATTCGTGCCGAAGGAAACGCGACTCTCTCGAAGGGCCGCCGCGAATGTTTCTACAACTGCCCGGAGATCCTTGCGAATCGCCGCTGGAGGCTTTGGGGCAGACTTCAACAGCGCGAGAAGGGCAGCTTCTTGCTCCTTCGTCACGAGGAAATTGCTGCCTTGAGGGCCTGTTAGAATCGTGAGCTGGCGCAGGACTGGGTGGCCCTGCAAGACGGCTCGTCTGATCGGTTCTTCTAGCTTGCGATCGACGCGCACCCGGGCCCTGAGCTGGCGCCCGCCGAACCGGTCCCCGTCTACATTGAACCGCGCCTCCCCGGGGAGTTGCTCCATCTCGGCAGGCTCGCCACTGACGGTGCCCACAGCCACGATGCCCGCCTCGGGGCCGGACTGCCACAGAAAGACCGTGTCGCCCTTATGAATGCGCCCGCGATATTGACGCACCACCCAGGTGAGCTCTCCGAGACTCGCTAACGCCCCGTGAAGATCGAAGTAGTCGAGATTCGCCTGGAAGATCCACGCTGAGCGTTCACCCACCGCGCCCGCCTTGGAGTCGATGTAGCGAACATAGGTGGCAAGCACGGCGTCCAGGTCGGCCTCGAGCTGCTCATCGCTCGGCAGCTTGCCGGCCTCGTAAAACTTGTGCGCTATTGTTGAGACCTCATACATCTGGCCCAGGTCCCCGTGAGCTCTGAGATCGATGTCGTCCGAGAGCGAGAAACCCTGCTGTGCAAGCTCCGGGAACGCCGAACGCAGGTCGGCTACCACTTTGCGGAGCTTGGGCTCCGCCGCGCGCCATCCAAACTCGCGAGTAAGTTCTGTGACACCCTGATTGAAGGTCAGGTAGACGCCCGACATGTCTTCGCGAAAGAGGTAGACGCAGTACACGCCTCTCTGCGTAGACTCTGTTTCGCGCTTATCGGCAATCCCAATCCAGGGTACGTCAACCCAGTTGCCAATCCCCGCCGACGCCGACACCTCCAGTGTCGGTCTCTCACCGACCGGGGCGACTTTTCTTAGCAACTCAGCGATCCCTTGGATCCGACGATACATTGGGGCCTGGCCGTTGAAGCGCTGTGACCGCTTGGCCTCGAGGTAGCCGGCCATCACGGCCTCCATGGAGGCACGTAGATCTGGTCTCCACTGCTCGACAAACGGAGTCAAGTAGAAATCAACGATCGTCCCTGGGTTCGCGGCCTCGAGCTTCTTTCGGAGCGTGAGAAGCGCGTCATCCAGCTGGCGGTCCGTCCATTGTTTGGTCAGTGCGGTGTCCGCCTCGCCAAACCCCGCGAGAATCGTCTTACGGTCTGCGTTGGTCGATGTGCGCTCTACCCTATCGGGAAAGCAGAAGTACCTGAGCATGTGGCGGTATTGGCGATCGCCATCCCGCGGCACCCCGTCTATCCACGCAGCAAAAGCGTCGTAGTCGGTGAGAACCCGGCGGCGCTGCTGCGGAGTGCGGGACTTTAGGTCGACGACAATCGCGATGAGGTAAGCGAGCTCTTTCGGTCGGAACTGGTTGAATCCCTGGCCACCAGAACCGATTCCGATCAGGACCGTGTCACTCAGCAGCGGTGTGGCGGTGGATAGCGGGCTCCCTGAGAGGCTCCAGATCGTCTGGATTTGCTGCCGCTTTCTTTCTGGGGTGATGTTCGAGGGAAATAGAAGCAACGCCCATTGCATTTCGGCCATGAGTTGTTGGGCGGGCGTCGATGCCTCCCGCATCTGACCCTCCAGCTTCGTGAGGAAGCTGTCGGACCCTTCATCAGGGTGGTCGACGAAGGCGCGTCGGACCTCTTCAACGTGTGCTGCGGTCCACAACGACGTATCGGAGAACAGCGATCCGTCTTCGACTAGACACTTATCGCGCCAAGTCGCGAAGGCCTGGTGAATCGGCTCGATGTCTCGCTCTGGGATGAGGCGTGCCATCGTTACTCTCAGTGTTCGAAGGTGTGGACGGCGGAAGCGCCCGCCCCGGGGACGGGAGAGAAAACGCGCAAACTTATCCCTCGGCTGGCGGGCCGACTAGGCGTCGGGATGCAGGATGATCGTGGAAGCGAAAGGGCGCGCGACGCGCCAAGGGCACGGACGCCCGGCAGTACGGGCCATTATCCGGAGGGAGGGCATTGTGACTACCGATCAGCTGCTGGCATTTGGGCTTCTCCTCGTGACCCTCGGGGTGGGCGTAAGCACACTCATCGGCATTCGTAACCAACTCTGGATGCAGATGTTTGCGGAATACACGAGGCGGTACTCAGAGATTATGGACGAGGTGCCCTTTGAGGCACGGCGCCCGGGTGGCGCCTACAGTCTAGAGGCCCTCCCCACGGACCAGCACCACGAGGTCCTGAGAGCCCTCCGAAATTATCTCAACTTGTGCTCAGAAGAGCTGTATCTCGCAAAGACGAGGCGGCTGGACAGGAGGACATGGCGGATTTGGACTAGCGGCATCAAGGACACGCTCCGGCTGCCTTGTTTCAACGCCGGCTGGCGAGAGATGCGAGGAGAGTACGAGTATTTCCCAGAGTTTGTCACGTTTATCGATCATGTGGCGCCAATGGGCCCTGATCCGGCAGCCACCTAAGAACACCGTCCACTAAGAACAGATGGGGGAGGCAGGCGAGGCCCACCTCCCCCCGGTCTTCAACTCTGGTGTCGCTGCCTTTGGAGACGCTTCGGGTTCTCCATCACAAGCCGCTGCGTCTCCATGTCGGGCTGCTGGTACATAAGCATCGTCGCCACATCCCGCCACCCGCCTGCTGCAGCGACGTCTTTCAAGGGCAAGTCCTTCCGATCCGTCGCCCACTTCCGCCGGAATGGATGCCACAGCCCTTGCTTCGGCCTCTCGACACCCGCGGCTTTGTAGGCCCGTTTCAGCCAGTCCGCTGCGAGGTGCCGTGTTACCGCCCGGCTCGAGTCCTTGCGCATCGGAAAAAGTAGAGCCGAGCCAATCGCTTGGACGTTCATCCGGTGCTTCAGTAACGCCTGCTCGGCCACCCTCGGAAGCGGGACAACCCACGTGCGGCGCTTCTTGTCCAGTTCCCCGCGCCAGGTGATGACCCGCTTCTCAAAATCGATATCACTCCACTGCAGGCCTAGAATGCTGCTCAGCCGACGTCCTGTGCTCTCCGCCAGAATGATCAAGAGCGAGAGCAACGGGCTGACCTGATCCGCGACCGCCAGGAGCTTGGCCACGGTCTCGTCATCGACCATCGGCCGCTTGGGATCCGGATTTTTGGGAATCGAGAATCCCGTCAGCGGGTTCCGCTCGAGTAGCGGCTTCCCGTCGTTATAGACGGTCGTAGCCCAAGCGAGCATGGCCTTGAGCTGCTTGATCTCCCCGTGGACCGAGGTCTGCCCAGCCGGCTTGCGGCCGAGCTGGCCGGCCCGCCGCGCAGTCACGTACCCCTTCATCCGGTCCGGGGTCAGGCTGACTGCCGGTGTGTCGGGGCCGAACCACTCCGCCAGGAGCTTCCCGACCCGCTTGCAGCCGAGCATGTACCGCGGCGTCTTCAATGAGCCGTCACGGGTATGCATCGCTTCTACCAGGAACCGTTCGACCAGCATCCCGAGCGTGAACGACCGCGAGTCGTTCCACTCGCCAGCGTCCCGGAGTCGCACCAGCTCGGCCGCTTCCCGCGTGGCGCGGTCGCGGTCCTTGTGCCCCAGACTCCGCTGCGAGTAGGTCCCGCGTTCGCCATTCCAGACGGCTGCATACAAAATGCCACCTGGTTCTCGCTCATAAATCCGAACGCGGTTTCCACGACGGGTGCCGACTGTCCTCGACCAGCATTTACGAGTGGCCATGATGGCCTCCCTTGCCCCGCAATCCGAGGCGGCTGGCGAGCTCGACAACGTCCGTAGCGGCATTATGCGGCCGCTTGGCCTTGATCGGAAGGTCCGCCCGGCGGATCAGGACCTGCCCGCGGGACCCGGGGGGGCGGGTGTCGGTGATCTTCCCCTCGCGAACCATCCGGCCAAGGGATTCGGGGTGGAATCCCGATTCCTTCGCCGCCTGCTCGAGGGTCAACAGCTCCTGGGACGCGTCCCGCAGGGCCAGCTCAACTTGAGAGGCTGCCCATTCCAGGGTGCGCGCCTGCTCCTCCGCCCCGAATTGTCGCAGGTCCTCCGCCTTTGCGCGGAATGCCCCGACGCACCCTTCTACAGCGTGTTTTCGCCCCATCTCGAGCTCGTGCCTCCCGCCTCGAGGTTAGGGACCCCGGCCGGCGAGGCGCAACAACTTTGTTGGTACCAACGAAGCCGCGGACGACGGAGGGAGGGGCTCTCGCACCCCAAGGGGTGCGCGCGCGGGGTGGGTCCCTACCTCGCTACCGGAGGGGGAACCGGACGGGGAACCGAGAGGGGAACCGGGCGGGGAACCGAGAAGTGCACCCCGGATGGTCCACCGGAGTCGCTACCCCGCTACCGAGAGGTGAACCGGGCGGTGAACCGGAGGGTGAACCGAGCGGGGAACCGGGCCGGAAGCCCAAAATCCGGGGAATTCGGCCACCAACAATCGCAGAAACACGCGCACCAGGTAGCGAGGTAGCGGCCAGGGTGCTTCCCCAGGGCACCTTGCAACCCGTGTCCCTCAATCACGCCGAGTGAGCCCCGCTCCGCCGCCTAGGGGACGGACAACTGGACATCCGAAGGGTGCGGACTTGCAACAGGTCGGGCCCCGATTTTAGTAGATTCGGTCCCTTCTCGAGGGCCTCGCCAAATGACCTTCGGGGTGGATGACTCACAGGACGCAATTCTGACCGTGATGCCTTGAACCCCTATGCAGCCCCCTCCAGATCCGCGCACGTGGACAGGATTGGCGCTTCCCAAGGTCAGCTCCGCCTGGTGGGTGGCCGCCGCGAACCGCACGATCGAGCGCATTGAGAATGACATGGGTGTCGTGGTCCCCGGCGGCAGCCGTCTTAGACTAGCACGCGACCGTGCCGAGGAATTGGCAACCAACAGACTGCGAATCACTTCTGCGGACACCGGTGCGGCCCGCATGGCGCGGGAATCTCTACGAACTGTGTGGGATTTCGCCGTCATCGCCGATACAGCCCCCTCCGCGCCCCGCTTCCGCGAAGAGCTCCGGATCGCGCTTACTGGACCACTTCTCAATAAGGATGGTCCAAACGACGGGGCGCGCGACCTTCAATTCCAACTCTACGTTGGCGCCGTATTTGCAATGGGTGGCGTGCAGGTGTGGGGTCAGGAGCCGGACCTTCGCTTCCTCCTCAACGGTGTGGAGCGGGGACTGGCCGTGAAGCGCGTACGAAGCGCGCGGAAGCTGGGCAACCGTGTTGCGAACGCGGCGCAGCAGCTCTTGACTCAAGGACTGCGTGGGCTGGTCGTCGTAAACCTGGATGCCTTCCTCAAGGACGTGTCGTTCGCCGATGCCCATCACGAGGCTGCCGTCGCGGGAGGTCGGTTCAACAGGGCCGTTGCACCTCTTTATCGCATCCTGCCAAGATTGTCGGGGCAACTGTCAGTTCTCGGCTTACTGGCTGTCGGCACCACGTTTGAGTGGGCAGTCTACGATGACAGACCACGATTCGATCTGAACTGGTTCTTTCAGTTTCGATGGTTTGAGGACTCCTTTGAAAGCGCAGATGATGGGGAGCAATTTGTGGGCGCGTTTCGAACGCGGGTTATCGAGCGATTCGCGGCGATCTTGGCGGAGCCCTAAGTGCCGCCAACCCTGTCTTGGGAGCAAATCCGTTGAGCGCCCCCCAGAACATCCTCTTCGCAGCCCTGGCCACTTGCAGGGCATCAAGTCGTCTTGACGCTCGTCGGTCAGTGAATCCTTCTCGAGAACTCCTTGGGCAAGTGCTAGGGTGCGCTCATCTGGATCAATCCTTGACCTTCTCCTTGTCCTTTACGGGCTGGGCGGCGCGCTCCGAGGCCTCTAGCGCCTTTCTTAACACTTCCCGCGCAAGTCTTGCCCCAAATTCGGCCGGGTTGGTTGTGTCAATTGTCCCTTCTGAAGGCGCGTCAGGGAAAAAGGCCTTTCGGTACTCTTCCATGGACAAATACTCTGCCGAGGTCTTCCGGCCACCCTTACTTGCCATCGCCAACTCCTGAGCTGCCCCTGTTGAAGTACTGAGTGGTGAAGTGGGGGTTGAGCTCCAAATTGAAGTAATGCTTCCGCTTGATCCACACGAAGCCGTCACCCTTCGAGATCACCGCGACGTCAATCGCCCCCCCAACGGTCTCATCGTCCAGCGTGACCTTGCGTTTGAAGGAAGTCAGATTCACCAAGGTTTCGGCCATAGTGGCCAGCTCATCTTTGGGGAGAGCTTCGACCGCACTCATGATCGGGTCGGTGAAGGTTTCGGATGAGAATTCCTGCATACCTTCATGGAAGCGCGCGACGGACTCCAGACTCACAGCCTTCCATTTCTCCAAGAGATTCTGACGCTCGACGTCGCCCATTCCCGTCAGGGTCGCGAGGATCTTCTCTGGATAGTCGTCAAGGAGTTTGCGGAAGAAGCTGCTAACGGCCGAGAAGTATTTCGGATTCACGCCCATCATGAATGCATCGACTTCCTCACGCTGGGCAAATGGTGCTATGGCGGCTCCCAGTCCAACACGAACCTTGGTACTTTCGTGCGCCCTGCTCTTCAAGACACCCTCGACCCTCCCCTGCAAGTCAATCCACTCCACGGATGGATAGATATCCCTTGTTCCGAACCCCGCAACCACGATACCCGAGGTCTGGTCGGGGGGGAAAGAGTCCTTGGTGAAAAGGCCAATCGCGTAATCGCGCAGTTGCGACGCGGCGTCCTGGTCGATGGGAAGACCTCCGAACACCTCTGAAACCGTCTTATCGAGTTCGGGGCCGTATTTGGCAGCGATCTTCTCCCCATGATCGACAGGGAGGGAACCGACATCCTTGAGGAGACTTCGCGGACCAAGTCTTGCCTTAAGAACCTCACCTACTATGCTGGCAACTTCTTCGTCTGCGATCTTACGCCGCTGCAGGACTCGCTCAACCTGCCTGTTGATGTCATCTCTAACCTCACGGAGTGCCCGCTGAATGGTGTTCCTGACGAACCCACGCTCCTCTTCCACCAAGTTCAGCAAGCTGTCGGTTTGCACAGTGCCGATGAAATCTTCCAAATATTCCTTGAGAGTCGCGAAACTCTGAGTCCCCAGATTCTCGCGATAAGCCTTTATGATGACTTCCCACGGCACGCCCATGAACTCGGCGTTTCCGTGGACCATGATTCCAACTGGATGGTGTTTCGACAGCGCAAAGAGCTTGTTGACCGTTCTGAAGATCTTGGTCTTCTCGGGACTTTTGATGGTAACGGCGGAATCAGCGGCGAGCGCCACCGCGAGTTTGTTTAGGACGGCAATTTCGGCGGTCATCGCGGGCTGGTACGGAAGAGGGCGGGAGGGTGCATACGAAGGCCTGAATGTACCGGGTGTCGGTCACATCGCAACCTATACGGAGCCAATAAGTGACCTCCTGCGGGGTCTCACCAAGACGCACAACCGAGCATGCAGTCGGCTCGCTTCGGAACCGGCCCAAACCAGATGCCTGTACTGGAGTCAGCCCTTAACGAGGTTATGTAGACGGACTGTCGAGGAGATGCAGGACGAAGTCCCATCCGCTCCAGTACGAGAAGGCTCGCCAGCCAGAGGCCAGCCCAGTGAGAAACGAAACTTACGGTGGGAATAAGGCCCGGTCCGGTGTCGTCTCTTGAGTGAAAGCACCAGGCGCACCCGGCTCCTGGCACGTGGTAAGAAACCAAGCTCGAGTAGTGGCTGGTGGCGCCCACACCAAGCCAAGCCGGCCACGCTCTCTGCACCTCCCACCGCGTCGGGATGTCGTCAACTCCAACCAGCACGGCAGGGGCCGGGTTCCCCAAGCTCCTACGCAGAGCCGAATCGTATCGAGCTACCATTGGCTCAACTGAGACGGTTGGTGGTTTCACTTGGGCAAGATCCACTGCTTTCGCCATTCCAACGCGGGAACGTCTGAGAAGTGCGTACCTATTCAGATTTGTCAGGTCGGAATGCTCCGGGTCAATCACTCTGTACTGCCCGGCCGCATCCCGAATTCGCCAAAGGGCATAGAGTGCGGCCTGGATGATTGCCCCTCCGCTGATGCAATCAACCTCACCCAGTCTCCCCGTCGGTATGGGTGTTCCCGGCGGCGCCAAGGCCACCGTTGCCTCCTGAATCGGGGCGAAGAACTGTTCGAACGCCCGTAAGTCGCTGGCATGGTCCTTCAACCGGGTTACAGCCAGCTTGAATGCCTCGCCCGCAGCGAGCCCGGCCGCGGCGAGCGGCCCCAGCGGAGAGCGGCTGTCAATCCATCGAGAACCCGGTGCGCTGGTAATTGTTCCGGACCAAGCATCTGCTTGCATGCGAACGATCCGTGCCGCACGGCCGGCCCACCTCGAGTCACCCACCAAAATGGCAATATCAGGGACCGTGCGACGTGTGCCGCCTGATCCACTCTCACGAGGGATTAGGTCCGCCAATGCGTCACTCAAGGAGTCCTCTAGCCGCTGACCGGACAGAGGCGCCTGCCACCCCTCCAAGGCCACCCTTGGCACGTCGAGTTCGACGGAAGCTCCCCACCTTGCGCAGAGGAGGGCCGCTGTGACGAGAGCGTGTTGGGCAGATTCCGAGGCTAGATTCGCTTGATCGCCAACCAATACCACTCGTGTACCTAACAGAGCATCAGCAATGAACTCGTCCGCAATCGCAGGGCCGAGATGATCGCGGACCAGTATGAGAGTTCGACTCAGACTAGGGACTGTATCCACGGGAATCTCGGGTCACACGATCTCGAAGTGTTCTGGAATGGCTACCTCGCGCCAGGTCCCGTCTGTTTGCAGCCGCGCAAGGAAGGCGTCTTCGAATCCGACAGAACCCGTCGCGAACCGCGGGATCACTAGAGATAGAAACCCCGGAACGTGGATGATGGGCCAGGCGTCATCTGTGGAGGAGTGGAAGGCCTCGTTGGGATGCGTGTGGACCTGCACGCGGATGCCCGAGCGCGTGGCAGTCAATCCACGCCAGAAATCGTTTAGCCAAGCGTCATCAAGCTCGAATCCGACCCCGTGGGCATGGTGCTTCGGATGCACCACGCGTTCAATCGTCGACACGCTGCTCCAAGGACTGAGCCACAGTACCTGGCATTCGCTCACACCGCGCCCACAGCGGCGGAGCTCAGCGAACGTCTGCTCGACCACCGCCGCCGGGACCATGTAGCGGTCGCCTGGTTCGTTCATCAGCCGCCCTTCACCGCCCCGGGGCGCATCAGAAGGTGATCACCGGCCTTCACGCCCACTTCGCCGATCTTCGCGGCGTCCGGCAGCTCCACATTCGCCTGGTTGAACAGCGACAGGATGTGGGGCTGATTGGTGACGCCGAACTCCCGAATCGCCTTCCCTAGTAGGACGTGCACGGGTTCGTTCACATTCACGGTGAAGGACTTCTCGATGCCGTTGTAGCTCACGAAGACATCGAACGTCGTCGCGTGTGCGTGCCCCTGGTTTTGCTCACTCGGGGGGGCCATCAGTGCGTCGGGCATTGTCGCCCTCCTACATCAAAGGGGTGTTGCGAGAAACAGATTGTGGTGATACCATAGTATCACTTTCGCTAATCTATCACTAGGAGTGATACCTGTCAAGTCGTGAACGCCGTAGCGGCCACAAGGGGCCTTCGGAACCCTTCGGAGAGCGCCTTGGCCGCCTCCGCGAGGATGCCGGCCTGTCTCAAAGCGCCTTAGCTCGGCGCGTGGAGGTCTCGCAGTCCGCGATCTCACAGATGGAGTCGGGTGAACGCAGCCCATCGTATACGATGCTCTCACAACTCGCAGAAGCTCTGGGAGTTAACCTAGCGTACCTAGTGGGAGGGGACGTCGAAGGGCTTTCGGCACCTGAGCAAAAGCATTTTCGGCGTTACCGGGCCCTCCCCTCGGAGGCCCAGCAAGAACTCACGGCCTACGTCGACTACCTGCAAACGAAATACTCAAAACGCGAGCGATAGGTTCGGCGGAAGTCGATGAGCACCCCCCATCCAAGGCCGGAACGCCGGTGGTCACCGCGACGCTCCCCGCTTGTGGCGCTCGAGCGCCTCTCGGATGGCGATTTCCTTCATCTTGGCGCCGAGTAGATACCAGTCCTTTCGCGCCGCTACGCCTGCCGCGGTCCTGCCCGCAACGTCCGCCACGGCCTCTAGTGCCGACGCGGGCGCAGCGATGGCGGGAACTAACCCCACAGCAGTCATCATTGATCCCGCGGTTTGGAACCCCCGACTAACGTGCTTGGCCACATCGCCGGAGTCCATGGCTTCCGCCATTAGCCCAAGGAGCCTCGGCTCGAGCTGATCGTGGAGGGAAGCGTCTTCTACGGCTTTGCGGAAGCTGTCGGCATACTTGGCGATTTCCTTGGAGGCCCGCATGGCTGCGAAGGCACCGAGGTCGGCCGGACTGAAGTCAAGCCCAACGACGTCCAGCGTCCGCTCTTCGATGGCGATCTTGCTGCGCGGCTGGCCCGCGGTGGTCGGCTCACCAAGCAGCTCCCGCACCCAAGGAGCGACAAACGAATAGGCGTGTCGGAAGAAGGAATCTCCGATCAACGTGGCCTTGGTTTTCGCGGCCAGTCGGATCTGAAGCGAGGTCCTGGCGAGAAAATGGGTGTGAAGGTTGGTGCCTCCTCTTAGTGCTGGATTGGAGTTCAGAAAGGCGGGCGCGCCCTCGGATGACAGAGCCGCCGCCGCGACGGCTAGATTCTCATCGGACCATTCGTTGTCTCCGAGGTTCGACCCGATCCGGAGGTCTGGGTGATAGTAGATGCCGTCTCTCAAGTACGACCCATGGTCCGGAAGGCTAGCGTCCGCGGGTGCCAGGCTGATTTCGGGATAGAGTGACGCTACCGCAGCCGCCTTCGTGGAGAGGCTGTGTGGGTCGTTGCCGTAGAGAACCCGGTAGTAGGGATGACTCTGCGAGTGAGGCCGCCCACCGGCCAGAAACCAGAAGAGCGCGCCCTCAAATGGGTACGCCGGTACTACGCGATCTGTAGTCATGCGAGGCTCGGCTGGCTTTCAGTTAGAGAGGCTGGTGCTCAAGCGCATAGGAACCAGGAAACGCATTCACAAACGATCACACTTCTAGCCAAAAAAGACGAAGCGCGATAGCTTGAACTCGCTATCGCGCTTCGAGTTGCCCCTCCTGGGCTCGAACCAGGACTCTCCTGATCCAGAGTCAGGCGTGTTGCCAGTTACACCAAGGGGCAGTGCTTCGTCATCCTCTCCCTAACCTACCCTGCACCGCAATGGAGGCCAGGACGGACCGCCTCCCCTATGGAGCTGAGGGGGCTCGAACCCCTGACCTCCTGGGTGCGATCCAGGCGCTCTCCCAGCTGAGCTACAGCCCCTTGGGGACGCGGAACTTAGACGCCTGCCCGCCCTCCAGCAACCCCTGATAACTCCGCCCCCGCCCACCCCTTAGCAAATGCGGAAGTCGGAATGCGGAATGCGGAATGACTGCCCCTCCCCTCCGCACTCCCCTCTCCGGCATTCCGCATTCCGCATTCCCCCTCCGCATTCCGCACTCCGCATTATTGTTGTCGCATGCGCGCCACCTCCACCACCTTCTCCGCCCCCATCGCCGCCCCCCTCGACCGCGTCTTCACCCTCCTCTCCTCCCCCGACTCCTACCCCGCCTGGCTCCCCGGCTGCCAACACGCCGCCACCCTCGGCGCCCTGAAAAAAGGCTCCCGCATCTCCATCACCTTCCCCGCCGACCGCTCCACCATCCTCGAAATCGTCGAGTTCATCCCCCCCACCACCATCGGCTGGGCCGACCGCGGCGACCGCCGCGGCTCCCGCACCTTTTTCCAGCTCTACTTCGCCGGCGGCGCCACCACGCTCTCCATGAAAGACATCTGGGAACCGAAGCGGATCACGGATCTGGTCAAGGGAAGAATCTTCAAGCGCAGAGACGCCAAACGGTTCTTCGATGCGGTGGTGAACAATCTTCGCAAGGCCGTAACCAGGTAACTAACCCCGGGCGCAAGCCCGGGGTGGCGAGCCGGCTACTCCGAGTACGGCACCTCCACCGTCAGCCCGTCCCGCGCCACCACCGTCTCCGGAAACACCTCCTTCGCCTCCTTCACCAGCTCCTCCGCACTGATCGAATAGCGCGCCGAGAGGTGCGTCAGCACGAGCTTTCGAACCCGCGCCGCCAGGGCCACCTGCGCCGCCTCCCGCGCCGTGGAATGGTTGGTCTCCTTCGCCCGCTCCACCTCGTCCTCCCCGAAGGTCGCCTCGTGCACCAGCAGATCGGCCCCCGACGCCGCCTCCACCGTCGCCGCACAGGGCCTCGTGTCCCCCGTGAGCACAACCTTCCGCCCCCTGCGCCTCTCCCCCACGATCCCGGCCGCCGGAATCTCCCGGCCGTCCACCATCACCGTCTCCCCGCGCTGGAGCTTTCCCCACAACGGCCCCTCCGGCACCCCCGCCGCCTTCGCCTTCTCCGGATCGAACCGCCCGGGCCGCTCGTCTTCCACCAGGGCATAGCCGATCGCGTTCGGGCCATGGTCCGTGGGAAACGCGATGAGCTTGTAGCCGTCCCTCCCTGACCCCTGACCCCCGACACCCGGCACCTCGCCCGGCTCCACCTCGACGATCTCCACCCCGAACGGCACCCGGTCCGACCCCAGCGAAATCGCGCTCGTGAGCACGCGCTTCGCCCCCCTCGGCCCATAGAGCCGCAGCGGCTCCGCCCGCCCCTGCAACCCCAGAGTCCGCACCAGCCCCACGATCCCGAGAAGATGATCGGCGTGAAAATGGGTGAAAAAGATCTCCGTCAACGCGAAACTCACCCCGTAACGCATCATCTGCCGCTGGGTCCCTTCCCCGCAGTCGAACAGCAGCGTCTCCCCCTCCCGCTCGAGGGCGAGCGCGGAGACGTTCCGCTCCACCGTGGGCCGCGCGGCGGACGTGCCGAGAAAGGTGACCGAGAGCATGGGGGCAAATATAGAGAATGCGGAGTGCGGAATGCGGAATGCGGAATGAATGGCGCCTGGGACTCCCCGCGGTCGATTCCGCACTCCGCATTCCGAATTCCGCATTACCACCCGGCCCGCCAAGCCGTAGCTTTTCATATCCCCATCTCCCCCAGGGAGCCGTCGTCATGCGCTTCTACCTCATCGCCGGCGCCGCGTTGCTCGTGGCCTCCACCGCAGCGGCCCAGGCCCACCCCGGCCTCGACCCCGCCAACTTCGACACCACCTGCGCCCCCTGCCGCGACTTCTACCAGTTCGCGAACGGCGGCTGGATCGCCCATACCACCCGCCCCGCCGACCAGTCCCGCTGGGGCGCCTTCGGCGAGCTCCAGAACCGCAACCAGGAA
>Ga0335085_10004078_pt1 | contig 24543 bp, 23 predicted proteins | sample Lox_Sample_45_FD_206712 | JGI IMG/M metagenome (GOLD analysis project Ga0335085, IMG submission 206712) | Soil microbial communities from Loxahatchee National Wildlife Refuge, Florida, United States - Lox_Sample_4.5 | ecosystem: Environmental > Terrestrial > Soil > Wetlands | place: USA...
ATGCACGAGGCCGGCTATAAAGTGGTGGGCCTGGCGGACATTTCCGGCGGGCTCTACAACGAGGGCGGGTTCGATGTTCCCGCGGTAATCCGCTGGGTGCACGGGGAGAAAAAACCGCTGGTGGAATTTCCGGGCGGGGGCCAGAGGATGTCCGCGCACGGGGTGATTTTCCAGCCGTGCGACGTGCTGGTGCCCGCGGCCACGGAAAACCAGATCACCAGCGACAACGTGGAAGACGTGCAGGCGAGCATCCTGATTGAGGGCGCCAACGGCCCCACCACCGCGCCGTGCGACGAGGTCCTCGAGCGCAAGGGCGTGTTCGTGATTCCCGACATTCTGGGCAACGCCGGCGGCGTTACCGTGAGCTACTTTGAATGGGTGCAGGACCGCCAGGGCTTTTTCTGGCGGGAACGCGAAGTGAACGAGCGGTTGCAGGACGTGATGGACCACTCCTTCAACGAAGTGGTGCGGTACGCGGAGGCGCACAAGGTGAACAACCGCACCGCCGCGTACATGGTGGCCATTGACCGCGTGGCCCGCGCGCTGAAGCTGCGCGGCATTTATGCGTAGGGGCAGATTCGCGCCGGTTCGCTGACCGTGCGGCGCGCGTCTGCCCGCGGTGAACAGGGTGCCGGCCGTCCTTCTGGGGGCGGCGAAGAATTTGCTCCCCCACAGGAATCCGGAACGAGCAGATTCCTCGCCCGCCGGAGCGGGCTCGGAATGACGTGGGCTCTGGCCGGGTGTATCGACGCGCCCGGTCCCTGCACAACAGCCGGAGGGACGCCGGCGCTACCTTCATGCCGCGTGGCACAAAAAGCGAAACGCAATGCCGCCGCGAGGTTTGCGCCGCGGGCCGCTGCCTGCGCGCATTGGGCTTCGTGCCGGCTGCGGCCGGCAATCTCTCGGTGCGGCTTCCGGGCGGCCGGATTCTGGCCACGCCTTCCGGAGTGCCCAAGGGCGAACTGCGGCCATCTGAGCTGATCGCGGTGCGCAGTGCGGGAGCAGGGGAACGCCCTCGCGGCGGCAAAAGAAACGGCACCGGAGAAGCGGCCGCGCGAGTCTCCTCGGAAATCCTGATGCACCTGCGCATCTATGCGCTGCGGCCGGAGGTGCGCGCGGTGTGCCACGCGCATCCCCCGGTGGCTACGGGGTTCGCTTGCGCGGGACGCGCGCTGGAGCGCGCGGTGCTGGGGGAAGCGGCCGTCCTGCTGGGTCCTGTGCCGCTGGCGCCGTTTGGCGCTCCGGGAACCGCGGAACTGGCGGATTCCATCGCCCCATTTGTTCCCGGGGCCGATGCCATCCTGCTGGCGAATCACGGAGTGGTCAGCTATGGCCCGGATTTGCGCACCGCGCTGCTGCGAATGGAATTGGTGGAGCAGTGCGCGCGGGTGACGCTGGTGGCGGAGTTGGCCGGTGGCGCGCGTTTGCTTTCGCGCGCGCAGGTGGAGGCGCTGGTGGCCTCGCGGCCGCGCTACGGGCTGGCCCCGTGGCCGGCAAACGCGCGGCGCTGGCTGGCCGCGGAAGACGTTTAGATTCGCGCGGGCGGACGGCGCAGCCCCCGGGAGGCAGCGTGGGAGCAGAGACCGATTTCCTGGAAGCGGTGAAAGCCGGCAACGCTGCGCGTGTGCGCCAGATGCTGGACGCGGATGCCGCGCTGGCCGGGGCGCGGGCGGAATCCGGCGAGTCGGCGGTTACGCTTTCTGTTTATTACGGCAAGGATGACGTGCTCCAGATTCTGCTGGAGCGCAAGGCTCCGCTGGACGTGTTTGAAGCCGCGGCCGCCGGGGTGCGCGCGCGTGTGGAGGAACTGGTGGCGGGCGATGCCGCGCTCTGCGCCGCTTTCTCCCACGACGGATTCACCCCGCTGCATCTGGCGGCGTTTTTCGGGCGCATACCGGTGGTGGAATTCCTGCTGTCTCGCCGTGCCCCGGTCAACGAAGTCTCCCGCAATCCATCGGAGCTGCGGCCACTGCATTCCGCCGTGGCCCACCGGCAGCCGCAGGTGGCGCTGGAGATTTCCCGGGCGCTGATCGCCGCGGGCGCGGAGGTGAATGCCACGCAGCATGGCGGATGGACCGCGCTGCACGCCGCGGCGCTGCACGGCAATGTGGCGCTGGTGCGCCTGCTGCTCCAGGCCGGGGCGCATGCCAACGCGAAAAACGACACCGGCCAAACCGCCGCAGCCCTGGCCAAAACCAAAAATCACAAAGAGGTGATCGCGCTGCTGGAGAAGCGGTAGGCACGTTCCGCGTGCATGTTCCGGGGTAGCCACGGTCAGTGTTTTACTGACCGTGGGAATTTGAGCCGAATGCTTGGTCCTTCCGCCCAGTCTCTCGTGACGGAACGAACGGACGGAACGAACCCACGGTCAGAAAGGCGCTGACCGTGGCTACCCCACACGGAGCTACGGAACGGACGGACGGAACGGACCCACGGTCAGTCCCGAATTGCGAAGCCACGGGATTCGGGACTGACCGTGGCTACCGTTCCCGATTCAGCGCTGCGGTTAACTGACCACGAAGTAGGAGTCGTGGCCTTCGAGGTGGATTTCCAGGATGCTGCCGTCTGAATTGCGGAGCACGGAATCTTCCGTATCCTTGGTTGTGGCTTTCTTCCATTCGCCTTTGGCCTCCGCGACCACCTTGCCGTTGTGCTTGAACATCGCGGTCGAGTCGCTGAGCACCACCTGGTAGTCGCCGGCGGGCAGGGTGTTCCCGGCTACCTTGAATGAATCGGTAGTTGAAAAATTGGTGGAGTGACCCTTGGCCATCACCGGAATCGCCAGGGCCAGCCCCAGCACCAGGACAAAGAGCGTAAAGAAGTTTCGAACAGACACACGCATCGCTTCCTCCTTCTTTCCTGCTTGGGATCGAGCCCACGCAGCGCCGCCGGCGGGGACCGGGGAGCCCCGGGCGAGTCCGCGCCGCGTGGAGTGCTCACTTGCTAAGACGGAATCCGGGCGCTGTAAGTTTCCTGCAGGGCCCGAAAATTTAGAAAAATTTCGCGGCAAAAAAGCCCTGTCCGATTCCGGGACGCAGGAGACGGCGCGGACACCGGCCGGTTGTGGCACCGCGTCCCTGCGGGCCCCGCATCTCCACGAGTGCCGAAGCTGCGGGACCAGTCACCATTCACGGAACAGCCGCGACGGCCTCGTTGACACCACCCCGCGCCTCCTCAATACTTTCGGGCATGATTGGGTTGCTCCGCGGTGAGCTGCTGGAAAAGCGCACCAATCAAGTGATCGTGGACGCCGGGGGAGTGGGATACGAGCTGCACATCCCGCTTTCCACGTTTGCGGCCCTGGGCCCGCTGCACCAGGCCGTGACGCTGCTGGTCTATACCCACGTGCGCGAAGATCAGCTCGCGCTCTACGGCTTCCTGACAGCGAGGGAAAAGCACCTGTTCGAAAAGCTGCTGGGCGTGAGCGGTGTGGGGCCTTCGGTGGCGCTGCGCATTCTCTCCGGGATGAGCGCGGAAGAAATTGTGCCCGCGGTGCGCCGCGGAGACGTGCCCGCGCTGACGCGCATCAACGGGGTGGGCCGGAAGACCGCGGAGCGCATCATCGTGGAACTGCGCGACAAGCTGGCGGAGGCGGAAGCGGCCGGGGCGGAGCCGCGCGCCGCGGGCGGGCGCACGCAGCTCGAGGAGGACTTGTTCTCCGCGCTGGAAAATCTGGGATACGTCCGTCGAGAAACGGAGCGCGCCGTGGCCGCGCTGCGTAAAAGCGGAATGCCCGCGAGTTTCGATGCCGCGCTGCGCGCCGCGCTGCAGCAGTTGAGTCCGGCGACGGGCGCGGGCGGCAAGCCGGGAGCGCGGGAGTGACTCCACTCGCGCCCGCGGGGCGGCAGCCGCATGGATGGCAGGGGGGTGCATTCCCATGATTGAAATTCTCTGGGAATTTGAAGTGCGCGAAGGCCAAGGACCGGAATTCGAGCGGCATTATTGCGCCAACGGAACCTGGGCGGAATTTTTCAAGGGCAGTCCGGCCTATCACGGCACCAAGCTCTTCGCCGGCGAATCGAACCGGTATCTCACCTGGGACCGCTGGGATTCGCAGGAGGCGTATGAAGAATTCCGGCTGGCCAACCGGCAGGAATATAACGATCTGGACTCGAAGTTTGAAGCTCTCACCGTTTCCGAGCGCTGCCTGGGCTTCTTCGAGATGAAGTAGAATCGGTGCCGCGAGTCCCGCGCATGGCCAAACCCACCGAACGGATCGTTTCCGGAGCGCCCACGGCGGAAGAGGCGCGCCTGGAAGCCAGCGTGCGCCCCAAGCGCCTGGCGGAGTTCATCGGCCAGTCGCGCATCAAGGAGCTGCTGGGCATCACCATCGAGGCGGCAAAAAACCGCGGCGAGGCGCTGGACCACGTGCTGCTCTACGGCCCGCCGGGGCTGGGCAAAACCACGCTGGCGCAAATCCTGGCCGCGGAAATGGGCGTCTCCATCAAGACCAGCTCCGGGCCGCTGCTGGAGCGCAAGGGCGACCTGACCGCCGTGCTCACCGCGCTGGAAGATCATGAGTTTCTTTTTTTGGACGAAATCCACCGCCTGTTCCCGGAGATCGAAGAAATCCTCTACCCGGCCATGGAGGATTTTCAGATTGATCTGGTGATCGGCCAGGGGCCGGGCGCGCGCGTCCATCCCTACCGCCTGAACCACTTCACGCTGGTGGGCGCCACCACGCGCGCCGGATTGCTGACCGCGCCGCTGCGCTCGCGCTTTGGCATCGTCCACCGCCTGGAATTTTACAATTCCGAAGAGCTCGAGCAGATTGCCACGCGTTCGGCAAAAATCCTGGGCATCGGGATGGATCCGGCCGGCGCTCGCGAAATTGCCCGCCGCAGCCGCGGCACGCCGCGCGTGGCCAATCGCCTGCTGCGCCGCGTGCGCGACTTTGCCCAGGTGCGCGCCGCGGGGCACATCTCCGTGGAAGTGGCCCGGGAGGCGCTGGGCATGCTGGGCGTGGATGAACAGGGACTGGACGAGGTGGATCGCGGTTTTCTGCGGGCCCTGGTGGAAAAATATTCCGGCGGCCCGGTGGGCCTGGGCACGCTCGCCGCCACGCTGAGCGAAGAAGAAGACGCCATCGAGGAAATCTACGAGCCGTACCTGATGCAACTGGGCCTGGTGGACCGCACGCCGCGCGGCCGCGTGGCCACCGCGCTGGCCTATAAGCACCTAGGGATGGAGGATCCGCGGCGCGCGGAAGAAGCTCCGCCCGTCCGTCGCCAGCCCAGCCTGTTCTGATTCTTTCGGCTCTCTGAATTCTCCCTGTTCTTTCCGCTCTTTTGTTTCTCTCTGTTGCTGTTTCTCTTTTCTCTCTTCTCTGTTCCTTCCTCTCTGCGCCCTCTGCGTCCCTGCGTTTCTTCTTCTCCGTGCGCTCCGTTTCTCCGTGCTCTCCGTGTTAAATTGTTGTCTTAGCGATGAAGAAATCCATTCATCTCGGCCTCGGCTCCAATCTGGGCGACCGCGCTGCGTATCTGGAGCAGGCCATCACCGCGCTCGCCGCGGCAGGCGTTACGGTGGTGCGCTGTTCGTCCTTCTACGCAACGGAGCCCATTGGCTTCGCCCCGCAGCACTGGTTCCTGAACGCAGTGGTGCAGGCGGAAACGGACCTCATGCCCCGCCAGCTTCTCCACGCCACGCAGGAAGTGGAGCGCAGCCTGGGCCGCCGACGCATGGTCCGCAATGGCCCGCGCACCGTGGATATTGACATCCTCTTCTACGGCGGAAATGTGGTGCGCATGCCGGACCTGGAAATTCCTCACCCGCGCATGGCGGAGCGGCGCTTTGTGCTGGTGCCGCTGCGCGAGATTGCTCCGGGCCTGCGCCATCCCACGCTGCGCCTGAGCATCGCGGAACTGCTGGCCGCTACGCCGGACCGCAGCGAGGTGCGCCGGTGGCATCCGTCCGCGGACGCGCCCGGGAATGAGCTGTGCGATTCTCCGCTGGCTCCTCCGGGATTTACTTCCGGCAGGTTCGCGTGACCGATCAGGATTTTCTTCGCGAGGCGATTCGCGCGGCGCGGCAGGGCATCGCCGCCGGCCAATCGCCCTTTGGCTCCGCGATCGTGCGCGACGGGCAAGTAGTGGCCGCGGCGCACAACAGCGTGTGGCGCGACACTGACCCCACGGCCCACGCCGAGGTGAACAATATCCGCGCCGCGGCCCGGGCCCTGAACTCGATTGATCTGGCGGGGTGCACGCTCTATTCCACCTGCGAACCGTGCCCCATGTGCCTCGCGGCGATCCACTGGGCAAAAATCACGCGCGTGGTGTACGGCGCGGCCATTGGGGATGCCGCCGCGGCCGGCTTCTCCGAACTGCGCGTTCACGCCGGGGAGCTGGCCCGCCTGGGCCGCAGCCCGCTGGTGGTGGAAGGCGGCGTGCTGGTGGACGAATGCCGCGCTCTCTTCACCGAATTTCAGGAGCGGAGTCCAGGCAAGACTTACTGATCGGAGTCATGCGGGAGCTGAAGCGGGCACGAAGACTTTTGAATGTTCGTTCAGATCGGCCGCTCGCCGAGCTTGCTCTTCTTCCTCTTCTTCTCTTCCTCGGACTGCTGGCGCTCATATTCCGCCAGCTCTTCTTCGGTGTAGTAGTACTCGTCGCGGGAGGCGAACATGGAACTGGCCGGCGCAGATTTCTTCCCGGGTTTGCCGGACTTGGTGCGAGCCCGCTGTTCAAACGCAAAGCCGCGCTCCCGCGCCGTCTTGCCGATGAACTGCGCCTGGATCAGAAGGTCGTTCACCTTTTCCATGAAGGTGTTGAAGTGGTAGGGCTTGGTGGCGTAAGGCAGATGGTCGTTTTCCAGAACGGGGATGATGTTGGTCACTTCGTCCGCGGGGACTACAAACAGCACGCGCAGGCGTGAGCGGCCCTCCTCCACGGGCGCGGCCTGCGCCAGCTCCTTCAGGATCTGAAAGAGCGGCCCACGCATGTCCACCAGCGTCATGCTGGCGATCACCAGGGCCCAAGTGCCTTTGGCCAGTTCCTGAAAAGCGGTCGAGGCGTCGCCCAAGATGGTGACTTTCCAGCCCTCCGCATCCAGCATCAACTGGATGGACTTCTGGGAGCCGGGGTCATCTTCCAAAACCAGGATGTGCAGTTCTTTGGGCACGGGGCAGCCTGCGCGGCCCAGTATACGCCACTCCCGGGCGCCTGGAGACTGCTCGCGCGGCTTGGGCGTGCCATGCGCCGCTACAGGGAATAAAAAGCGAAATATTATTCTTGACAGAGCGAATGAAAAGCGAATACTATGGCGCATCGCGAGGCGGGCTTTGGCCACTTCTCCCACTCTTCGTTCCGGCTTCGCACCCGCCGCCAACCCGTGTGTTGGCTCCAGGCGCCGCCGGACGAAGCTGGATCCCCCCTCACTTTTCCCTGACCCCAGGGACGGCCAGCCCGCTGCCGGAGGCGTCCCCACGCCCCCTCGGGGCCTGTGCCCGAGCGGGGACGCCACAAAACCGGTTTCAGGCATTGCTCGCCTCGCGCTCTCCTCCCCACTGGTGGAAGAGAAACGCCAGACGGAGTATTACCTGCTGCCGGTGAAGTCGCTGTTGAATCGCTGCACCTCCGAGCGCGTGCCGTTTCCCTGGACCATCAATCCCTACCGCGGGTGCGAATTCGGCTGCCGCTACTGTTATGCGCGCTATACGCACGAATTCATGGAGCTCGAGCCGGAAGATTTCGAGCGCAAGATTTACGTGAAGGCGGACGCCGGCGCGCATGCCGCGCGCGAACTGGCCCCGCGCGCGATGCACGGGCCGCACATCGCCATGGGCACGGCCACCGATCCCTACCAGCCCGCGGAAGAAGAATTCGGAGCCACGCGCGCAGTGCTGGAGTCCATGGCCCGCGAGAGCGGGCTGAGCGTCTCCATCACCACCAAGTCGAACCGCGTGGTGCGCGATATTGATCTGCTGCAACGCATCGGCGAGAACTCGTGGATCTCGGTGAATCTTTCAGTCACCACGCTCAACCAACGCCTGGCCCGGCGGCTGGAGCCGCGCGCCCCGCGGCCGGACTTGCGCCTGGACGCGGTCACCCGGCTGCGCGAGGCGGGCATCGCCGCCGGAGTGTTTGCTATGCCGATTCTGCCGGGCATCACCGACCGGGAGAGCGACCTGGACGCGCTGGCCCGCGCGGCGCGGGATGCGGGAGCGCAGTGGCTGGCCGCCAGCGTGCTCTTTCTGATGCCTTCCTCGCTCGCGGTATTCCTGCCCTTCCTGGAAAAGGAATTTCCCAAGCTCGCGCGCCGCTACCGCGAGTGGTACACGCATAATGCCTATGCCCCGGAGTCCTACCGGAAGGAGATTTCGGAGCGTGTCGCGGCGATCCGCGCGAAATACGGACTGGGCTCGCGCCCCACGGCGCCCATGAGCGGCAAAGAAGACCGGCCGCAGATGGAGCTGGCCTGGTCGGCGGTTTAAGATAAAGACGAAACTCGGGAAACGAAAGTCGAAAATCGGCCGGACTTACGAACTACTTTGAAGTCTGGGGGGCGCCAGGAGGGGAGAGCGATTTTCGATTTTACGGCACAATAATTCGTGGGGCTTCCTTCTCCTCTCCTTTCACCGGCGGAAACTGCGCGCCCAGAAAACCGATGAACGCGCGGCATTTTGGCCGCCCGTTGGAATGCGTGCGCAGCACCCGGGCCAGGAAGACGGTCACGTACAGCACATCGCTGTCTTTCACCACCGGAAGCGCGGCTCGCGAGAGCTGGTCTTTGCGCAGCGCCTGCACCGCTTCGCGCAACTGGGTGTAAAGTTCGCGCGACGGGCCGCCCTCCGGAGGCTTCTCGTAGTAGAGCCCGGAAGTGAGCGTGCGGTAGGTCTCCCCCATCGCGCGGAGCGTTGCAGCCACGTCTGCGTCCGCGAGTCCGCGCGTTTCCGCCTCGAATCCCAGGATGGTGGTGGCCATGGTGGCCACGAGCTGCCGGTTCAAGTCCAGCACTCCGGTGGGCAGCTCCAGCTCGGCAAAGGGCAACTCTGCGCGCGGGACCGGTTTGCGCTGTTCTTCTTCCTGTTCGCGCGCCCGGATCAGGTAAATGCAATCCGAGGGGCAATCGAGGGTCACCTCGCGCTCCGTCCCGCAACAGATGGTGCAGATGCTCTCTCCACGCGCGGGACAGAACCGCGTGGCCTTGCGCCGCTGGCAGATGGGGCAGCTCATAAGATGATGGCAGGTGTCCGAGTTGTGGAGGCACGCGCAGGAGGGGCCGCGCCCTCCGTGGCGCCCCGCCTTCTGTTCGATCTTTGCAGCGCCGGCGTCCCGCGGCGGCCCACCAACATCGCACGTGCAGCCGGACCAGGATGGCCGGCGCGGGACGCCGGCGCTACGCACCCGTGCCCCACGGTTCAGGAAGAATGCTTCGGCGTGGTCCGCTCCAGTAAGGAAAGCAAGAGCCTGGACCCGGAGGGAGCCTGGACCTTTCCCCGGCGCACAATGTCCATGGCCGACAAATCCTGGCCGTAGAGCGATTTGTTGGCGTCCCGGTCTTCCTCGAGGTTCGCGCCTTCCAGGGCCACCCCGGCAAAAACTCCGCGGGCGCGAGAATAGGCCAGCACTTCCGCCTGCATCATTCCGTTGGTCTGCGCGTCCGCGGTGCGTCCTACAGGCCCCAGAGCTACGGACGCATCCGCGCCCAGCTTCACCTTGCCTCTGAGGATCGCTTTGACTCCCCCGTCATTCATCACCAGCAACACGTAATCGGTGGCTTCGCCGCCAATCTGAAAGCCGATGTTGCCGCCAATCAGGCGGAAGAGCGACGGAGCAGACCATGGCCCGTTAAAGTCTTCGCCGGTGCGGCAGGTAATGGCTCCGCGGCCATAAGTGCCCCCGACGATAAACGCGCCCTTCTTCACCGCGGGAATCACCAGCACGCAAACGGATTTGTTGAGCATGTCCTTCGGAATGGTGTCCGGCATAGCGAGAATTTCCTTCATGGCGGTGCCGGCATCCTCGAGGCGTTCATTGATCTTTTCCTTGTCGCTCGCGGGCAAAGGGAGTCCCAGGATTGCGGAACAGAGCAGCGCAGCCAGAATCTTATTCACAGAAGCCTCCTCGGGAGATCTCCAGTCTCGCACTCCCACCGGGCTTGGCGGATATTCTCTCACAACTGGAGGGCCAAGCATTCTCGCCGGGCGGCTCCCCATCCCGCGGCGCGCCGGCGCGCGGCACATCCGCACCCGCGCTTCCTGGTGGAGTGACTTATACTGAAGTGCGCTTCCCACGGGAATCGAGCCATGGGCTTGCATCGCGGTCCCTCCATCACCGTTTTCGGCAGCTCGCGGCCGGCACCCGGCCACGCCCGGTATGAAGAGGCCCGCGCGCTGGGCCAAGCGCTGGTGGCGGCCGGATTTTCCGTCTGCACGGGGGGCTATGGTGGGGTGATGGAAGCGGTCAGCCGGGGCGCCAAGGAAGCCGGCGGCACCACGCTGGGCATCACCGCGGCTTCCTTCCGTTCTCGTGTGAACCGCTGGGTGGATGAAGAAGTACGCGTGGCCACCTGGGAGGAGCGTCTGTTCGAGCTGGTGCGGCGCGGCGATGGTTACGTGGCATGCCAGGGCGGCACCGGCACGCTGGTGGAAGTGGCCGTGGTCTGGGAGATGCTGAACAAACGCGCGATGCCTTCCAAGCCGTTCGCCGTCCTCGGCGCCTTCTGGCAGCCGGTTCTGGAACACGTGCGCGGCGGCGAGGCCAGTCTGGAATCAGACTCCGCCGGCATCGAAAGCACGCTGGTACATCCGTGCCCCCAGCCCGCGGATGCCGCGGAGTATCTTGCGCGCGCGCTACTGAAGTGCATGTGAATCCGCGCGGATCACCCAGAGTGAACATGCCGCGGTCGGTGGAGGAAATTCTCGAGTTTTCGCGCTTGCGGGAAGTGCTGCAAGGCTACGCTACCTGCGCGCCCGGGCGGCGCGCGTTGGAGGCGCTGGCATTCACCGCGGAACGCGAGGCGCTGGAAGATGCTTTTGCCACCCTTCGCGAAGCAACGGCCTGGTTCCGCGCCGGCCGCGAACTGGGATTCGGCGGGCTGGCGGATCCGGAGCCCTGGGCCTCGCGGCTGGCGGTCCGCGTCCATGTGCTCACCCCCTCAGAACTGCTCGATGCCGCTTCCCTTGCGGATACGGCCGGCGACTTGAAAGCGGAGCTACGCACCGAAGCGGAGAAATTTCCCCTGCTGGCCGCGCGCGCCGCGGGGCTGCCGGACCTGGGCTGGGCTTCCCTGGCGATTCGCCGCGTCATCCTGCCCAATGGCGAGATCAGCGACGATGCCTCGCCGGTGTTGCGCCGCATCCGCGCGGCGCTGGGCAAAGAACGGGAAAAGCTGCTCGAGCAGCTCCGGCGCATGCTCCGCGCGCGCGGCGAGGAGCCCGGCCAGGACTACGTCACGCTGCGCAATGACCGTTACGTGATTCCCGTGCGCGCGGCGGACCGCCGCAGCGTTCCCGGCGTAGTGCATGGAGCCAGCGCGACGGGACAGACCGTGTTCGTCGAGCCGCTGGAGGCGCTGGAGGGAAACAATCAGCTCGTACAGCTCGCCGAAGAAGAAGCGGAGGAGATCGCACGGATTCTGGCGGAGCTGACGGAGCGCCTGCGCCAGGCGTTGCCGCAACTGCAGGCCGCGGCCGGGGCGATCGCCGGATTCGATTCCGCCTTCGCGCGCGCGCGCTACTCCCGCGATTTTGACTGCGCCATTCCGGAATTCTCCCGGGAGCCGCGCCTGGCGCTCGAATCGGCGCGCCATCCGGTGCTGGAAGCGCGGCTGCGCGCCGAAGGGCGGCCGATTGTGCCCCTGTCGCTCGAACTGGGCGGAGCGGAAACCGTGCTGCTGATCAGCGGACCCAACACCGGCGGAAAAACAGTGGCCCTCAAAACTGTGGGCCTAGCCGCGCTTTCCGCCCAGTGCGGCATTCCGGTGGCCGCGGAGCGTGCAGTGATGCCCCTAGTGGACCGCGTGCTCGCGGACATCGGCGACGAACAGTCCATCGCCGCGGATCTCTCCACGTTTTCCGCGCACATGCTGAACCTGCGCGCCATGCTCGAAGCCGCCACGCCGCGCTCGCTTGTACTGGCAGACGAAATGGGCACGGGCACGGCCCCGGAAGAAGGCTCCGCGCTGGCCATCGCCCTGCTCGAAGAATTCCGCCGGCGGGGTTGCCTGACTCTGGCCACCACCCACCACGACCGGCTGAAGACGTACGCCTCCACCACCAGCGGTGTGTTGAACGCCGCGGTGGAATTTGACGGCAAGAATTTGAGGCCCACGTACCGGCTGCTCGTAGGCGTCCCGGGCGTATCGAGCGGCATCGCCATCGCGCGGCGATTGGGCCTGCCGGAGAGCACGCTGGAACGCGCGGAACGCGAGTTGACCCCCGAGGCGCGCGAGGCCGGGGCGCTCATCGCCTGGCTGCACCAGAGCCGCGAGGAACTGGACGATCTCAAGCGGCGAGCCGCAGCAGCGCTCGAACGCCTGGAAGCGGACCGGGCGGCCCTGCGGACGGAATGGACCGAGCGCCAGCGTCGGCGCATCGCCGAGCTCGAAAAGCGCCTGGAGGAAACGGTCAAACGCTACGAAGCGGAGATGGGGCGCGCGCTGGAGGGAATCCGCGACCGCGAGTTGCGCACACAAGCGGAAAAAGCCGCGCGGCGGCAGAGCGTGAAGGCGCGGGGCGAGGCGCGCGAGGAGGCCGATGCCGCGGTGGTTTCTCACCTGGGCGAATCACAGGCGGATCTGGGTGCGCCTCCGCGGGAACTCCCGCCGGCACCCGAACAGCTTCTTCCCGGCGCGCGGGTGCGCGTGCGCGGCCTGCCGCAGCCGGTGGTGCTCCGCCAGGTGGATGACCGGGCCGCCCAGGTGGAGGCCGGGCCGCTGCGCATGAAGGTGAAGCGCGAAGACATCCTGGCCGTGGTCGTGCCTGCGGATGCTGCGCAGCCTTCGGGCGGCGGCAAGCCCGCGGCGCAGAAAGGATCCGGCCGCGTGCCCGCCGGCATCCGCGTTCACAGCCATGCCCCGCAGAGCGAAGTGCCGGAAGAGATCAACGTCATTGGCTGCACGGTGGAAGAGGCCAGCGCCCGCGTGGATAAATTCCTGGACGAAGCCGCTCTGGCCGCCAAACCCCGCGTGCGCATCATCCACGGCCACGGCACCGGCGCGCTGCGCCGCGGCCTGGCGGAGTTTCTCTCGACCCATCCGTTGGTGGAAAAGATCCACGACGAAGACCTGGAGCGCGGCGGAAGCGCCGTGACTGTGGCGGAGTTGAAATAGGCTGGGTGAGGTGTTAAACAAGCTCGAATGATCGAGGGGAAAATCGAAAAACGGGGGAGGCCAGCCTCCGCCGCGGGGTTCGATCCTCGACTTCACGGGTTTAGTGGCCCGGAAACTAGGGCGCGAACTGCGCCAGAAGGTCTACGACCTCACTCGGCGATTCCCAGTGGACGAAAGGCACGTCCCGATTGCACAGATTCGCGGGCCACGATTCCGGTCACCGCCAACATTGCCGAGGGGTATGGCAGGTTCTCTTACCAGGAAAATATACAGTTTTGTCGTCACGCCCGAGCATCTGCATACGAGGTCCGCGATCATCTCATCGCGGCCCTGGATGCGGGTCACATCCCCCAATCGGGATGGAAGGAAACGGAAGCACTCGCCAAGCGCGTGATTTTGGTGCTCAACGGATATCTCCGAGCGATTTGTGAACGGCAAGTAACTTCAAAGCAAGGCTGAGGAGCGTTAGGGCGGCGTTTTTCGCTATTTGGATTTCATGACTGAGCCTGGCCGATTCGCGGATCGCGTTAAACAGCAGGCGGACATCGTCCGCGTGGTGGGCGAATACCTGCCGCTCAAGAAAGCCGGGCAGAACTTCATGGGACGCTGCCCGTTCCACAACGAGAAGACGCCGTCGTTCGCCGTTCACCCGGTCAAACAGATTTATCACTGCTTCGGCTGCGGCGTGGGCGGCGACGTCTTCAAGTTTGTCATGGAGATGGAGAAGCTGGAATTCCTGGATGCGGTGCGCCTGGTGGCGGAAAAATGCGGCATCGCCGTGCCGCCGCGCCGTCCGCGCTCTCCGGAAGAGCGCCGCGAGCAGGGCCAGCGCAAGCTGCTGCTGGAGCTGCACGCCGCGGCCACCGAGTTTTTCCAGCGGCAGTTGCGCTCGGCCGGGGAAGGCAGTGTGGCGCTGGGCTACCTGGAAGATCGCGGGCTGGACCGCGCGGTCATCGAGCGCTTCGGCCTGGGCTACGCGCCCTCCGGCGGGGACGTCCTGATGCGCCATCTGCGCGGCAAGTTTCCGGAAAAAGCTGTGGAGGCCTCCGGCCTGGTTTCCCGCGACGCCTCCGGCCGGCCCTACGACCGCTTCCGCAAACGCGTCATGTTTCCCATCGCGAACGATACCGGCCGCGTGGTGGCCTTTGGCGGACGGGCCTTGGGCGACGATCCCGAAGCATCGGGACCCAAGTACATCAACTCCCCAGAGACGCCCATCTATGTGAAGAGCGGCGTTCTGTACAATTTCCATGCGGCCAAGGAGAGCATTCGCCAGTTGGAATTCGCGGTGATGGTCGAGGGCTATATGGACGCCATCGCCGTGGCCCGCGCCGGCGTGGCCAACGTGGTGGCCAGTTGCGGCACCAGCCTCACCGAGAATCAGCTCCGCCTGGTGGGCCGCTTCACCCGCCGCGTGGTGATGAACTACGATCCGGACACCGCCGGGCAAACCGCCACTGAGCGCTCGCTGGTACTGCTGCTTGAGCAGGGCTTCGAGGCCCGCGTGCTGCGCCTGCCCGGCGGCGCCGACCCCGACAAATTCATCCGCGAACAGGGCGCCGCCGCGTATCAGAAGATGCTCGCGGAGGCTCCCGCATTTCTCGAACACCTGATCGAGCGCGCGCTCTCCGCGGCGGGCGTGGATCCGTCTCGAAGCCTGGGGACCGCGGAAGGCAAACTCCGCGCCGTGAATTTCCTGCTGCCTTATTTGCAGAAGCTTCCGAACCGCCTGCTGCGCTCGGAGTGGGCCTCGCGCGTGGCCGACCGGCTGAAGATTGACGAGCCCATGCTGCGCGACACGCTGCGAAAAGCCGCGGCCGAGCGCCGCGGCGAGGTGAAAATGCGTCCGGAGTTGGCGCCCCCGGCCACCAAGCCCGCCGAGCGCCGCCTGCTCCAGTTGCTCGCGGAGGGCGAAGGCTTCCGCCAACGCCTGGCCACGGAGCTGCGCGAAGCGGGAGTGCATCGCGGCCTGCCCACCGAGAAACTCTTCGAAGCGCTCATCACCGCTTGCGCCGCGGGCGACCGCCCGGACCCATCCGCGCTGGGTGAATCCCTGGAAGCTCCCGAGCGCCGCCTGCTCTATGACATCTTGTTCGAGCCTGCGGCGGAGCCCAGTTGGGACGAGGCCGCGAGCTGCCTCGCCGCTCTGCGCCACCTGCGCCTGGAAAGCGAACTCGCCGATTTGCAGCGCCAGATCGAAGCCGGCCCCGCCGCGTCTGAACTCAGCGCGCTCTTGGCCCGCAAACTGGAACTTCGACGTGCCTTGGCGGGCGAAGTCTCCGGCTGATATCCACAGATCGCAAGAAATCCACAGGTGGAAGCACCTTCGGATGGGGTTGACGCGGGGGTTGCTGCCGTTATATTTTGGTGTAGCTTGACAGTGCAACGGCAGGGGTGTGCCGTACATCTAAGCAAAGGAAAGAGTTCGGCGGCAGCGAAGGCGGGCCTGAAGCCCCTGGGCCGGGGCTTCAGCAGCGAAGGGTTCAGGACGCGGCGCGAAATCACGCATTGTTCCGGGGAGATTCGATTCCAGCGGTTTCTTTGCGGCGAGCGGCATTTCCGTCCTTTTTTTCCCGGCGCATCCGGCTTGGCCGGGCCCTGCCTGGACGTGCCCGCGAGCGTGCGGCGAGCGCAGTCCCTTTGCGTGACCAGGCGCACAAACCGCCGCGATTCATCCAGACGAAACTTGCAGCGTCTAATCGGGTAGTAAGGGAAGGGCCCGGTGGCGGGCCGGGGGTTCTTTGAGTTTATGGCCATTGAAGACAAATACGACCAGGTACGGCAGCTCATTGCCATGGGCAAGGAGCGCGGCTACCTGCTCTACGACGAAGTGAACGACATCCTTCCGGCGGAGGTGCATTCGTCGGAAGAGATTGACGAGCTGCTCTCCACCTTCGAGCGGTACGGGATTGATGTGTATGAAGACCTGGCCACGGCCAAAACCGCGCGCGCGGGCATGGAAGGCGCGGAGCCCATTGACGCGGAGGCCGAACCCGCCAAGGAACTGGCCGGGGAAGAGCAGGAAATAGACCTGACCCCCGGCGCGCTGGAAAAGACCAACGACCCAGTGCGCATGTACCTGCGGGAAATGGGCACCGTGCCGCTGCTGACCCGCGAGGGCGAAGTGGCCATCGCGCAGCGCATCGAGCGCGGGCAGATGACCGTGCTCAAGACCATCGCCCGCTCCCCCATCGTGCTGAAGGAAGTGCTGGCCATCGGGGACGACCTGCGGCAGGGCGCGCGCTCGATCAAGGAAATCGTGCAGTTCGACGACGAAGAGCTGACCGAAGAGAAGATCGAGGCCAAGACCAAGCAGACGCTCAAAATCATCGACAAGATTTCCAAGCAGTACGACCTGGCGCTGAAGCAGGCCGGGCGGCTGGAAAAGCTGCCCAAGTCGAAGAAGCGCGGCTACCTGCGCGCCAAGTGGACGCTGGCGCGCACGCGCATTGAGATGTCGCGCCTGGTGCGCTCGATCGAGTTCAATCCCTTCGAGAAAAAGCGGCTGATTGACCGGCTGCGCCTGACCGTGGAGCGCTTGCAGCAACTGGAGCGCGAGGCGGTGAAGCTGGAGCGCCGCGCGGAAGTCTCCAAGGGGGACACGGCCGCGGACGCGCGCAAGGAGCTGCGCACGCGCCGCTCCGAACTGCGCGACATCGCCAGCGAGGGCGAGGTCAGCCTGACCGAGCTCAAGCGCGCGCTGCAGATCATCCACCGCGGCGAAGCGGAAGCGGAACAGGCCAAGAAAGAACTGATCGAAGCCAACCTGCGCCTGGTGGTCTCCATCGCCAAGAAGTACACCAACCGCGGCCTCCAGTTCCTGGACCTGATTCAGGAAGGCAACATCGGCCTGATGAAGGCCGTGGACAAGTTCGAGTGGCGCCGCGGCTACAAGTTCTCCACCTACGCGACGTGGTGGATCCGCCAGGCTATCACCCGGGCCATCGCGGACCAGGCGCGCACCATCCGCATCCCGGTGCACATGATCGAGACCATCAACAAGCTGATCCGCACCAGCCGCCAGCTCGTGCAGGAGCTGGGGCGCGAGCCGACTTCAGAAGAAATCGCCAAGCGCATGGATATCCCGGTGGCCAAGGTGCGCAAGATCCTGAAGATTGCGCAGGAGCCCATCTCGCTGGAAACGCCCATCGGGGAAGAAGAAGATTCGCATCTGGGCGATTTCATCGAAGACAAGGCGGTGATCTCGCCTTCCGAGGCGGTGATCAACCTGAACCTGAAGGAGCAGACCGGCTCAGTGCTCAAGACGCTCACGCCGCGCGAAGAAAAGGTGATCAAGATGCGTTTCGGCCTGGACGACGGCAGCGAGCACACACTGGAAGAAGTCGGCCAGTCCTTCGCCGTCACGCGCGAGCGCATCCGGCAGATTGAAGCGAAGGCCCTTCGCAAGCTGCGCCATCCTTCGCGCTCCCGCAAGCTCCGCGCTTTTCTTGAAGGTCCCGCCCGCGAGTGGTTCTAAACGCGCGAACTTCGCTTCCGATGCGGTGTTCGCCGGCATCCGCCTGAAGACAAGTTACGAGGACGGGCTCCCGCCGCCGAATTGTCCTGCCTGAGGCCGCAACGACAGGGCCCAAAGAACCGCACCGGCAAGATTGTCAGTGGTGCCGCGACGCCCGCAGCAGCCGGAGCGCCACGGTAACCCCCCAGGCCTCGACTGCCGCGAGGAAAAACGCGGTGGCGAAAAAGAGCATGCCCCACCCGTAGAAATTCACGCTGGAAATGTGGTCGGGGCCGATCAGTAGGAAATGGAAATACACCCCGAAGACCAGCGACGCCGCCATGGACGCCAGCAGCAGCCCGGCCCCGGCGCGCAGTTTGCGTCCCAGCAGCAGGCCGCCCGCGACCAGCGGGGCGATGAAAATCACCACCACGATGAACACCTGCTGCCACATCTCCATGGGAATTTCATAATGAAGATGCGCGGCACCATGCGCGAGGTTTACCACCAGATGGAACGCGATAATCCCCAGCGCCAGGTTGGCCTCAATCGGCAATGCTTCGGCAGGTGCAGGGGTATGCATGGGCACGACGCCACAGGCGGCCGCGGCCCTAACTCCGGTGGGCCGCGGCGGTGGCGGGCGCCATCTTGCCCAGCTCGCCGCGTTTGGCCAGGAGCACAATGCGGTCCGCGGCGCGGAAGGCCAGGGCCTGGATGGTCATGGTGGGCTGCCCGCGGCCGGAAGTGACAAAGCTACTGCCATCGCAGAGAAACAGGTTGGCGACGTCGTGCGTGCGGTGATCGGCATTCACCACCGAGGTTTTAGGATCGTTTCCCATGCGGCAGGTGCCCAGCAGGTGCACGCCAAACTCCGACTCGCCGATGGGCGAAGCCCATTTCCTGCGCGCGCCGGTGCCATCGAGCATGATCATGGCCCGGTCCTGGAGATACTTGCAGGTCTTCAAGTCGTCGGGGTGGTCCTTATAGGTGACGCGGGCGGCCGGCAGTCCCCAATCATCCTTGGTCTCGGGGTCCAGGCTGATGCTGTTGGTAGCCACCGGCAGCGAGGTCGCATGGCAAAAGACGTAGGCGGTGCGCGTGAAGTTCTCCTGAATCTCCGCCTTGTATTCCGCGCCCCAGGTGGGAACTTCCGGCCGCAGTCCCCAGAGCGCGTAACTCAAAGGAAGCTGGTCGAAGCGCATGTCCATGCCGCCGCCGCCGCAGAAGCCTACGCTGGGATCCAGTTCGTAGAAGTCGTGCACCACACGCGTCACGATCTGGCTCTTGTACTCGTTGAGCGGATGCTCGTATTGCGCGGTGGCGATGCCCGCGGAATTGAACATCAGATTGCGGCCCACGTACCCGCTGGAATTGGCCAGGCCCTCCGGAAACAGCGAGGATTTGGAAAGCAGGAGCAGGCGGGCGGTTTCCGCGCCGTTTGCGGCCAGGATCACCACTTTGGCCTTCTGGAACTGCTCTTTCTTCGTCGCATCGAAGTACGCCACCCCCGTCGCATGCCCGGCCGCGTCCAGCCGTACATCAAATGCGTAGCTGAGCGGGCGAATCTCGCAGCGGCCGGTGCGGATGGCATCCGGAATCGCCGCCGCCAGGGAACTGGATTTCGCGCCCACCTCACAGCCGTACCCCTCGCAATAGCCGCAGTGCACGCATCCGGCGCGGCCGCGATAATTGCGCGAGAGGATGGCGATGGGCGCGGGATAGGGATGCCAGCCCATCTTCAGCGCGCCTTTTTCCAGGAGCGCGCCGCTGGATTTGATGGGCAGCGGCGGCAGGGGATAGGGCTTCGAGCGCGGGGGATCGAACGGGCTGGCCCCGGCCTGTCCGGAAACGCCCACTTCCCACTCCACCTTCGTGTAGTAAGGCTCGAGGTCCGCGTAGGTGATGGGCCAGTCCGCGAAGGTCGTGCCCGATGGCAGTCCGCGCTTGCTGCGCTCGATGAAGTCGATCTCGTGGAAGCGCCAATAATTCGCCGTGAAATGCACGGAGCTGCCGCCCACCATGCGCCCATACAGCAACGCGGGCTGCGCCTTGGCTTTTTCCTGTTCCGTTTTGCGGAAAGTGTTGGGCTGGGTTTTCCAGTTGTTGGTCAGGGCATTCTGAAATACGACTTTGAATTCGTTGTGCGGGAAGTCTTCCTCGTGCAGGAACGGCCCTTGCTCCAGCACGACCACGCGGAAGCCGGCCACGGAGAGTTGTTTGGCCAGCACGCCGCCCGAGGCGCCGGAGCCGACGATGACGAAATCCACCTCATCCGCGGGGCCGAATTTGCGCATGGCCTGGCTCATGGCTTCGCTCCCTTCGCCGGGGCTGCCGGGCGGTGCCCGGCGCGGGCGGGGCCGTGTTCCTTCAGATACTCCGCGTCGTAGTAGCCGAAGGGCGGAGTGTGTGTGGCCGCGCCGTCGAATGCGACCAGCTTCCAGCCCACGCGGTCGCGGTTGCCGCCGTCTTCGGGATTGCACAGAAAACCGGCCACCGTGGAGAACCGCAGGACCCCGAACTCCTGAGTCTTCTCAATCGCCTTCAGCACGTCGATTTGCTGGGCCGCGGTGAGCGAGGCGAAATCGGCGGAGGCCGGAAACAGTTCTTTCCGCTTCGCCGCGACCGCGTCCAGGGCCGCCGCAATCGGCTTCTGCTGGTCCGTTGCAAACGTGCTCAGGCCGTGGTCGATGAAATAGACCACGCCGGCCTCGCGCGCCCCGGGGGTGTCCGTGGTGGGGATGATCGCCGCGGTTATGGCTTCCACCTCCGCGGCCTGCGCGGGGGTGAAATATTCGAGCTTTGCCGGCGCCCCCGCCGCAACGGAGTGCGCCATGTGATGCGCGTGCTGCTGTGCCGCGAGTATCTCCGGCCAGGCCGCGGTCAGCCAGGCCGCGCCCGCGCCGGTCAGCGCCTGGGCCAGAAAGTCTCGGCGCGAAGCTCCGTTGTTCCTCATTTTTCCCCCTACGCCAGATTGGACGGAACAGAGTACGACAGCGTTGCTGCCGGACAGAAGAGAAACCTCCAACGCCCGCCTTCCGCGGCCGGGGGCGCGGCGCCCGCCGGGATTTTTCCTACTGCTGCTTTTGCGCCGCGGCCCAATCCACGCTGGTGCCGAAATGATAGACGAGCAGGGCGCCGCGGTCCGCCCCCAGACTCACCATCCCGGCCAGCAGCAGCAGTCCCAGAAGAAACGCGGCGCGCAGCGAAGCCAGCGGCCGCCGCGGGAGTATCAATATACCCAGCACCGCCAGCACCCCGGAAAGGATGCTGGACGTGACCATCAGCGTTTCGTGCAACTCTTTCACATCGTGCGCCGGCCCGGCCGCCGGCACCGCCGATTCCGCGCTCCATCCGCTGGCCACGGCCGGTATGGCCGCGAGGGCGCCCAGCGCCAGCGCCGCGCACGCCGTCTGGTGCATCCGGTCACTTTTCATGATGCGTGCGGCCAGCTCGAAGATCAGCGCGGCGATCCACAGGGCGATGGGAAAGTGCACGAACAGAGGATGGTAGTTCGCCAAGCCGTGCAGCCCAGGAAAGAGTGCGCCCATTCGTGCCTCCCACAGGAAACCTCCGGAATTATGCGGAAATGCTCGCCTCCGGTAAACCGGGTGCCGGCCGCTTTGCGAATCAGGCCGCTGCCGGGGCAGGGGCGGGCGCGCGCGGCGCCAACTCGCGCGCGCGAATCGCCGCCAGCACCGCGCCGCCATAGATGAGTCCCAGCACGAAGAAAGCCAGCGCCAGGCTGAGATGCTGGGCCAGGAAACCCAGCGTCAGGCTCATGAGCACCTGGAGAACTGTGGATAACATGGAAAACGTGGATTGCGTCCGCCCCATCAACCGCCGCGGCACGACCGCCATGATGCCCGTCTGCGAGAGCACTCCGCCGAATGCCCGGCAAGCACCAAACACCACATTCATCCCCACCGCGAGAGAAAGAAATCCGGCATACGGAAAGAGCGGATGCCCCGCGGCCAGCACGCAAAGCGCCGCCACCATCACCAGCGACGCGGTGAACCAATCCGCCAGGATCCCGGCCAGCAGGCCGCCGGAAACCGCGCCAAAGGCCCAGCCCGCTTCGAGAAATCCGAAGCCGCGGGCCCCGGAATGCAATACCTGCTCGGCCAATGTGACCACCAGGACGTTTGAGCTGACCACGCCGGCCATCATGCACGCGTAGGTGATGCCCAGGGCCACAACGCGCGGCTGGTTGCGCAGATATCCCAGGCCCTCGCGAAAATCCTTTAGAAACGCGCGGCTCACGCCCGGCTCGGCCAGAGGCAGGCCCAGCGATTCTTCGCGCTGAGCCGGAACTGCCGGCAGGGTCTCGAGGGCGGGCTCTGCGGCGAGTTCGGCGCCGGGTTCGCGGCTGCGCCTGGCCACCACCGCCCCGTGGCGCAAAAAGAAAAGGCACAGCGCGGAAGCGAAATAGGTGAGTCCATCGATGGCCAGCACTCCTGCCAGTCCCGTGCGGTCGTAAATAAACCCCACCAGGCTGCCGGCGGTCATCATTCCGCCCTGGATGGCAATCAAGACACCGGAATTTGCCGCGACGTACTGATTCCGCGGGATCACTTCCTGGGCCAGCGCATTCATCGTGGACCAGTAGATGGCAAAACCCACACCCAGCAGGAAGACCATGGCGTAGATGTGCCAGAGATGCGCGATGCCGGCGCGCAGCAGCGCGGCAGTTCCCAGCACGATGGCGCCACGCGCCAGGTCCAGCGCCAGGCCAAGATAGCGCCGGTCCACGCGGTCAATCAGCACGCCGCCCACCAGCGGCACGAAGAGGCCGGGGAGCATAACCAGCACGGTCACCAGGCTCACACGTACCGGGGAGTGCGTCTGCGCCAGTACGTACCAGGTGACCCCGGCGAAGTTCATGCCCGTGCCGAAGAGGGACACAAACATGGCCACAAACAAGAAGACGAATTCGCGGCGCTCCACGAGCGCGCGCCAGTCCGCGCGATGTCCCAGGGGCGATTCCATGGCAAGCACAAAATGATAGCGCCGGGGCGTGCTTTACGGCAGGGCTGGGCCGTGGCGATGTGTGACGCGGTAACTCACGCCGGGCTGGCGCGGGACCTCGCGTATAATCGGCACCGATTTTATGACCGTGAATCGGAGCGCAGCGCCGCAGCGCACCAGCCCGCTTCGGCGGAACTCGGGTTGAGCGGGGCGAAACCTCAAGGGATCGGCAGATGGGACAGAAGGTGGAAACGCGCGCGCGACTGGATGGCAAACTGGTTGCCGGCGTCGCCTTGCTGGAAACAGACTATGTGCTCTTCCGTGGCTCCGGCGCCGGGAAGCAGGCGCCGCGCAAAAAGCTGCCGTTCTCTGAAATCCAATCACTCCAAGCCGGCGAGGGATGGCTGCGCATCACCCACGCCGGGGGCTCGCTCGAACTGGAGTTGGGAGAGCGCGCAGACCAATGGGCGCAGAAAATCCGCTCCCCGAAGGGCCGCCTGGAAAAACTGGGCGCCGCCGCGGGGACTCGCCTGACACTCACCGGCGCGGTGGATCCCCTGTTCCGGCGCGAACTGGCCGCGCGCGGATGCGAGGCGGTGGAAGCGGCTCCCGCGCGCGGGACCGCGCTCGTATTCTACGGGGCGGAGGCTCGCCGGGACCTGGCACGCGTAAAGACCCTGGCCGCGCGCCTGGCCCCCACGGGCGCCCTCTGGGTGATCTATCCGAAGGGCCAGAAGCACATCACCGAGAACAACGTAATCGCCGCGGGCCGCGCCGCCGGACTCAAAGACGTGAAAGTCGTGGGCTTTTCCGCCACGCACACCGCGCTGAAGTTCGTGATTCCGCCTTCCAGCCGGTGATTGCGTCCGGAATCCTATAGGGCAGGGCGCAGGCCAGGGGCAGCCACTCGCCCGGCACTCCGCCGCGGTGTATCCTCAATGCCGCGGGCGGAATCGGAGAGGAGTCATGACCGAAGCGAAGGGGCACGAGCAGCTCGACCGCATCGAAGACCGTTTCACCCGAACGGCGGACGCGTTTTCCACCTTTGTGCTCCAGAAGCGCGCCGCAGATGCGGACCGCCTGGCGGACATGGCCGGGCCCAAAGCCACCGATCGGCTGCTCGATGCCGCCTGCGGCCCCGGCACCTACGCGCTGCGCTTTGCACCGCGGGTGCGGGCGGCGATTTGTCTCGACTACACACCGGCTATGCTGGCGAAAGCGCGGGCGACGGCCGCGGGAGCCGGGATCACCAACACGGCTTTTTCGCGCGGAGACGTTACCGCCATTCCCTTCCGCGGGGAGGCGTTTGAGATCGTCACCTGCGGATTCGCCATCCATCATCTGGCCAAGCCGGCGGACGCGGTGCGGGAATTCGCCCGCGTCCTTTCCCGCGGAGGCCGCCTGGCGCTGATGGACCTGATCGTTCCCGAGCCGGGCCGCCCCGAGGTGAACAATCGCATTGAGACGGTGCGCGACCCGTCGCACGTGCACACCCACACGCAGCCGGAATTGCTCCGGCTGATCGAGTCCTCCGGATTGCGCGTGCGCGCGGCGGAGCGGGTCGAGTCTCCCCGCTCGTTCGACCACTGGATGCACGTGGCCGGGCGCGTGCCCGGCGACGCCATTTACCAGGAAACCCGGGCATTGATGGAAGCGACCATGGACGGCGATTCCGCCGGCTTTCATCCGCAGCGCCCCGCCGAGCCCGGCGCCGATTTCGAGTACACGCAGACGGTTCTCTACCTCATCGCCGAAAAACTGTAATTCAGCGCGTTTCTTCCGCATGACCACGGCAACAGGAGCGAAGCCAGCAACCGTGAATATGATTTCAAAGAGGGCAAGCGCGGCTG